>Ga0307510_10012582_pt1 | contig 10032 bp, 5 predicted proteins | sample 12_EM_MG_FD_207224 | JGI IMG/M metagenome (GOLD analysis project Ga0307510, IMG submission 207224) | Populus trichocarpa ectomycorrhiza microbial communities from riparian zone in the Pacific Northwest, United States - 12_EM | ecosystem: Host-associated > Plants > Roots > Unclassified | place... | reverse complement strand
GAAATGAAAAAAAAAAGTACGAAGACCAATCCAAAAAAAATTGAAAATGTTGAATGATGAAATTGAAAATAAATCAATTTTATAAAAGAATCTAAAAAAAAATCAAAGTCAACTTGTTTCAACCTTCAAAACCTCTGACCTTGGTCACGAGGTCTAGAAGACCAATTTTTTTTTATAAAAAAATCAATGCCAAATATCAAAATCAAAAAGAAAATAAGTAAAAAAAATATGTCAATCTGCGTTAAACTTTTTAAATCTATGACTAGGAAAAAACTGCAAAACCTAATCCCAGCAAATCAAACGTTTAAGGATAAGATCAACAAAATAAATCAATTACACAAAAGAATAAAAAAATAACAATTAAAATAATGAGTACGAAAATCAAAATAAAAAATAAATTAGAGGGTAATAAAAAAAAATTTATTTGACGATTAAATTGAAAAGAAGAAAAACTCAAAGAATCAGGATCAAATTGAAAAACAAATATACCATAAAATTAGATTGAATGATAAAATTAAAAACCACTAAGACTTTAACAAAAAGACCAAGGAAAGAAAAATAAAAATAAAAATGATAAGGATCAAATCAGAAAAAATAATATATAAAAAATTAAAATTGAAGGAATGGAGGGTAATAAGAGATTGTTTGGGAATGCAGTTGAAATTACGTTCTTTTAAATTTTAAATTTTGTTTTTTAGCTAAAATATTTTTTTATATGTTTTCTAATCGTTTTAATATGCTGATCTCAAAAATAATTTTTTAAAAAAAATATTGAGGTATTTCTAAACGAAAAACACGTTAAACCGCATCTACTATCACAATCTCAATTGGAGCTGCTTGTTTTTGCGTTTTAAAAACGCTTTTGAAACTTTTTTAATTTTTTTTGTTTTAAATTAATATTTTTTATATTTTTAAATCATTTTAATGTGCTGATATCAAAAATAATTTTAAAAAAATAAAAAATATATTATTTTAATATATTTTTAAATAAAAAATATTTTAAAAATCAATAGAATTACAATTACAAACACTCCATATTATTGATTAGCTCGCATCTACACGTGCGATGACTTCTGTTAGTCGTTTCATTTGCTGCAGCAGCTCTGTTGTTGAGTTCCTTCCTTTTCTTTCAGCAACTTCTTCTGCTCAAGTTTGCTTTTACACTTCTTTTTGTGCGGTGACTGGTGCTTTTGGTTTGAAAGTCTCTTACTATTGATTGTACCTTTATTTTAAATTGATATTAAATAAAAAACATTATTAACAATAACTAAATATATATCTAAAAAAATCAAGAAGTAAATATAAATTAAAATATTTAATATCACAATATAAATAAATAATTTACTTGATTATATTCAATGATTCTATTTATTAATATCAATTTTTTTAATCAAATGATGATAGAAATAGACAGAGGAAAAAATATCTCTGCACTTATTAGAAATAATATCCAAAAATAAATATTTTTTATTTTTAAAAATAAATCTCAATTATATAAAAATAAAAACTATAGATGAAGTAGAATAATATCTTAAAAAATTAAATACAAAAAAAATAATTAAAATACAATCACTATTTATAACAAGCTAAATACAAAAAATAAAAAACAAAAAAAAATATTAGTTTAAATATAAATTATAAAATCATTTAAAAAAAACATATAAAAAAACATGATTTTTTTTAAAAGGACAAACTTATAAAAGAAGAAAAAAAAAACAAAGATGCCAAGCCAATGCCTGGCCCAATTAGAAAAGGCCCGTGCATGGGCTCTATGATTTTTTAATGCAGTTGTTGACAACTCTTTCTTGATATATATTTTTTAAAAAGAAGTTATAGACTACACGTCATCCGGTTTTCCAAGAAATCCAGTCATAATATCTGTCTTTTCAACCCAAAAAACCTAAAATACTAAACATCTTGCAAACTCATAAATGACCTTAAAAAACACTCAAAATGTAACATAAATTAAAAATCTTCCCAAGCTTATATCCAGTTTTTTTAGACATTTTCAAGATAAAAAAAAATACCTAAATAAAACTACCCTCAACAAATAAAACTTATTAGCACTAAAATCAACTATTTTGATAGTCAAACTCAATATCAGAGCTATTTTCTCTATCTATCATCAAAATATAATTATCTCTATTTTCTCTTAAATCAAGAACAAAAAAATAAAAATAAAATAATTTTTTTAATCAAAATTGAATTGCAAAAATTGAGGGATCGAATAGGTAAAATGTAAAAGTTACAGGACTAAAATAAACTTTTTATAAGAACATTGACGCCATCAACTATTTATAGTGTCTTTTCAACTTTAACCCTTCATCTTTTAATTTTGTTCTTAGTCGATAAATTTGATTCAATTATCTTTTAATTTGCATGAAAACAAAAAGTTCAAGAGCTAAAATGAAAAAAAAACAAGAACAAAATGAGACTTTTTTGTATATGATAATCAAAGAGATATAAAACAAGGGCATCCGCAATCGTAGACAGACTTCAACTTCATTAGCATAAACTGTATGAATAATGCAGGGCCCGCTTGTATATTTACAACAAATTTTTACCTAAAAGACGCGATCAAAATCACATTCAATAAATTAAAATACTTTTTTCCGTACAACAAATGCCATATAATTTAGTACCAAAGACATTGTAAGATGTTCCAAGTACCCTAGCAGTACTGGTATTCTATACACATTAGACAATTGCAAAGAAGAATCTCAAACAGCAAAGAGTTCCAAAAACACAATATCATGCATTTCAACAAACAGGATGATATAGCTGAAGACTCGAAATTCAGAGTCTGTCGGGTGCAAACCTCTTAATTATCGTGGAAAGGCACAAATGGGACTTCAGCAACCTTGGATACTCCACAGTTGAATCCTCAAAAAAAAAACATATCCAATAAAAAACAGTAAATGAGAAAAGAAAAATCGCATAATGATTCCTAGTTCCTGCTCTAATACACAATCAAATCCGTTGTTATACAAATCTATCACATACATAAAGAACAATGCCGAAAATTCTGACTCAAAGCTCCATCAAGGCGGTTTCAGTTTCTGAAAGTGGAGCTGCAACAAATTTAAACAAACTTCAGATCAATAAAATGTTCTAGTTGGGAAAAAGATCCAACATGAAATTAAACAAATATGAAACAAGAAAAGGCAAAAAAGAAAAAGAAAAGGAGGGAATACTTGTAAAAGGATCTCTAAACCTTTCTGAGAAAATGAGGGTTTCCAGTTGATAAATCCTCATTAACATAATTTTACCTAGATTCAAACAGAACTCTACCACAAAAGAATTATAGTAGTTGTTTGTCTAAGCATAATTAATCTTGGACGCAAAAAATAAAGCAAGACTGGAATAATGGATTGCTGACCATGCAGCAATGTGACACATGCTAGCTTAATTACGGCAAATTGATGGCATATTTTGAGATTGAAGATCTGAAATTTTCATAGTTGATGGCATATTGAACACAAACTGCATCTAGAAAATTATTCAACAATAACTCATAACCAGATAATTAACAAACATATAAATGCCGTTGCACCCAAAGCAACCTACCAAGTAAGTCCTCGTACAAATCTGGTACAAGGGATGTATCTAACAGGAAAGGAGGTGAGAATACTTGATCACGGGGTTCCTCAATGTCATTGAACAAGCTCTGACCATCAGATATCGCACCATTTGATCCAGCAGCTGTGAGGAAGCCATTTACATGGTCATAGTCAGTAAGTGAACCCAAATCATTTAAAATTTCCGGTAATTCTTTGTACTTGCTTCCAGCATGGCCATCTCGAGCATGTTTCTCAATCAAATCAGAGTTCATTTGAGATACTGAAAATCTTTTACTTCTTGTTGAGACTGCTTTTTTTTCTGGGACAAAAGAAAATCCAGGCGATGAAAGAGGTAAAAAGAAGTGCTCAGAACTTTCATCAGACTGACTGTCATGAGATGATTCTGAGTTGCAAGATTGCATTGACAGAGCAGCTTCTCTTACAGATCTCTTTAAGTTTTGAACAAAATTATCTCCATCTACAAATACACAAAATCAAGAATCAAACTCTCCAACTAAAGCTTTCTAAAACCGAAATTCTTTTAATTGATAAACTGCAAGGGACTTCAGCATGCCAATAAATGTGATAACATATGCAGAAGGGATAAAGCAGGCGGCAGAGAGAATTAGCAAACCTTGCGGTGGATTATCTAAGCGATTATTTGATAAAGGCTGGTCCAGAGAGTTTCTTTCAGATAGATTTTCCATTTGGATGGTTTGGGAAGCTAACATTTGTCTCTTTTGCAAGTTTGTACCTTTTCCAGAAGAATTTGGGGTCAAACTGAATAACTGTGGTAGCTTCAAAGCAGGGGGGCTAGCAGATACCTTGTCAAGCTGAACTGTGGAAATTTTTGAAGTCACCTCTGCAACATTATCAGAGCTAGTTTCCTAACAGTTCCGGGGGGAGAGAGAGAGAGAGAGAGAGAACTCAGCTTTACATGATGAGTTATTCAACATTGGGCATTTGCATGAACTTATTATTCATAAAAATTACCAAGGTCCTTCCACTGCTTTGAGCTTGTATAGGTGAGGTTCCACGATGCTTGGCCATTGGTGGCTGGCTGGAAGAAATATTATTTACTTTCTCTGTACACGCTGATATTGAATTTTGTATTGTTGGAACAACTTCATTAAGTTGGTCAATAAGCCCCTGTGGAAAAAAGTATTAGAGTGGAAAAATTCCTCAACATGGCCTCTAGTAAGTAGGAAAGCCTAGTGATCTCAAGAACATGATGCAAGTGCTCACAAATGATAAAAACGCAATCTAGTATCATCCCATTAAGACAATAGGGTTCATAACATCAGTAATTCAGAAAATCTATGCCAATTTCATTTATATAAAGGACATGTGTTGCTATTCATCATTTTAAGGGGTGAATACTCATGGTTGAGGTTTTGCATCAGGGAAAGGTTTTGTGCACAGTCTAGTAAGTTCCAACACTTTGAAAAGGCGAGGATTGGTCCTCTCCGTTGCTGCAAAAAATTAATGGGGATGGCAATAAAAAAAATGAACAATGACAACTACTGTAACTCACTGATGTCTGCCACAAGGAGTATCCATAACACTTGATTATATCCCTCTTCTAAGTTATTAAGGCATGACCTCAAACTCTATGAGTCATTAATGGGGATGGCAATTTCACCTGGACCCAATGGATACTGACCTGAATGGGTAGGAAATTTTTAAACCCGATCAGGTGGTCGGGTTTCGGGTTAGGTATGGATACTGGTCTACCCGACCCAAACCTGACCCAAAACAAATAAATAACTTTAAAGTTTTTAAAAATTACATGTATATTGTATACCAAACTAATTATATACTAAATAGTTGTAAATTATAGTATTCGAGTTCGGGTTATGGATACACGATGGGTACTCGAAACCTGATCAGGTTGGTTCCGGGTTATGGATACCTGTTGGGTAGTTATCATTATGATGCATGCTCATTCTGTGAATGAAAGAGGACATTTAAGGAAGTATAACTGTCTTGTTATCAATGCACATCACAAGAAAATAAAACACAGGCACGCAAATACCCAACATGTCCAGCGGCATTAGGCCATCATCAAGCTGAAACTGGAATTGTTAAATTGAAAGTCAAATTTGCAGTACTTCAGAGCTTACTCGAAGCTCGCTCAGGTTCACAAAGATTATTTCATACCTGAAAACTACTCAGGTGTTGCTGATGTTCTGCAAGAGTTGCAGCTAAAGATTCAGCATGGCCACTAGTACCACCATCGAGTGCACTTCTTAATATATCTGGACCTTCTCCATCATTAGCTTTTGCCTACAAAGCAATTGTTGCCCAATAGCAGTTCACTACATCATCAATGATAATTGACAAGCAAAATCCAATCAACAACTTGTAAGTTCTTGGATTGAAAATGCATAGACTTCTCTAATTCATCAATACTACCGTTGCACATCTGTTTTATACTTCTCCTGTATTAAGACATTTTAATGAGAAAAAAATGATTTTAATAATCATTTTCCATAACAACCACTTTCTTTCTCTACAGTGATATTCTTATCAAAGACAATTTTGTCGAATTCTCACATAATATCTGGAAAAACAAAGCAAATAAACATTAGGAATACTCAAGAAAAGAGTGGAGGAAGTACTCAACAATATACTTCGCACATCTGCTTCCAAAGTAAAAATAGTACGCCATAGAGTCAAGTTCTCACACAAAAAGACACTGTTCTGTATAATATAAGTATATGATCTACAAACAAATAAGAGAATATTCCTGTTTTTTTTAAAAAAAGCATCATCTAATAACAAATTGCTTGCATATATGAGTCATCCAGAGTAAAATCTCCAGCATATATGAGTCATCTAGAGCAAAATCTCCAAAATCTGAGATTCACTTATGATAATGCCATCCAAGAATGACAAATTGTGTTCTTTTCCAGATCTACATGCTCTTCCAACCCACTCAAAACCAAACACCTTGATAAATAGAGTGGAAGTAAATCACAGAATAATCAGGTTGTGTCCATGTTGTAAAGAAAATCAACATGAGATTGCCAAGAACAAACATCAAATATGTCTTGTTTTCACCTAGTAAACTCAAACTTAGTATTGCACAAATATATACAACCTCAAAACTTTGCAATACCAAACTTTTAATAGATATATATAATCTCAATTTTGCAACACACTTTTAATCATATGCCATATAGCAGTTAATCATTAGCATGCAAGTAATGAAGGCCTTGGCTTGGTATGCAGAAGGAATCTATTTTTACAAATTACCAATTAAATAAAGGAGCTCATGACCAGACAAAGAAATAGAATACCAGAAGAAGTGACTGTTTATGAATACGTTGCAATGCATGTGTCCAACGCCTTATAATTTCTGCTACATCAACAGTGGGCTGGACTCTTCCACCTCTATCATCCACTCGAGAATGCATCTCATCATTTACTTGTAGATGGGATGAATCCAAACTGTTCTTCGACTTTTCCCTATTTCCATTAACATAAGATTCATCACTATGTTCTTTGTCATCCGAATGTTCATCTGAATAAGAAACCTGAGAGCTCTGATCCATAGCAGAGAGCAAAGATGATCCAGAGATGCGGTATCTGTAAAAGAATATTACGCAAGAAGAGGAATAAGATAAATGACATCTTCAGAACCTAGCACAATATCTGATCTTAATTACCTATGCTCCCGATGAGCTATCAGGTCCTCAATTGGCCCTGAAGCAAGAACTTCATGTTGACCTGTAAATAAAGGTACTTAACAAGTTACGGGAATAGCAGTAAAGTAGCAGTATATGTACTGTTTAAAGGGGAGCAGATATCAGCATCAAATTTTAAGAAGCATCTAATTAATAGTCACAGAAATTTTAATCAAGAGGCCACACATTTTTTTGTGTAATAAGTGATTAAAAGTAACATAAGCAAGCTAAAAAATATTTTCATGTGCATATAAAGTGAAAGCAAGTGTAACAAAGTAAATGATAATTTCCTTTGATTGAAACTGATATCCAATCATGACAATGAGAGCATGAACAGTTTGGATCAAACTGTCTGTGACAATCAAACATAGGCAAATGAAGGGAACAGCATTCATATACAGTTAAGGTATATGAGGTTGGATCCATCCCAGCAATGTTTTCTCTGCCTTTTACATATGTTATTGAAAATGCCCATGGTAATCAAGAATCAGCAATTAGATTATAGGAGAAAACCATGTAAACAGACTGTTGAAATCAACATAGAAAAGATTAAGATTAGAAATTTACAAAATAAAAAAAGGTAAAAATCTTTTTAAGAAGTACAAGTTATGGCTAGTAGACATGGATAAATTACTCTTTAAGTAAAATGTCCAAAATAAGAAGATATAAATTCCAAAAGCGTATTGCCATCCTTTCTGACCATCCCCAAAACTACTAGAAGAAAGAATAGTTTCAGAAAGCAAGCCTCAAAATCAATTAAGAGTAGATTGAGATAATCTAGAAGTCTATTTATTTACCTAAAAATCTGCAGGTCAAGCCCTAGAGGAATGACAAGCTCAACCATACACGTTTCAAAGCACAAGTATCATGTCCATGGTAACTACATATCATCGTGGTATGCACCAAAATGTAAGTACCGAGTACCATCATGATAACAGAGAAGTACAGAAAAAATATGAACAGTGACCATTTGTTAAATCAACTAAACTCACCATCAAATGGAAACAACTTACTTAGATGGTAACTACTCTTGTAAACAAATGGAAGAACTTAATTAAAGGAAATTCATTTCAGAAGAAACCAATTGACCATCTCAATTATGGCATTATTTCCAAGAAAATCCTAGTATATATATTCAAACAAATAAAATGGTTCAGCTTTTGTAAGAAAATAAAAAAGAAAACTTCGTTAATTTTGACTTACCTTTTCGAGCAAGTATAGAATCCCACAAGCGAGTAGCCTTTAAAACTAAATGTGAATTCTGGCTAGAACTTGACACTAGATCATCCCACAGTTCACCTTCTAACTTCACTTTGTTCCGCAAGTCATGTAGCTTTTCTAACTCTTGCTGCAAATAAGCCTGACATTCAAGTTTTCAAAAGGAAGTGTGAGGAAAACAGGCAGCTGCATCCTAAATCCTTTACAAGAGAGTAAATGAGTTTCCCATTACCTCTTCTGCACAAAGACCACGAAACTCAGCAGTCATCTCATGAGCCAAATTTGACCACATAGCCTGTCTCTGTACTGCTGTTTCTGCATTTTTAAGAAACCTCCTTCTTTCGAGAGCTATTCTTGCCTGTTTAAGGGGAGATTTTCAAACCACTGCTACCAAAATTGAAGTATAGTTGTAAATGAAATGTGTCAAAAGAGAAACTAGGGCAAAAGACCAGAAAACAGAGTACTCCTTTCTTAAAACTTTTCCAGCATTTGAATTGTTCACTAACACGCAAAGTTTAGAAAAGCAACCTTGAATAGTTCGTATGGATTATAACTTATGATACTGGTAATTCACCCAAAAAGGAAACAAAGAAATGAAACTGCAGAAAAATGAATATTGTCTTCCCATTTCTATCCAAAACTGCAATTATAATACTAATACAGATCATTCTAAAAGGAGAAAAATTATGTAACTTGGAAATTGTCATTTATGTTGTCTTTTTACTTTGTGTCCACATTTGAGATCCACATCCAAGAAAGTTTCTATTGTATACTGAGTGAGAGAATCATATGAGATCTCACCTCTTTGACTCATTTTTTAAAAAAACTGAGACCCATAGGAGTTCTGTAAGAGGCTTCTTAAAAAATCCTTTCCAAATTATGACCCACTTATAGTTACAGTTTAACAAACGTTTCAACCTTTACAGAAGTGTTTTTTGATGTCAGTGCATTTAGGATCTCTATACAAATGAAAGAACAATAACCATGCATGTATTACCTGATTGAAAGACTTTATAAGTGGATTTATAAACCTTGATCACAATTTCAAATATCCCATTGCCTTTGACTGAGAACGACCTGAGCTTTGATAACTTTATACATAGATAAGGACCATGAAAATAGTATTACCTTCGTCACAGGAAGCAATGTAGCTGCATGTTGGAAGGCTACGTCTGTTAATGAAGCAGGAAGTGGGTTTGAAGCAACATCAGCAGCAAATGTCCGTCTGTGAACCTCTCTCAAAGCATGCAAAGAAAGTTGCCACAAGAGTTCAACAAATCTGCACATACGTGAGAAACTTTTGCATTAAGCCAAAAACAATATCATTAAACTTCCACACAATTCTATGCTCTAAATGGATGCCTTGAAAGTCGTTTTAAAAGAAAAAAATCTGCATGCATTATGAACCAATTACAATTGTAGCAACTTGTGCAAGTAAATTTTCTTGATTATTTCACAAAGATACAAAACCCATTCAGAATATATGCACTCACGAACATGCCAAATCATATGAGTTCTCACTAGGAAACAAGCGTTCCAAGTCATCAACTTGCTTATGGCAGACA
>Ga0307510_10012581_pt1 | contig 10032 bp, 14 predicted proteins | sample 12_EM_MG_FD_207224 | JGI IMG/M metagenome (GOLD analysis project Ga0307510, IMG submission 207224) | Populus trichocarpa ectomycorrhiza microbial communities from riparian zone in the Pacific Northwest, United States - 12_EM | ecosystem: Host-associated > Plants > Roots > Unclassified | place... | reverse complement strand
CACCGATTCAAAGATTTCCTTTGTCTGCTGTTTTGCCTATTTCCTCCGCAACCTTTTTGATCGGCGTTTTGTGACGTGCCCACGGATCCTTTGAATCGACTGACGCTATCTCTCCTTGCTCGTTTTTGGCGTAGTTTCAACCTTCAAGCTCCGTTCGTCTACAGACCGAGGCACCATTTGCTTGACCGCGTGGTGTTGCCTGCGAATCCCCGGTTCAGGCCCGGAAGTAGTCACTCGAGACCTGGAAGCGCACATTCAGCACATAGAGGCCACGGTAACGGCCAAGCCCAGAAAATATTCGTCTACACGAGTCCATCATTACATGACGAACGCGCGACAGAGATAAAGGTGAGGGTTAGAATTCAGTGCGAAGTAAATGTTCGTCTGACCACGAGCCATTCCCCCGCTTTTGTCCAGCTGTATCTGCCGTACGGTCAAGTCTGCGCATTGGATGAGTCGATACCGTTTGTCATCAAAGTTTTTGCGGCGGACAACATTCTGGAAGAGCTCCATTCGTCCGTACCTCCGGTGATGAACCCGAAGGACGATTACACCTCGTTCCACCCGATCGGACCGGATCACTCAAAAATCAAGCGACCCCGGACGAGCTCGGGAAAAATCAAGATCAGACTGGAGCTCTCGCGGACGACGAAGGTGGACACCAAGCGCACGCAGTTCGCGAATGGGGCGTGTTTAGGGTTCCTCGATGGATCTCAAACGTTGTCGGAAGGTGTGATCGAGAAGATGACAAGAGGGTCGGACTGGATCGCCTGGTCTGGCGTCATCGTCGTGTCGGGCGACGTGAAGTGCGGAGGGTTCACAGCTTGTGGAGTCGAGGTGTTCGACCAGCTCGTGTTGTCGATTCTTCCGACGAGCTCTTCTCGATCGTCCGTGATTTCGTTCTGTGATGGTGTTCCAATTAAGCTCATCCCGAGGAACACGCTCACGTCCGTTGGATCGATGTCCACGATAAAACCCAAGCGGTCGAAAGCCATGGATTACTACCCTCCACCCCCGACATCGTCCTCTGTTGCCTCGAACACTTCTTGGTGGTCATCCGATGGGGGGTACTATTGAATCTGGCTCCCTATCTTCGCTTCCTGTTCCCTTACCGCCCTTACCACTCGCCAGCCCTCGCTGAGGCTTTATTTCACTCCGTTCACCATTGTCTAATCCAAAGAATGCGATAGTAACCAAATCCCTCCACACGATCTACCCTACCTCCCCTCGGTGCCTCACAATCCGCTCATATACTCCTCACCGGATCGCGTGATACATATCGTTCTCCCCCGATCAAAACTCTGTTCTCCACCACGCACCGAATCTACGACGTCTGTTCCTGTGTTTTTTCTCTTCTTTCACCCTCGTCATGTCGGTCACGTTTTTTGCGCGTTATTCCCCGAACGCTTGGACATCCAAAACCGCCGACTATACGAGGTTCTCCGATGAGGTAGAAAGGCTCAACATTGGACGTTGAGCCGTGTATTGCTACTATTTCTCTCTCCTGTTTGATCTCTTTACATCACGAAATTCCCGATTTCCTTACAGATGGACTATGTAGACCCTTTCCCTCCCTTTTTCATCACGGTTTCTCCCTCTCTCACCACTCTATCAAGTGAATCTTGCGGTCATGTGTTGTTTCCGTTTAGCTCGTTGTAACGATTTCAGCTCTCTTTTTTTCCGGTGCCGGGTTTATGTTGTCCTCTCCGTACATTGGGGGGTTTCGGCGGTCTGCATCATTATGTGAACACGTAGATTACCCGCCCCCAGACCAGTTATTTAATGACAGTGACGCATATCTGTATGATTCGCAAGAGTGAGATTTGAGCGTGATGTCAACTGCACCCCGGTTCCTCTCGATACCGCAGCCGTGCTCACTCCTCGGCCCCGGCGTTCAGGTCAGTGTCGCAGTTAACCTTTCGTCGCACATCAGGCAGTACGCTGTATTAAATCACGAATCATTGAAATTTGCGTGCGCGCCGGGGGCTGGGAATTTTTTGCGGGCGGGACGAACACCCCGCTGTATGCTGAAACCAACTCCTGCTGGATTCCGTCCAAGTATATTGAAGCCCGTGCCTTTGTGAGGGAGTGGGTACAGTCTCCGTTCGCGACGGATAGTGATGCGAGGCCCACTGCGAGGCGTAGCACATGGGCCCGTGGGTCAGTGCCCATACCTTAGATAAACTGGATCAACGGCATCAGCGGTGGCAGAATCTCCCTTGCTCCGAAGATCTTAGCGGCCATTCCCACTATCTCCCCCTCGCGGCAGGGGCGATTCTCAATTGTATAAATGAGTTGAAGACGGAGCACCACACGAGTCGACTGATCCACCCTGGTTCTTTTTCCTTTGGGTGGGAGAACAGGACGGATATACGTTCCGGCACGGTGTTGTGCATCACCGCAGAGGGGCCCATTCCGTTCTTGAGACAGTGTGGGAGGGCGCTGGGTGAGGTGGAGGCCTACTCGGTAACTAAGTTTGTTGCCGGAACCTCCCCGTAGACACACACCTAAGTCGGACTGGAAGAGTTTGGTGTCGAGAAGATTGATGTGATGGGTAGATATACCTCTCAGGGCGTCGTCCCTTCTCCGCATTCATGTGATACAATCGATATGATCTCACAACACGGGTCTATATCGCCTAGAACCAGGGCTTCACTCATGCCTATTGATTCCATTGAACGGAGAAATACAGGCTAGGTATCTGTTGGAACGGTGACCGGTAACGTGTGACGCACGATGACGCATCTCAACGAGAAGTTGCGTTCGGGGAAGGTTATACCTGAAAAGTATACCTTTCCCCAACTTCCCCGAGCGGGATCCAGGACCGAACGTCGCCGTCTGATTCCGGGACTGTGACAAACGCGGGAAGGGGACCGGTGCGGCGATCAGGCCTGTGTACAATTAAGAGGGTGGCCCTGGTTTCCTTGGCATGAGCGGGAGTTTGGACAATGTGCTGATGCTATGTTGTTGGGGAGGTGGGGAATGAGGGGCTTTTGGATGTAGGTCGTTTTTGGTCAGCACGTGACGCAAGCTGAGCTTAACGGCGGTTTTGGTCGCCGGTGAGGTATGTAAACATATGAAATTTGATCACGGATGTTCTTGAAGGCTTGCGAGTTACAGATTAATCTAAGAGTTTGGGGGGTTCACGCCGGGATCGTGAGATCCGAGGTCCACCCTCTTCTTCCCCTCCAAGTCCATTAATTCAGGATGAGCGGTGCGCGGGACAACGTACCTAGCTGGAATAAAACGTTTCTCCTCGCGCGCCAGCTAGCAGAATTCACCGTGGATACGGTGGAGTCCGCCTGAGGGACTGACACGAGTTTTAGTGTTGGGTCCGTGATCGAGTAGGACGCCCATGGGTAACCCGCGTGCTTAGCGTGCATGGACGGGTGCGGTACGCGTACGGGAATGCGAATTGAGTTGGGATGCCGGATGGAGGAGAGGCGGACTAAGGTATCGAAGTGGATGAACATATTTACATCTCCACGGACACGTCCCTATTGACCATTTTAGCCCTTAAGTCAACCTGGAAGGGATAAATATACGGTGGCGGTAGAAGTAGGCAGACATACCTGATAGCCTAGTACCGCACAGATATGATATCGCGTCTTAATGTCAGAATGCTCGGTATCCACGTTCAGTGAATTGTGACGCAGTCCCCTGAGGATCATCGGCACCACTCCGACGGAGAGAACGGGCTCGAAACGAAAGACTGTTCGTCACGGCTTCTGTTGTCCTCCTGGTTCAGGCGAGCAGAGCGGCAATTACGAGGTCCGAACAGGAGTGGGATATTCGGTTCGATACTGTGTCGGGCGTAGGGCCGCGCGGTAATTCAGTGCTCAGCATTCGATCAGAAGTAGACGGGTGCATGATACCCAATCATCCTGCCGCTCATATTGGGTATGTATAGAGGCCTATCTGAGCGTTAGTCGGCGAGAATATATCGCGTTTTCGAGGTAGCACCGGAACCCCGCGCATCGTTTCGTTGTCCGGGGCGGGGGAGAGCGGTAGTCGCGTTGCGCCGGTGACGGCACACACGAGCGGTGGTGCAAACGAGGTCTTTGTAGGAAGTGAGGGTGGGTGGAATTAACGTAAGGACCTCTGGAGGGACACAGACGATCGATTTCCGGGGTGTTCATTGAGTGGATCATCAAACCGCATGTTAGCCTCTAGTCCCGTGCTATGTGGCCAGAACACAGCGTGAATTTGGGTAAGGATGGAATGGGCGGGACTGAGACGTACCCCACGCAAGTCCGAGGCCACTGCCTGTCCCAACAGCTCTTCAAGCTTTGTCCCAGACGCGCAGCAGCTCCTGGAACCGATTCGTGACCAGCCTTTTCCTCGTGCTAGTACCCACAACCCGGTGGGGCTCGAGCGAGAGGGTGGGGCAGCCCGTGTTTTTTTTTTTTTTTTCGAAAATAGGCAACGAATCGATTGGAACCCGTTTAACGAAACCCCATGGGTTTTTGTGAGGCAGGATTTCTCGTGAAAGGCATATCGAGGGGTCCAAGATTACACGTCGTGTCGGACGAAGACTCTGAAGCATGAGGCTTGTAGCTGGCACGAGCAGTCGCACCCGACGATCAGCCACGATCGGTCGTTCGGCCCGCTCATCAAGTAACGACCACTGGCTCTGGAGGCTTCACTTTTCTTTGAGCCCGAACCCGTCCCTGCGAGCTCGCTTTCGTTCGAGCAATGCTTAGTGCTCGGCCTCGGGCTGGGCGTCGATTGCTGCATCCCTCTTCCTCTTGCAACTTGGCAGACTGCCAACTGTATCCTCGAAGCTACCGCCAGGCTCCCTGCGAACATACCACTGTGGCGCAGGATTGAGTGATTTTAAGATTTTGTCAATTGGGAAGAGTCGCGGCTCACTCCACTTCCAGAGCCTCTTCCACTCTTTCCGGAGGTGAATACATACCCGGACCTTTCAGGGCGATCTTCATGATGACTACTGGTGCGTGGTTAGTCCACAACATCATTAACATTGTGCACTTACTCTTGGTAGTGAGAATGGAACACGACCGGGTGGCGAACGCGAGAGTTTGAAGCGAAAGTTCCTGAAGACATTTTGGTGGAGTTAGCGGTTAGGGCGTTCCGTCCATACATACACTATCCGCAAATCTTTTGCCGATGGTGCAACCTCCCTGGAGACATACCGACTAGGAACACTCGTCGAGTACCGACGTGGAAAGGCCATGTCGAAGAGGCAAGATTTGCGCTTCAAACCGCGGATGATTTCATATGCAGTCCGGCCCTATTTCGCGGGGTTTTAGCGCCTTTTTTGTCGAAACCACGTTTCAACTCAAAAAAGTGTGGCGGCCAATCTTGGTTTCTCACCAACACCATGCCACCAGAACGTTACGCGTCTCGGGACACCTTCGATATCGGGGTGCTCAACCCACAAGCATTCCACACCCCGGACGGACTCCAAACTGCCCTCCACTCAATCGAGGCAGTCTGCTATCGAGGTGACTCCGAGATCGCAGGGATGGTTGAGACGCTCAACAGCCGCTCCTATCTCTTGGAGTACATCATTTCAGGTACATCGCGCATATCCGGAGGTCCTTACGCGTCACCAGGACTGATCGTTTTTCCTTCCAGTTCTAGGGGAAGCGGCATACGCGAAGTTATCAAACTGGTTACTTACGGAGTTCCCCACATCCGCGGAGCCAAATACGAATGCCATGAGCGTCCAGCTGCTTCAGAAACTTTCGTCTTCTCTGCTGTCCGCGAAGTATCCATCCACTGCCGATACGCCCCCCAACCTCCGTGCCTTCGGGAGAAAGGTAGAACTCTCGCTCAGTGTTCTAAAGAATCTCGAGGAAAACGCTACCGGCGCTTTGACCGGAGGGAGCATACCTCCCGTCAGCCGCAAAAAGGGTAAAGCGATTGCTAATAATCGTCGGATTGATCCACTCCCCTTCGATTCTATGGGGATTTCTGTGCCAACTACGGATGCGGAAGTACGTGACACATACGTTAAAGTCTTATTGCAGCTTCGAAGTATATTGGAGGTGCGTGGGTTACAGTTGATGGCCTGTGCGTCGGACTAAACAGCCCCAGAACCACCTTCTCGTTCTCAGGAATCCAATCCTCTCGCAGATTTTCAAATCCGCGTACATGAAATCGGAGGGAGAATCCCAGAACCCAGCATTTCCTATGATCCAACCGATGAAGGCCGCACTCTACTTCGATGATATCGAGGGATTCGGAGAGTGGTCGATCATGTTATCCACTCGAGCCCAGAAAGATCTACGAGAAGTCAGGCGTGCCGACGGTGCGGTGTTCCGGATCGTAATGAAGAAGATCAAGTGGGACTTAAAGCTTAATCCTTCATTACGATGATTGTTACTAATTCCTTCCAGGCAACTTTCCCAGGGCCAATTTTCTCAAAGCAATCAAAAGCCGCTCACTGGTCCGAAAATGAAATTGCCCATATACGAAGCAATGGTGGCTGGCGAAACTCGGCTCATAGTATGTGGAGGAGCACTTGGAATCCAAGCACCTCACTCACCGTTCTATTCAGTACCATATCGATTGTACGCCTGATCTTAAGAATTATCACGAAGCGGGATCTCAGCAAGAATGCCAAGGTACTCCCCCCCCTCTCTCTTTCGCTTCAGTTAATGTAGTTTTTTACTTTGACAGTAATCCGGATGTTTGGTATCTTTACCCTTGCTCAACTTCATCACGGACAGTTTTGGGATAGCCTCAGTCGACAACTTCAACGGCGGGGTTCAGACTATATTGATCGGTGCACTTTCCGAAACAAGCCTCTCAGAACTGGCGACAACGTCATATTACCTGCCCAGTTTCCACCGTTGCCATACCAGGTTGAAGATGTGTCGTGGGATGAGCCACTCGTCAAAGTCTCCGAAGCAGATATGAAGGACGTAAGTGAGATCGCTGATGTTTTAAAAGACAATGACCAAGTGCGCGTACAATAGATCCACTCCATGCTTGTGTACGTTCTCGACGTCGTAACTCCTCTCACAACTCACGTCGTGAAACTACTTAGTCTCGATAAATTTGTTTCGTTATCTCAGGTGAGTGGTTTCGATTCCAGCCCGATCGCGCGCTGACCTCCCGAAGGCGCTTCTAAACAGTACGCGATATCAAGACACTTGTTATGTGACAACCACCGCTTACTTGCCCTAGGTATCCTGGCCGATAGGGAGGTTGCGCACGTGTTCTCTGTTTCGTATGTACACTGATGGGTGGAGCGGTTAGTATTTACACTGATCTCCGACAAACAGCACACAGGAACAAGAAATCATCGAGCACCCTTCCTCTTGCTACGTGATCGGCAGAAGCGGTACGGGGAAGACTACGACGATGTTATTCAAGATGCTGGGAATACAACGCATCTGGGAAAAATACCCTGACATGGGGCCAAAACCACGTCAAGTTTTCATCACGCAATCCAGAGTCCTGGCTTTGAAGGTTGAAGAATATTTTGCAAAGCTGATGTCATCCCTCGAAGCTGCTACGTGTTCCCCCCAGGAGCTACGCATGAGACAAAGAGATATCGATCAGAACAATGACCTAATGGATCAGGATGACAACCAGCAATGGAGGTCGGACTTGCCAGAGAGGTTCAGTGAACTGTTGGATGAACATTTTCCAATGTTCATCACCTATGATCGGGTACAGATGATAATATCCGTTTCTTCAAAGCACCCGATCTTACCATCCCGTGATTAGCTTTGCACAATGCTCCAGAACGATATCAGGCGGGGTAACCGCAACGAGAGCTTCGTTCTCCCTGAGACGCATGTCCTTCAAGATGAGGCAGCATCTCCCACGAGTCCAACGTCACCTCGGATGTCTAGACTGCGTGCAGGATCTGGTATTTTGTCCTCGTCTGATTATATGCAGCAGTCCCGTAAAAACTTCGTCTCCTACAACGTGTTTTTGGCGTCTTACTGGGATCGCCTCCCTCAGACCCTTACCCGGGTCTTAGGTAAGAATTGATGACTTATACATGATGCGTTGTTACAATTGATGACTTAGATCCTGCCTTGGTGTTCGGGGAATTCATGGGGGTGATCAAGGGATCCGAGGACGCAGTCGGGACGAAACAAAGGTGCCTCGATCGAGAATCTTACAAATCTCTCAGCGCTCGGAGTCAAGCAACCTTCTCTCACAAGCGAGATGAAATTTATGACTTGTTTGTGGCATACACAAGGTCGAAAGAACAAGACTACGATGCCGCAGACCGGTAATATTTCTTCTTCTCTGCATCAGCCACAGATTTACTGAATCTTCTTCCAGAACTCACTACATACTGGAGGAACTCCGTAACGTTGGCTTGGCCGGTCGGAAGGTGGACTTCTTGTATGGTCTCATGGGAATCTGTCTTTCCTCTGTAAAGCTAACATTACCCCAGGTACGTAGACGAGGTCCAGGACAATCTTCTCATCGACACACTCCGTATGTGTTAAGTTTCCCCCTAAACCTTCACCTCCCTGACGGTTCCAGTTCTCCGGACAATCTGCACCAATCCCCATGGGCTGTTCTGGGCCGGTGACACTGCACAGGTAGGGATAACAATCGTCCACAGAGCCTAACTAATGCTTCGCTAGACAATATCGATCGGTAGCTCGTTTCGGTTTGCTGATCTGAAAGCGTTTCAACACCGTGTTGAGGTAAGATTTTTGATAATTTTGAGCCGCGCCGAAGATGACGGTCTATCCAGAAACAACTTTCATACGAGTTGGGTTTCACCCATGTCGAACCAAGGACATTTGAACTCGTTTTGAACTACCGTTCTCATGGTGGCATCGTGAACTGCGCACGTTCTATTATCAAATTCATCATTCGCTATTGGCCGTACTCGATCGATGCTCTGCAACCTGAAGGAGCAGCAACTGAAGGGCACCGGCCTATCTTCTTCGTCGGTCAGAACGATGTGCGTTTGTTACCATGACTGGGCTACCAGGGACTAAATGTAATGAACAGGCTGATTGGGAGAAGTCATTCTTCGGGAACAGCCAAGGGGAACCTATCGAATTTGGGGCGGACCAGTGTATGGTGTTTCATTTGTGACATCATTGCGTTCTTTGCCAATCCTTTTTGCTCAGGTATACTTGTACGCAATGATGCCGCAAAGGACAGATTACAGCAAAGGCTTGGAAACAGTCTCATCTTGTCAGTTCCCACGTTCTTTCACCAACTTTTTACCTGACCTATATCCACAGAACTCTGTACGAGAGCAAGGGTCTTGAATTCAACGATGTCAGTTCCATTTTCCTCGGTTAACATTTTTACCGACAAAACCAAGGTCCTACTATACAACTTCTTCAAAGATTCCACAGCGACACTGAACCAATGGCGTTTGTTGCTTAATGGGGTTTCCGATGGGCGCGATCTCCGAAGCGCCCCAACCTTTGATGAAACACGTCATGCGAGCATCTGCGTTGAGGTACGTTGCATTTGACTTAGGCCTCCCGTTCCGCAACCCCTCACACTATCTGTGTTGGCAGTTGAAATTCTTGTATGTTGCAATTACTCGGGCTCGGAACAACCTCTGGATCGTGGACAGTTCCGAGTCAGCTGAACCGATGAAGGTGCCTGAATACCTTGTGGTCCCCGAAATGATTTCTCACCCTTCGCGCAGGTATACTGGAGCAGCGAGAACCAGATCGAGATCCGGTCGTCAACTGCAGAGGCACCACGCTTGGCGGTCTCATCTACTTCTGAAGAATGGTCAAAAACCGGGAGAACGTCAGTACTAGGATTTGGTGTTGCAATTTATCGATGAACCTTTCCACAGGATGTTTTTCAACAAGCGCTACGCACAAGCTTCAATCGCATTTCAGAGGGCTGGTCGGACCCGAGAAGCTGCGATATGTGATGCATACATCTTACGAGAAAAGGCTCGATTGGTATCCACTACTACCAGTGCGGCCAGGGTCCGTGCCTTCACGACTGCAGCGAACGCTTTCATTACCTGTGCACGAGATTCCCCTTCCAAGCAGGTCAATGAACGCATGGCTTACTACGGGGCCGCTGGGGAATGTTACTCAGAAG
>Ga0307510_10012580_pt1 | contig 10032 bp, 17 predicted proteins | sample 12_EM_MG_FD_207224 | JGI IMG/M metagenome (GOLD analysis project Ga0307510, IMG submission 207224) | Populus trichocarpa ectomycorrhiza microbial communities from riparian zone in the Pacific Northwest, United States - 12_EM | ecosystem: Host-associated > Plants > Roots > Unclassified | place... | reverse complement strand
ATCCAACTCGATAACGCAGCGGCCAAGATCCTCGTAAACATCTCCAAGGTGCAGGACGACGAGGTCGGGGATGGCACGACGAGCGTTACAGTGCTGGCAGCGGAGTTGTTGCGGGAGGCGGAGAAGCTCATCGGGATGAAGATCCACCCGCAAACGATCGTGGAAGGGTATCGGATAGCGAGCGCCGCGGCGCTCAAGGCGTTGGAGGATGCTGCCGTCGACCATGGGTACGTCGCTTGCGCACTATGTTTGTTGATTTTATGTAACGCGCTCGCTTTTTCTCTATCGAAGGTCTGATGCTGCAACATTTCGGCAAGATCTAGTGAACATTGCACGGACGACCCTTTCATCCAAGGTATTGTCGCAGGACAAAGACTATTTCTCAAATCTCGCCGTCGACGCCGTTCTCCGGTTGAAGGTGAGACTGCCATCCGGGTGGGTTATAGCACTTCGCTCGTTTCTTATACTACCGCAGGGATCGACAGACTTGGATCACATTCAGGTCATCAAAAAAGTCGGCGGAAAGCTGACGGACTCATATCTTGACGAAGGCTAGTACTAACTCCCTTTTCTTCGTCGTTGGATGACGTTCGAATATGATTACAGGTTTCATTCTCGACAAGTCCCTCGGAACTAATTGTCCAAAACGCGTTGAAGATGCCAAGATCCTCATCGCTAACACATGTACGTTTTCCGTACCTGTGGATTAATGTATCGGTTTAAAACCTAGAGCATATAGCTATGGATACTGACAAGATTAAAATCTTCGGGGCGCGTATGAAAGTTGATAGTACTGGGAAGCTTGCAGAGCTAGAGCGTGCCGAGCGGGTGCGTGCATGTCTCCTTTTACAGGAATTCATATGACTGACGGTTTCGAAATAGGAAAAAATGAAGGCTAAAGTGGAGGCCATTGCATCACACGGGATCAATGTCTTTGTCAATCGACAACTGATTTACAACTACCCCGAGAGTATTCTTGCTGACAAAGGGATCATGTCGATCGAGCATGCTGACTTTGAGGGCGTTGAACGCTTGTCGCTCGTAACCGGGGGCGAAATCACGAGCACGTTTGACCGGCCGGATCTCGTCAAGCTCGGGCGGTGCGACCTGATTGAGGAAATCATGATTGGGGAGGATAAGGTGGGACTACAAACGGTGACCCGCCAGAGACTTCTAACATGCCATCATCTAGCTTATCAAGTTTTCTGGCGTTGCGGCGGGCGAGGCGTGTACAGTCGTGCTGCGCGGTTCAACTAACCAGATGGTCGACGAGGCCGAACGTTCCTTACATGACGCACTGTCTGTGTTATCGCAGACAGTCAAAGAGACCCGCATCGTCCTTGGTGGTGGATGTTCTGAGATGTTGATGAGCGTCGCAGTAGAAGAGAGTGCGAAGAAGGTCAGCGGAAAGAAGGCGATCGCGGTAGAGGCGTTTGCACGCGCTCTGCGTCAAATCCCGACAATTTTAGCGGACAACGCTGGGTATGATTCATCTGATTTAGTAGCAAGATTACGGGCCGCACATTATGAGGGGCAGGCAGATGCTGGGTTGAGTGAGTTTTCCTACTTTTTACTGACTTGGAGCTAGCAGCTGAAGGGTGATTGACGTGACTAGACATGGATGCGGGATCCATCGGTTCTATGAAGGAGCGTGGTGTCACCGAGAGCTACAAGCTCAAGCGTCAGGTTGTTCTTAGCGCCACTGAGGCAGCTGAAATGATCATCAGGTACGATGATCGCTTGTTGGTTGCTTAAGTATTCAATTTTGACGTTCTGCTCGCAGAGTGGACGATATTTTACGTGCGGCACCGCGGAAAAGGGAGGCAGTATAAAGAGTACTGTAGTTTAAATCGTACCACACTTGCAGAATGTAATGTAACCAAGGTCACTCACTCCTGCGCTACGCCACGCACGCCCTTGCCGATGCTGCGGATTGTTTCCAGCGCTTACTTACATAATCCTGCTTTACCCCTCACCATTAACATCCATCACACAAAGTCGTCTTCACTTTTGCCCCAGTCGGCTGGTCTCCTCTTTTTCCTTGGACGATGCTGTCTGGTGCAGTGCGTTCCAGGCGTCCGCCCTCTCCTCCCCCAAGTTATCATCAATCCGTCCCGCGTTTTCCACCTAAAGAAGGCCACCTCGATGCTGACGAGCGTCGAGCTGCAGCGTCTTTGGGTTACGGCCCCTCCCGCAAGTCTGCGCATGCTCCTGGGGGTTACAACCTAACCCCAGGAGAATGGAAGTTACTCCTTGTTCTCGTCGTCATCGCGTCAGCGGTGCGTTTGTTCCGTATATCAAAACCTGACAGCGTCGTGTACGCAATTCCCTCCCTCCTATATCAAATCACGTCCAGGAGAGCTGACCAGTCGCGAACTCTCAAAATACCAGATTCGACGAAGTCCATTTTGGCAAGTTCGCCTCGCGATACATCAAGACACGATATTTCGTGGACGTTCACCCCCCACTGGCCAAACTGCTCATCACGTTTGCAGCCTTCGTGTCAGGGTTTGATGGGCACTTTGATTTCGCGGAGATTGCAAAGTATGTTCCTGCGATACTTCAAGTCTAAAAGCCCTCACATAGCTGGGGACCTGTCCTAACCTTTTGGTGCTCTTTTCTAGGTCATACGAAAACACGCCATACGTGGCTATGCGCATGGTCCCTGCGACCCTCGGGATCGCTACCGTTCCTCTTGCGTACCTGACTCTCCGCGGTCTCGACTGCCGCGCCACTACATCTCTTCTCGCCTCTCTCTTTATCATATTCGAGAACGCCCTCATAACCCAATCACGGCACATTCTTCTCGACTCTCCACTCGTCTTTTTCACCGCCCTCACCGTTTTCCTTTGGACCGGATTCTGCAACGAGGATAAGCATGAACCATTCTCGGACGCGTGGTGGGGCTGGCTCACTCTTACTGGCCTTTCTCTGGGCGCCGTCGTCAGTAGCAAATGGGTGGGCCTGTTCACAATCGCAACCGTTGGCCTTGGGACGATTCGACAACTATGGACGCTTTTGGGCGATCTACGTGTCACACCGAGGCTTTGGATCAGGCATTTCCTTGCCCGTGCCCTCTGCCTCATCACCGTTCCGATCCTATTCTATATGGCCATGTTCCAGATTCATTTCTTGATTCTGGAAAATTCTGGTGAAGGGGATGGGTTCATGAGCGCGGAGTTTCAGCATACCTTGGGTGGTCGTGGGATGGCGGATACATATGCAGGTGCGTTCCAATAGAACACTCAGAAGGCTCCTACCAAACATACTTCGTAGACGTCGCAATTGGCTCTAAAGTTACACTTCGCCACGTTAACACCCAAGGTGGTTATTTGCATTCACACAGCCATAATTACCCCGGTGGCAGCCAGCGTACGTCTCTCCAACGTTGTTCACCGTCGTTTCCTGATTTGTTTCCACAGAGCAGCAAGTCACACTGTATCCTCATATCGATGAGAACAATGCCTGGCGTATTATCAACGCGACTCACGACAACCACCCTGAAACGGACTGGATGGACTATCCGGAATTGCTTTACATCGAAAACGGGGCACGCGTCAAACTCAGGCACCTTTCCACTGAGAAGAACCTGCATTCACACGACTTCCGTCCGCCAGTCTCCGAAGTTGACTTTCAGAATGAGGTCTCTGCATACGGAATGGCTGGTTTTTCTGGCGATGCGAATGACGACTGGGTTGTCGAAATAGAGAAGGGCAACAAACGCGATTCAGTGTCCGGTCGTCGTCTGCGAACGCTAGGGACGCAGTTCAGACTGAGACACGGACTGACGGGATGCTATCTGTTTTCGCATAAAGTCAAGCTACCAAAGTGGGCGTACGAACAGCAGGAGGTAACCTGTAACAAGAACGCCGTAAGGGCAAACTCGCTGTGGATGATTGAGTCAAGTGAACATCCCAATCGTAAGATCACGAATTACTCCATCCAACAACTGCAACTGACTTGATTTGTAGTGCCCGCGGATGCACCGAAGGTCAACTATCGGAAAATGGGCTTCCTGGACAAGTTTTTCGAGCTTCAACGTGTGATGTGGGACACGAATGCGGGTCTTACAGATCGGCATACATATGACTCACGGCCTTCATCATGGCCCCGGTTACTTCGCGGGATTGTGAGAGTTTCCTGTTCGCTCCTTCGCGATGATTATTAAGTACATCTCAACAGAACTTCTGGGTAAAAGATCATCGCCAGATCTATCTCCTCGGTAACCCTTTGATCTGGTTCCTGAGCACGGCCTCGATTGTTGGCTATGTCGCAGTGCGGGGCTTCCTCATTCTTCGTGCGCAACGAGGTTTCAGGGACTTTGAAAGCAGTACGCAAATTTTTTTTTAGTGTCTTGCTTCCTCGCTCAACAGTCTAAATCCCCTTGGCCCCTTGTAGCCAAGGTTGTCAAGTACGACACACTATGTGGCTTCCTCTTCATGGGGTGGAGCCTCCATTACCTTCCGTTCTTCCTCATGAGTCGCCAGTTATTCCTCCACCACTATCTCCCCGCCCTGTATTTCGCGATCCTGCTTTTTTGCGCTATATTCGACTTCTTGACCTCGACACTCCGTCCACGATGGCGCCTCCAGATTGCGGCTGTACTCATAATCTTCGCGATCTGGAATTTCTCGATCTTTAGCCCCCTTGTGTATGGGAATACGTGGACCAGAAGAGAATGCGAGAATGCTCGGTGGTTGAGATCTTGGGACTTCAGTTGGTACGCGATCCGTGATGTGTATGCTGTCGTGCTGTCCTCATCGACTTTTTTTTATCCTTCAGTGACAGTTTCTTCAATGATGTAGGCGTCCGCTGTCCCATCCCTCCATCCCTCGTGAAATCTAATACGTCTTTCAGTACTCTCAATATAAAGGTGCCATCCTTGCCACACCGCAGAAATCCAATGTCGCCTCCCAACCGCTCGCGACTATTGGCGGCGAGCCAGCCGGACGTGGTGCGATAGTTGTCGAGGATAACCTTGGCCAGGTTCCCGAAGCACCACCAGAGGCAGAGGAGACGGCTGTGGACGCAGGGAAAGCCGAACCTGGTCGGGACATTTTCGCTCCACCCCCGCAAGTTGAAATCAAGAGTGAGGAGAAGCCGAACGCGCCACCTGTTGAAGACAACGAACCCAAGGCAGTCAGTGCCGTCGGTGGCGAGGCTTCGCCGAGGCAAGACGAGAGGGCATCGGAACCCGAGAGCAGAGGGAACGTGTCTCCCTCGCCTACGCCTCCTGATGCCACTTCACCACCTGGGGCTGCGGAGTCTGCACCAGCGGGCCCAGAGGCGACGAGGGCGAAGATCCAGGGACCGATGGATGCTGAACAGGCCGAGGCAGATGAAGTGCGTCAAGAACTGTTCCCCGATGCGGTCTCGTGAATGGCTCGAACAAAAATGCCCATGGGGTATCCTTTTGCTTAACAAATCACCCGTTGCGCGGTCGGTTTGTAATTAGATTGTGTTCTGTGGTATCCTGCTTTACTTAGCGTATCGGACTCATTTTTTCGCCTTATTGCGGAGTGATCTATTCCTTCAAAGGAATAAATTACTCCACACCAATAGCCGCGAAGTAAGCGCCAAGTTGGTGCCTACTTTGCGGCTATTGGTGCTGAGCCAGCCGGACGTGACATGATAGTGGTCAAAGATAATCTTAGTCAAGTCCCTGGAGTATGGCCAGGCAAAGGAGACGACTGTGGACGTAAGGAAAGCCGGGCCTCGCCGTGGCATTTTCGCGCCACTCCCGCAAGTTGAAATCAAGAATGAAGAGAAGCCGAACGTATCGCCTGTTGAGGACAACGAATCCAAGGCAGTGAGTGTCGTCTGTGGCGAGGCCCCCCCAAGGCAGGACGAGAGGGCATCCGGGTTGGAAATACCCCGAAGGCAGAGGGCATATTTATCCCTTGCTTTTGCCCTTTGATGACGTTTTATCACCTTCAGCCGCAGGATCTGCACCAGCGGGCTCGGAGGCCGTGAGTGCGAAGATGCTGAACACCCAGAGCCAGGTGAAGTACGCCTTGAACTGTTCCCTGATGCGGCGTCGTGAATGGCTCGAACAAAAATGCAATGGTGGTGCTCCCTTCACAAGGCATCCGTCGCACGGCTTGGCGGCACACTGGCAGCCCTTAGGAGGTACATATGGTACTGGTACTGATTTCGGCGCACATCTAAAACAGAAGGACGCCTCGAGGACGACGAGAAAGACGCGGCTGTCACTTCGTTCCATCACATTTTTGCGGCCGACCAACATACCCCTTCACACCTCCGCGCCACCACACGCGCAACACCCGTGATAAATTGTTCAACTTTCAACACCTTAGCGCAGGAAACCTGCGTGCGACTCTACTTAAGCTCTCTACAATGCACCGACCCCAACACGAGCATACGAGGGGTTCGTGGCGGGACACATTGCATTAAAGGGATAGATAAGAGCATGTACACGAAATGCCATGAAGGGTCCTTTACCCCAAGGCACAAATCAATTCCAAAAAAAATAGTCCGGATTTGCGCCCCTTGCGGCTGGAGTGAATGCATTTTCATTGTAAGAACTGACTGGTCCCACCCTTAGTAATACGGCCATGGCTGCACCGACCACTACACCAAATCCACCTTTCGGGGAGGCCTTTACGGGAATCTTCGAGGAGCTGTCACAGGATGACAGGAGAGCGTTCCAAGACAACACGGCAGAGGGTATTGTCGCGGAGGTGCAAAGGCTCAACGCGGAGCACCGAGCGGACAGCCCGATGCGCAGATTCCTCGAACGCGTTGCGGCGATTATCAGCCCGATACGAGGGTTTTTTGACGCAATCGGAACGATCACGAAGGCATTTCCAGTCATACCACTCGGAGGGGTAGTGTGGGGGGCGCTATTGTTCGTGGTCCAGGTATTGTAGAGGCTGTTACCCACACTTTTCCTGCTCTTGTGCGCCTATTCCTGATGCTTCGCCTGCTGCGACCCGCCGCGTGATGTAGATGGCCACCGGACTGCCGGAATTTTTTAACAAGATTGTCACAGTTTTAGAAAATATTGCAGAAAGACTTCCTCTGTATGGTGAATATGCTGGTCGTATCTACCGGGACTCGGAGCGCGTTCAACAGGTATGGATGCGTCTATTGAATTACCGTGCTCATACAAAGATGATGCTATGTCATACTCTCCAGTCCTTAGCAAACGTTTACAGGGATATAATCCTCGTTGCCTCGGTAGTGCGAGATGTATTTTTGAGAACAGGAGGTAGGCGTCGCCGTAAGTACCCTTCGTGATTGCATTCAAGTTTCTGCGCTCGACCGACTATTCACTACAGTTGCGTTGGATATAATGTTTCGTGCTCTAAATCCTTGGAGCTCGAACACGAAAATTAAGCAGGTTACTCAGAGCCTAGAAGGTCGCCAAAAAATACTCGAGGAAGAAATGGCACACGAGGATCGTAGGCTCAACCACGCAGATCGTATTGAGCACCAATTCCAGCAATTCTTAACGTCTCTTCCCTTTGAGGACTGTCACCACCAATACGATAATTATCTCGCATTACTTTCCCCTGGTAGCGATGAAACCAGTTCAAGCTGGCTCCTGCGCCGCCAGGAATTCATTGACTGGACAAAGTGGACATCCGGTTCACCTGGCGGAGTATTATCTATTTACGGGAAACGTGAGTACCTCGCTCTATCCCAGGCATAGATTTTTTCAAGGTAGCGACTAAACCGCTAGCTGGAGTTGGGAAGGGCGCGATAGCGTAAGTCTTCAAAGCTTCAAACGTCATCATGTTTCGCTGCTCATAGATGATTCAAAACCCTAGGTCCAGCATCATCAGATGGATAAAAAACGGAAGAATATCCAGTCGAACACCCGTGGTCGCCTTCTTTTTCTTTGAGCCTAACAGCACCACAGAACCCCGGGTCCTCCTTTCTTCCTTGCTTCGCCAGCTCCTGAGACGGCTTTCTGCCGTGCACTGTGCTAGTCTTGGGTTAGGCAATTTCTCTACCGACTCTTTGGAGGGAGTTTCGCGTCTACTCAACGACACTTGCGCTTGTCTGGCACGGTTATCGCGGCCAACATTCCTCATCATTGATGGGCTGAATGAGTGCGACTGCGATACGCGAAAACATCTACTGCCTCTCCTTCGCCGACTGGGAGATACAGCCAAATTACTTCTCCTCAGTAGGTACAGAGAAGATCTTGCGAATACATTCCAGAACGCCCAAGCTATTGAAATCATGGAGGACGATATTCGAGATGATATCATAAGATATATAAGTTGCAAGTTCAAACCGACAAACCATGGAGACTTCTCAGACAAGTTTGTTGTGGTCGACAATCATTCGTTACGGGAGGATATCATGAAAACTCTGGCTGATAGGTCAGAGGGAACGTGAGCGATTTTGTTGACCGTTTCTTCGCCACCGCTGATAGAATAGTTAGGTTTTTGTGGTTGCACCCTAAAATCGTTCAATTACAAAACCAACACACGGACACCGACATCCATAACGCTTTGGAGTCCCTCCCCGAGGATCTAGAACTGATGTATACCAAGGTTCTTAGACTGATCAACAATTTGCCTAGCCCGAGACGCAGGCGCGTGCGAAGAACTCTACAATGGGTGGCCCATGCGAAGCGGCCACTGACTCTGGCCCAGTTGCCAGAGGCAGTGGCCATTGAGGAGATGGAAGGTATATGGGACATATCGCGTTGCGTCAACGAACCCCGCTCCCTGATCGAAGACACTTTCGATCTCGTTTTCTGCACGGGGAACCCGGGCCCATGGCGACCTCAGAACGCAAAGGTCGAAATACTTCACACATCCTTAAAGTCATTTCTTTCACGCATTCCGGCTCATCCAAGTCTGGATTCATCGCCAGCTACATACTATCTTCCCCCTTATTGCACTGCCCAAGCAGCTATCGTCAGGGAGTGCTTCAAGTACCTCTCCCTGGTGGCCGAGCAGCAGGGTGATAACATTGAAGATCGACACCCACTCCTCATGTACGCGTGTGATCTCTGGCCGGAGCATCTGAAAGATGCTGAACGGGACGCTGGAGAAGAACTCGTGTCGACTTTCTCCTCGCTAATGCAGCCAAATTCTCTTTTCCGAGATTTTTGGTGGGGTCATTACAATAGAAATGGGTACGCAATTCCCTTAGCTCACCTTTGAGGACATTCTCAACCCGAATGATAGCAACAATGATATTGATACGACACTGTCCGCGGGTAGCTTGGCTACCTACCTAGCACTTCCATACATCGCCAATTCTATAAATGGCCCTGAAGTTGTCGTCCCGCAACAGTAGATGTAGACCCTTTGTAGTGTAAGGTATGCTGCCGTATGCATGCACGTTGTGTAGAAAGCAATAGAACTAGGATATGGGTTCCGGGCACGCGTTGGCCTCAGAACGCGTGGGTAAACACGGGAACTCCTCATGAGGGGTCGTTCCCTCCAACTACCTAACGATCACCTGGCGCGTCAACGCCGCGCTCGCCATTTTCACAACAAGTCTACGTTACGCAATGATGGCCACAGAGCTATGGGGGCAGAAAGCCGCTTTGAAAGGACGCACATACATACATACACAGACAAGCATGTAACTATTCTCCGAAGTGCTACATGGGGCATCGCTCCCCGAAGCGCACAGAAATCGCTTCCAAAAAAAAGGGAACTATGTGTATATTGGGGATACTGGTACTCACCTCAGAACGCGTGCGTCAGACACGGGAACTGAGTACTGAGTGCTACAAAGGTCAACTACCTACTGTATATAAACGAATGAATAAGGTTCTGAACTAAATGGGTGTGCTACTATATCGCAGATGGATAGTCCGCGCGAGAGTTCGAGAGGGAGGGAGAGGAAATAAAACCCGAGCTGCGCACCCAGAAACGAGCACGCGCCGAGAGTAGATGGGGGCGGTGTGCACGGGTTGTTATCCCCGCTGCCGCGTGCGGGCGTTCGTTGAGGCGTAAAGAGCCGGTCGGAGGGCGTCGTGAGAGCGAGAGAGAAATCGGGCCACAGTTGCCCAGCACACAAGACGGAAAGAAAGGGGGA
>Ga0307510_10012579_pt1 | contig 10033 bp, 11 predicted proteins | sample 12_EM_MG_FD_207224 | JGI IMG/M metagenome (GOLD analysis project Ga0307510, IMG submission 207224) | Populus trichocarpa ectomycorrhiza microbial communities from riparian zone in the Pacific Northwest, United States - 12_EM | ecosystem: Host-associated > Plants > Roots > Unclassified | place... | reverse complement strand
TCCCCCCCCCCCCCCCCCCAGGAAGTCCTGTAGTCGACCGGCTCCATCATCGACCCGTGGGATATCCTAAGCGGAAAAGAACAGAAAATGTCCCAATTATTCAGTAATAATTACGGCTCCAATAATAATTATGGCTCCTTCAACACGACCTACGTTAATTATTCAGTTGCCGACGACAGATCGAATATTCTAGCGTGGCTATCCCCACTAGACCCTAGGTCGCGCCACCAGGGCATCCGGGACCGCAGAATCGAAAGTGTAGGGGAATGGGTTTTACAAACCCGAGAGTTTAGAAGCTGGTACGCTGGTAGTGAGGATGGTGAATCCGATGGTGCAGTCCTGTTTTGCTATGGAAATCCGGGTGTTGGCAAAACATTCGTTAGGTAACACAAATGGACCTGAAGAAGTGGGAGAAAAAGGGCAAGTACTGACAAGCCACGATACTAGCTCCTTGGTAATCGACAATTTGTATAGTCGGGCGAGAGGACGAAATACCACGATTGCATGTTTTTATTTCGACTTCGCCGCCCAAAGCGAGCAGTCGGCCGCCAGCATGCTGGGCTCACTGCTACAACAGCTAGTTTTCGGGCTAGAGGAGATTCCGGAGGAGATATTAGAAGCCTATGAGGACCGAAAACATGCCATGGGTGGGCAGGGACTGCAAATTTCCGATATTTTGAACATGCTGCAGATCACGTCGGCCAGAAAGCGCTCGTTCATATGCATCGACGCTCTAGATGAGTGCGCAGCGGAACACCGAGTCAAGGTTCTCGATTCGCTTGGCCAACTCCTCCAGCAGTCACCGGGCACTCGAATATTCGTGACTGGAAGACCGCATATTCTACCGGAAATTCGAACGCGCCTTGCGGGAAGAGCAGAAAGCATATCCATAAGCCCCAAGAGGGAGGATATCGTCACATATCTTCGTAGCAGGCTTGCCGCGGACACAGCCCCAGATGCGATGGACAGTACTTTGGAGGGAGATATCTTGAACAAAATCCCTACCGATATTTCTGAATTGTATGTAGAAGCAACTGCATTCCAGAAGCTGCCCTAAGTTACCCAGCTAATACATATCTAGATTCCTGCTGGCCTCACTCAATATCGATGCGATCTTGCAAGAACCCACAATCGGTTGCAGGCGACAAAGGCTCAGCGCAAGGACAGATGGCGAGGGGCTGGGAAGCGCTTATGGGGAGAGTTTGGGCCGGATAAAGGGACAAGGTGGGGCCAAAGCGAGGCTCGGCTTTGCCGCCTTAATGTGGATCTCTCACTCTGAGCGGCCCTTGAAGGTTGTTGAATTGTGTCATGCCCTAGCGATCGAAATTGGATCACCGAATCTCCACGCCGACAATGTTCCTTCAATAGGAACATTACTTGCCTGTTGTCAAGGACTTGTCGCCGTAGACAAAGAGGCTTCCACTGTCCGGTTAATCCACATTACCCTTCAAGAGTACCTCCGGGCCCATCCCAAACTTTTTGGCACAGTTCATGCGACGATGGCAGAGACCTGCTTACGGTATCTGAATTGGGATCAGGTCAAGAATCTTTCCGCAAGCCCCGCTCCCGATCTCGAGGGCACACCCTTCCTTGCGTATTCTTCAGTGTATTGGGGAGTGCATGCAAAAAGAGGGTTTTCAGATTGCGTGAAACTACTTGCATTGAAGCTATTTGACGACTACAATAACCACATATCCATTAGAAACCTCTTGGAACACAAAGGATATTCATATACAATCGGTTTCGATAAACTCCACTTCTTCAGTAGCCTACATTGTGCATCTTTCTTCGGGATTGTTGAGATTGTAACTGGTTTACTAGAGGTGGAAGGATGCAGTATCAACAATGGGGACTGCGTGGATAATACACCTCTCGTGTGGGCCGCTCTCAATGGACACGAGCGAGTTACTGAAATCCTACTCAAGCGGGGCGATGTCAGTCCCGACAAACCGGGTCTGGGCGGCCAAACGCCACTCTTTTGTGCTGCTTCCAATGGGCACGAGGGAACAGTGAAAATGCTTCTCGAACGGCACGAGGTCAACCCCAATAACCCGGATAACGACGGCCGAACCCCGCTCCATGCTGCTGCTTGGAATGGACACGAGGGAGTTGTGAAAATACTTCTCGAACGGGATGAGGTTCACCCCGACAAGCCAGATAACGATGGCCGACCGCCCCTCTGGTGTGCTGCTTTGAATGGGCACGAGGGTGTGGTGACAATGCTGCTCACACGGAACGAAGTCAACGCCGACAAGGCACATAAAAAGGGGCGAACGCCATTATGGTGTGCTGCTGTGAATGGGCATGAGGGAGTAGTGAAAATGCTTCTTGAACAGGGCGAGGTCAACCCCGATAAGCCCGATAGCGACGGCAAAACGCCACTCTCGGGTGCCGCTCTGAATGGTCATGCGGGAGTAGTGAAATTGGCACCTAGGAGTGGTGAAAATGCTACTCGAGCGGGATTATTCCAACCACGCTAAGCCTGGTTAGGACGGCCGAATGCCGCTCTGGTATGCTGCCGGGAATGGGCGCGCCGTGAAGATACCCCTCGGAAGGGACCACCTTGACCCCAGAAAACCACACGAGAACGGCCAAACTCCACTCAGACAGGTTACTCGGCAAGGCCACACGCCCGTGGTGGCGTTTCCGCTGCCTGGGACTCCCCATTGTGGCCCAAATCCCTCATCATATTTCCTTCTACCCTTTTTTTCTCGTTAGAAATCCACTTGGTTGATTTTTTCATTTTTAATTTCATTTTTCCTCATCCTCCCTAGAGCGTAAACCTCAGTGTTCGGATAATATAGAGTGTCGTTTGGATGATATATGTTGGACGGATGGGCCTGGCTTTGTTGCACGAGTGTGAGAGAGGGTTCAGGAGACATGAAGATGGTACGGATACGGGAGATTATTCAGCAATAGATTCTACTAATATTTTTTCATTTTATTATCACAGGAGGGCACGGAGGAATAAAGGCATGTGGGGAAATACCAAGATAGGTGTGGTGATCCACGGAAGGATCAGGATGTGTTATTTGTTTTACATATGCGCTTACCATTGCCATTTCTTAAGTTTTAAGTCTGAGCGAACGAGCAGAACGAATGAAGCACAAGTGCTCGAAGTTACATTTCATATCCTTCCTGCAAAGTACCTAAGTCCCACGTGAATTCGCTTGCTATATCGTCTACCCATGGGTTACCCTTATTTCCAACCTTGTCATCGTTTGGGGGAAAAAGGGATTGCTGACCTGTTGTCGGAGCGCTTCTGGTACTAATAAAGGCCTAACATGTAGGGCCCGGCGGTCTCAGCCTGCCCCGGCAGTCCCCCGTGTAATTTGCCCTACACAGGACCACGGCTAGCGGCCCCATCTCGCCCCCATCATCTTGGTATTATCCCCTCCGTCCTTGTATCCCTGGACTGTTCGGAGCACTAGCGGCAATAGAGGTATCACTACCCTCTTGTTCTGTTCAATAGAGTACCCCTATTATTATCCAATTAACACCTCATTCAACCACAAAGCAATAGCATCCCTGTACTGTAATAGTAAAGCTTTGAAGATATGAACAGAATCACGAAACTACCCTATTGTCAAATCCTGTCCAAATGGCTTACTAAATGTTAAAGTTTATTGTTGGTTGTGGTGTGAGGAAAGCATACCGGTACATATGTACTAGATATCTGCAGTCACTGACTGCTGTTGGAGCATCTTGGATTAGGAAGGACTGTTTGGACAGCAGTACACCGGCATCTCGTTAGCCTATCAATAATAGGAAGTGTTTCCTAAGGTTAACTACCTTAACCTTAGGGACAATAGGTACTTGAGGGGTTTCTAGAGGCCATGATTGTTTGTGCTATCAGCAGGGAGTTGGGAGAGCATGGATAGTGAAAGATATATAGGCGGAGTGGCAGGCGCAGTATGATACACATACTGGGGAAATATTATATCACGGTAGGATCCCGAAAGGCTGTAAGCAAAATGCGAGTGAGATACTATGACTTGTGTGATAAAGTTGCAGCAAGGGGGAAGGCAAATAACAAGGGATCACCTGCTATTTGGCCTGCTCGGGTATTGAGGGATTATGGAGCCAGAGGAGCTAGAAATTCTCCGCGGTCTGATTAGTGGAGATCTGTTATGGTGTCTATCTTCTATGTGAATACACATAGTACTGCAGCCTCATAACGATGAATCAGACCGTAATCTGGAGAGGGTTTGATGGAGTTTGGCCATGAGTTGTCCAATTGACTCTTTTCACAAAACTTCAATAAGTTTCACAGGTGGTTTTCTTCTTCTTTTACTCCCTGCTTTCCTGAATGTGCTCTCATTCCCTCTATTCAGGAATATTATAGTGGATGATTATACATTTTGTGGGAAACTTTTGTTAGTTTCAAAGGTAACTTTTCTGAGGCGCTGATTTAAGTCTTGTGCCACTGTCTTGTAGCTTTCTTGTGTGTGGTTCTGTATTTAGCATTATTCTTTAATTTCCCTCATCTACCTGGCTATTGTTCAGGTTTTTGGAATTAGATAACTTTACAGCCTCTAGTCATAACTATTGGTGATCTGAGACCGGTTTAATTACTTTGTGCTATATGGGCGTGAATTGGGAAGCAGTTCCGGCTACTCCTTCTCTCCCTCTATCTAGGGAAACTGTGGCCGATGATTATATATGGTGTTGGGGAGTTTTTGAGCTTTGGAGATGGCTGGTCGGAGCGTTGTGGCGTCAGGCGGGGACTCCTTTGTTCATGGGTTTTTACAATGATTTTTTCCTTGTTCGTTCACTTCCTTATTCTGTTTTTGTCTAGGTTTTGGGAGCTGGGGGTATTAAGGATGGGGATGGTCGCCAACCCAGGAGGAGCCTGTTTGGCAAAAATGGAGGAGGGGCAATCCTTCCTTTTTGCGACTACAGTACTTTACCTGTGGAATCGGTAGTTTCGGAATCTTGAAACTGAAGGGAAACAGTCATTAATCTGGGGCAGCAGAATGGAGCTGTCATATTTGGACATGCTCAAGGTATTTTTGTGTGGCATGCTGTATGGATTTCGTGATCCATTTCTAATAGTTTGTACACTGGAGCAGGATAAATCAATTCCTGGCTTCCGCCGGCGGAGGTTGTGGTGGGTCATCCACTAACCTGATATGAATATGGCTCTGAAAGTCCTGAGTCTGCAAGTTGGATTTGAAGCCGATGTTTGCGGTTTGATGAAGAGGGGGAGAAGATGGGTGAGTCATGACAGCATACGCTTTTGTAATCTATATAGTACAGTGGTGGAGTATCGCGGTGTGTTATGCTGACAGGTTATCGTAGTCACCCGCATGGCTCTATGTTTGAAGAAAGCCCACGAAACGAGACCCAACCTTACTCACATCACACAAAAAGAAGTATTGAGAAGGGTGATTGCATATGGTGGTTCGGTCTCGCAGTTCTCGGTGTTTTTCAATGCGCTAAGATGTAAGCTATTACACCCAGCCGAGTGAATTAGCGAAGCCCCACCCCGTCGGCCCCCCTTCCCCGGTCTCTTGGAATCACGGTTGTCTAACACAGTACCCATTTTTGACTATGGCCAAATTTATCACTTTCTTCCCACGTTAGACCGCTTAGTTTTCGACGGCACATTGGAGATGATCCGTCTGCTCAGGACTTTGGAATTGAATGGTGGGGCAGTAGTGTTTTGAAAGTAAAATTTATCTCGCCAGATAAACCGGAAGCATAACCAAAATCCCGTACAGGATGAAGGCAGTGGCAAGGAAAAACGCCATCGAGTTTGTCTCTGCACGACTGCTATCACTAAGGGGTAATGGATTTAAAATGGAAATGGCGAGACCTCCGCTGATTCCCAACAGCAGAAAGAGAAAGGGCCCGGGAGAGCATTGTAGTTAATATTCCTGATCTATCCCGCGATCCAGAGCCCCATGATACCATGGGATACCCGACTAGCGGGATCTGTCTCATCTGGCCAAGAAATCATTTCTGATAGGGTTGGGGTTTCTGGTGATCATCCCACCCGAGGATCAATCTCCTACGGTGCTTTACGGTACTCGGGTGCTCGGTTATGGATAAAATTTGGCTTTACTGACTTTGTGATTTTGTAGCTAGTTTACGAATAACTTGTGCAGTATAGATACCGTAGCCTTTCATGATCTTTGCTTGGGAAGGCGTCGCGTTTCTGCAGGAGTGGCTGTTGCCTAGTCTTGGCAGACAGGGGGGCTCTTTGTAAGGTTGCGATCCTTCACTTCTCTTGCGCTTTCTCCCCACCCCAACGACGACAACAGGAATACAGCGCAACGATGGAGGAACCGTTTGGACTGTGAACTGAGGAGGGAGACTTTGTGATAGCGGTTGACAGGAGGAGGATCATCTCCTGTACCTAGTTAGTCGGACAACCAGCAAGGTTGGGCTTTCTTTCGCTGGGGTTTTTTTCTCTTGTTTGCGGTTTTCTGGGCTGGCTTTAGATAAAAGGGTCTGCGGATTAGCTTAGTGGATTTGAATTGATTGTGATTTGTGTGGTTTCTAGTTCTAGGTGTGATTTCTTGATAGTGATAGTTCTTTGGCCGTACCTTTTCCATTTCTCAGGGTAGATCCACTTGCCCGGGTTCGTTCGTCAGCACTCGAGTAGAACAATAAGGAGCTTTGGGTTCAAAAATTCCTGATTGGGTTGCAATTAGGCGGTTGTGGGGCTGACCCAGGAACCCCACTTTTCCTAAACTCACTCTAACTTTGTCAATCGATCCAAAGCTCTTCAATAACTGCTCTCTACAGTCTTTTCAACAGCGAAAAAGCGAAGGGCGTCTCGAACTTTTGCCCACAGCATCAATTCCTTCAATAATGTGTCGCATAGCTTTACCTTTGCTGCTGCTGATGAGTCTAACATCCTAGCCGAGATGCCTACTTTAGCGCCCCCACATACAACATTTGAGCATTCGGAATCGGCGGGCAGATGATAGGGGACTGGTTACTGGAAAAAAGAGAGTTTGGGAGGTGATATGATAGTGAGAAGGACGGATCTGATCATGCAGCCTTATTCTTCTACAGTGGTAATCCGGGGGTCAGTGAGGGCTGCGTTGTGTGTAGTGGGGGGATGCCGGCGGGGAGCCAACAAAGAACTCCACTCCCGGCAGGTCGCGACGGCAGGTCGGTGCTCGAATAGCTTCCTAGTGGGTTGGCACAATTCAAAGGGGAATCGGGACGGGGTTTCGATGCCAGAGGGTGATCGATCCCTGGAGACCGCCAGACACCAATATGGATGATTGGGGGGCTCACATCCGTAGAGCGATTATGGGGGAGCTGGGTGGGAGAGCGATCGGAGTACCTATAAACCCCAAGGATGACAGCTGAGGATGAGGAGAAAGTAATCTTGCCGTGACTACGTCGGTGCGGACACGTTATTCGGAAAGGAGATTACGGGTAGGTGAGCTATGTCATGCCCTTGTTGGGGAGATTGGATTTGCACATTTTAGCAAGGACAATGTTCTAACAACAGAGACCTTGCTCGCTTGCTGTCAAAGAATCTCTATCGTAGATAAGGGAGCTTCGGCTGCCCAGTTGATCCAGCATGCACTCCGCAAGTACCTCTCCATTCATCTCACTCTCTTCACCCGAGCTCATTTGATGATGGCGGAAACCTTCTTGGCTTATCTAAATTCAGACTAAACCAAGGCCATCCCGGCAAAGCGACAGCCGGACCTCTGGAGCATTCCCTTCTTCAAATATCGTTCGCGGTATTAGCGCACCCACACAAAGAGAGAACTTTCAGATCTTACGGTATTGTGTCAATGGAGCTCTTGGGCCACGACTAGAACTATATAGCCGTCAACTTACTTTTCGAGCATGTATTGGATCCGGGTGATTCCTCTGAAGTTAATGAAGATATTAGCCTTGACGAACCAGACAAAAACGGTCACACACCACTCTCGTATGCCTCTAAAAAGGGAGATACAAGTGAATATACTACAAGCCCGGAGACCTCAAGCCCCAGTTTAGTTTTCAGTCGATGAGTTACGGGCTTCTTTGCCGTCTTCGACTCTGTGTCTTTGACCCCAGCTATTCCCGTATCCACCCTTCCTACGGTATATACTACCCTTGTCACCCCCATCTGCACCTCCCCTAGGCCTCTAGAGCCTAAGAAACGGTCTACCCGCCACCTCTTCCCTAGCGTGCTCCTTTTCCCCCTTCTGCGTTAGCCATTATCCCTAGCCCCGAAAGTTCTCTATAGGCGGAGTTGACTGTCTTTGGAATGTAGGGCACGGACACAATTACCGGAAACCCCCCAGGTATTTGATGATAATCAAGCGAAAAATCTTGAGTTTCTATTATGGGTAGTTTGAATTGAGGGGTGGGGGGCAGTTTCCTCTCTCATTTTCGCCCTTGCAGCATTTATTGCATTTCATTGATCCTCCCTCCAACTTCCGATTTTGCATCCTTCATTCAATGTATAGCAACCTTTCCTTTATTTGGCTTATGTTTTACATCTCCTGTGTTCTCTTGTGAATGATAGATCGATATTACTATTTGGATAGTACAGTTAGGCCGGCTTACCACCCAAATTACTACTCATCTTTATATAGTTACCTAGAAAGAGCCTTCGTGAAACCGGGTTTTCCATCAATGGGGGTTTGATGGCCTCCGGTGGGGTATTCCGCAATTGGGCCTTGTGGGAGGACCTCATCCCACAGACAAAGAGACACTCCATCCCACAATCACCTTCCTGTCATGCGACGGCAACAATCCTTAAGAATAACATTCGCTCAAATCCGTATCCCGACAGCCCCCAAGTATCACAATAGATGGGGAAATCTGCCTCCTAGCTTGTATCGGTGCAATATAGGTTTGACGACTTGAAACACCCTTCATAAGTCCTCAATATTCTCCATCCTACGAAACTGCTACTGTTACGTCTTATGTTATTCGGTAGCCCTATACTAGCTAAACCATTCCCTTTATTTCACTAAAGCTGGTGGGGAGGTCTTACTCCCGGGTATTGTCAAGAGGCCGTGGGGTGGTTGTAAACGAGTTCAACCCGATAAGGACAAGGAACAGCGGGCTAAGTCAATTGTGAAAGGAAGTATTTCACGGTGGACTAACCCGTGTGGTATGTCTACTCGAGGCTATTGGATGAGATTTCAATAGATTTCTCCCTAGGGTATTGGCACTGTGGGTAGGTGTGGTACCCAGAAGGCATCATGTGTGTGGGGGTAAGGCTCCAGCGTGGCCATTGGCTACAGGTCTAACGATATTTGGGGGCGATTGATAGGATACTCGTATTTATCTATGCTTTCAAATGCTTCCCCGGCGTCATTGATTTACTTCTTAGTTAATATTTTGGTTAGGACTAGTGGGTTCCTGCACCTATTCTTCTTTTACAAGTGGCAGGGATAAAGTTTCGTACAAAGCAGGGTTTATTTTGCGGGTTAACCTAAATTAACTGTTCGGTAACTTTCTAGGGGGTACTATACTCTATACCCTACATATTATTTAAGTTGGTATAGGATTTTGTTAAGGGTCGGGGTTCGAGGGATGGGCATCTATAGTATCACATTCCCTAGGAGGGCATCCTGTTATTTCTATATCGTTCCTCCGTCCATTAGAGCGCCAAAAGAAAAGTGTGCAAAATAGGTCTTAGTTGATGACCCTGCAATTCATTTCTAGCTAATAAGAGATACTTCCTAGAAACAGGTATGGCTATTTTTCTGGACAAGACCTCTTGTGCGCACAGCGCAATTCAGTACGGGATTACCACTCCCATAACCTCAGCTGATAACTTCGGTTAAAATTTTGTTCTGCCTCTTTGATTTAATCCCAGGCAATGCTTAGACCTAAATTTATCCGTTGCTTAGAAGAGAGGCTATCGTAGCAGTATCGTAAGTTAATGGTTTGAGGGCCGGGATAGGGTTCAAGCTCCTGGCATCGGGAGCCGGTGAAGGGTTGGGTTCACGCGGGGGATACAGTAGCTTGAGTTACTCTGGAAATTTAGTTGAGTGGGGGATAACAAGAATCTGGGAAATCCCTAGTTTTCAAGCTTGGCGGCTGATATGGTAACTGA
>Ga0307510_10012578_pt1 | contig 10033 bp, 12 predicted proteins | sample 12_EM_MG_FD_207224 | JGI IMG/M metagenome (GOLD analysis project Ga0307510, IMG submission 207224) | Populus trichocarpa ectomycorrhiza microbial communities from riparian zone in the Pacific Northwest, United States - 12_EM | ecosystem: Host-associated > Plants > Roots > Unclassified | place... | reverse complement strand
TTGCCCATCTCATTTTCTGTCAATTCAAGAAGCATTTCTGCCCGAGAAGGGACTGAAGCCAGAGGTCAATGGAAAGTAGGGTAAAATGATCAAACTCACGCCTTTCCATCTTGATGTCATAGATGTCCATGACAGTGATGTCGCACATGCGTTCCCTTCTTGCATTTTCTTCTTCTTCGGCCCAAATACTGATGCAATCTGCACTCGCTGATCCGTTTATGCTATCAAATGCTGCCGAACTAAGCATTACCCCAGAAAGCGCCCGGCGGTAGCGTTTCGATACTGCATTGACTGCATGATCTCTGTCAGCTCAGATGTAGTGCCTGTAAGGAGGAGCTCACCCAAGTCAACAAGCTTCTTCCAATTTGAGTCATTCATGTGGTCATCTATGACCTCCTTGCGATGAGATGTCGACATTCCCCTTGTGCTCCTCGAGATCTCATTGAGTGGAGCCCAAAGTGTTTCAATTGTCTCGCCATCTATTTGTCGGCCACCTTCAATGAAGCTGGGCGAATACCTGGCGAGGCAGGTATCCTGGTGCCCATGGATATGGAAAAGTCCGATGCCCAATCTGAGTTCCAGGCCATCAGGAATCTTGAGGTTCCTGCTGCCGGTCACCCTGTCCTTCATATGAACGCTCCATTGACACATGACGTCGTAGCAGATTAGGGCTGCCTCTATGCCATCCATATTAAAGTTCAGGGCCTTGAATATGGAGTAGTCCATGTTTTTCTGACTCTCAGGGACCTCAGTTTTGCTAGGTATGCCGATAGATATGGTACTCACGCTTCACCCCTTTGAAAATCAACTACAGAGTCTGGCACAAAGGCTCCATGTATGCACGCCGTAGCCCCAACCCCAGTTGATTCAAGATGGCTGCCATGTTTGTTTACACTGTTTACTGCACGGTGGTCATGGCACGTTGATCTCTGTCAGAGTGTGAGAAAATGCCTGCCGAAATGCGAGAAATAGAGCTGACCTGCCGCCTCTCAACTGCTGACTTTAGATGCAGCTCATATGGTTTGTTGCTGACCATAAATCCAGCTCCATCAGAAAGCTGAACATCATTTTCAGGGTTCCTCATTTTCATGTGCTCTGCTTGGAAGTTGCCATCCATCATAAAGCCTCGCATAAAAAGGTTTTTGCTGAAGCAGTACGTAAGCAGCTTCCACGTAGAAATATCTATAGACATACCTATCCCTGTACTCTCTCCAATCTTCAGGGAGGTTAATTCCAGGCTGCGCACACAGAGCACAGAATATAGCCATGGAACCAGGCTTCGGATCTTTATTTTCACTGTAGCCAAAACCAAACTGCTTTTGAGTAATCAGAGCTCTCCAAAGTCTGCTGACTCTTAGGAGCTCCCGATATCGGTCCTATATCTGTGGGTCAATCTACCATCGGCAGATATACTGGCCTAACTCACTGGCACGCTATTTGGAAACTCATCGCTTGTCAGCCTCCTTAGGCGGCTAAAAAACTGGCTTGGGGTTGTCTTGCACTCAAGATTGTCGAGGTGAAACTCCTCTAGAACCCGAAATGTAAATGCAGTCTTGGGGTTTCGAAAGGTGGCCGGAAAGAGCCCTGCCTCCATCAATTGCATGTCATGCTCGTGACGATTGGGGCAGCAACACCACCTGATGCCAATCTCATGGACACCAGATCTATCGATGACGGTGATTATTGGGTTGCCATCATCGTCATTTTTGGGGGGCTTTGAGCTGTCGAAGCCAAGTTGGAATTCCTCCTGGTCGGCTGCTGCCGGATATTCATCCGCTAGAATGTCATCACTACTACCCTCATATTCTTCCGCATATTCACCATTGAAATCAAGCTGTAAATGCATTTTTGAATGGGATTTAGGGCAGAAAAGGTGCTATAACATACAGTTTGATTTGGGCATGGGTCTCCAGAATGCCCAAGCTGCAAGTGCACTCCAACCTCCCGCAACCACGATGGCTTGAAGTAGTTTAAGGCCCATTTTTGAACCCTGTGAAAAGGAAGCCGCTCATGTGACTTTCGGCAGCACTCCTTACAGAGTACGAGTGCAGGAAAGCAGTCGGAGCACCTCCACTCGAACGGAGCAGACTGGCAGCTCTGGCATTTAGTCACCGCCGGAACACCTTCTAACTTGAGGAGGCAGTCTAGGTAAGGTGCAATCTTGGGGATAAATTCTTGAATGTAGGTGTGCTGGGACTGGGAGATATGTGAGGTTCGCTAAGAAAGGGTATGCAGGCTGCCTTACTCTCTTTTCACTAGTGGGCATGACCGGCTCCTCCACCCAGAATGTCTCATCGACATCCATGGGATGGGGAGCAGCTTCACCCTGCAATGTATTATCGTTCTCTGCACTTGGTCGTCTAGTGCCCTTTTCCCTTGACCTCGGTTGATGCGCCGTGGAAATTACTTCCACTGGGACATCTCTGATTCCTCGAGAGTACACCCGGGGCTCCCATTCTATCGCTTTAGCTTTTGATTTTCTTCGGAGGACATCTGCTGCCTTTACAATGTTACGGCTTTTCGGCATGGAAAGATGGGATGGGCTATGTTTTTTGAACTTGGTTATAATGGTGAGAATTGATCGATATTGATCCCTCCAATAAGGGTAAGCACCCTCTATATTTAGGCCTTTAGGCCTAGGTTCTGTGCTGACCACCGAGGAGCAGTTTGACGGGCCGGTTACCCCATGGCACGTCAAGTGACAGCTGTTTTTTTTTTTGGAATCGATTTCTGTGCGCCCCGGGGTACAGAACCCCATGTAACACTTCTAGTATATACAGTTACATGTTTGTTGATTGCATATTTGGGATGTGTCTAAGAGAGTTCCCCCATAACAAAAGTTATCGCTGCGTGACGCCAACTGCAGTACAAGTAGCGAGTGCGAAAGGTATTGCGCCAGGATGCCAGGCTCGGGGAGTGGGGGGTGCCTCCGCGGGGTTTGTGTACGGAGAGTGACAGCCGTATACGGCCATCTGAAAGGCGTGAAGTGTCGGGAATGTCAGGTCCCTCAACATCGCGCACGATTTCAAACTTCAAGCTTCAAGGCCAACCCTCTGCGCCTTTGCCACACGTTCGCCTGTCATCTCACATGTTCACACATAGTACGTGTGCATGATTCAAAGTGCCAATGTTGTCTGCATTATTCATCACTCTCGTGCATCTCCCTCATAGCCCGGACCACAACCATCAAAGCTAGCCGCTTCTGCCCCCTTTGCCACGCCGCCTGGGGTGCCGTCTTCCCTCCAAGTCCCCTCTCCAGGAAGTGAGTGCCCCGCCCTCTGCCCCCACACCTCAAGATCCCCAGGGGGCCCTTGCTCGTATACACACCCACCACCACTGGCACGCTCAGCACTGAAGAAATGCCACGCAAAAACGACAGTGACAAGCTTGAGCCACCTTGCGCTCTCCAGCGATTGAGCGCCCCTCTCTCGCTTGTTTCTTTCTTTCCCTGTCCTAACCAGCCCCCTTTCCAGAGTCACCCTCATTCAAGTGCCTTCGCCACAGGCCCACATGTTCGCCCATCGTCTCACGCGTGCATGATATCAAGTGCCATCGTCACCCACGCCATTAGATCCCGCATTGAGTCCTTTCTCAGCTTGTGAGTGCCTTTCTTTCTGTGTCCTGAGTCCTGACTCATCCCTCCCTCTGCGCTCCAGAGGGTGGGTGCCCCTCAGCCAGTCGCCCTCTTTCTGTGCTCTGACATGTCCCCCCTTGCAGTCCCCAACTCGTGGGCGCCCCTTTCCCAGTTGCATTCTGTCCTCCCCATCGAGCGCTCGCTCACCCTCTCACAGCTGTGTCCCGACTTCATCCCTGGTCTCACTCTTTCGCGCCTGCACCCTGCCCTGCCAGTGCCAACAGACTCGACGCTGGCAGTACCCTCGGCCATGGAAAGTGCAGTGCCCACCCCCTTGCCTGACTGCAAGTTGCACATGAGTAGCGAAGGCTTACGCATGTGTGTAGAGCAGCATAGCTGTGGTAGCTGACTGGGTGGTGTTGCAGGTGCGCTTGCCGGCGTGCGGGCAACGTGGGCACAGGCGGTTCAGGTGGGTGATGGTGCCGCAGGACAGGTCGAAGAAGATGTAGGGGCGTTCCTGCGATTGAGGCTGCGAACACCACTGCTCTACCTTCCGTCTCCCTTCCCCGCCTTTCCCTCTACCCCCATCACCCCTTTGAAGGTCCCACAGAGATAAACACCGCCGGGCGAGTACGGTCTGCCCTTAAATATTGGCTTAAATGGGCACCCAAAACCCAGGGAACCGTCAGGCCTCCACCCCCTTACTGTAAATTGGAGGAGCTGCACATGGCCTTACAAACCACAGCATTTGGTTGTTTGAGAAACAGCTATAGGTTGCATGGACCTACTGGAATATGGCGGTGATGTAAGGCCAGCACTCGCTGTGGCCTCGGAACGGACCAATTCTGACCGTGTAATGTCTACCCGAGTGCCGCCACACACCATCGCCGCGTTGCACTCGAACGCAACGCCACCTTCCTATCTATCGTCCTTGGCCGCCACTCATCGGTTTTCATCGATCTCTCGCATCTTCCGTCTCTCAGCTTCACCTTTGCCGCACCTCAAACCCCCTGATAACGCAAATCGGACCGCCCAAGACTCGACGGCCGACACCACAAGTGCGCATCTTGTCGACTTGCCTGTCAGCTGTGTCATGCACGCCGCACTCGACACCTTGCCAGTGAGATTCCTGCTGAAACATCTTGTTGGCCATGGATAAAAACCGTTATAGGACAATTTCTCCCCTTTTCGTACACTCTCTTATTCTCGTTTTCGTCTTAGACCTGCCGCTCCTTTATCAGATCCCTATCTTTCTACCTCCGCCTCGTCTTCGACCCTGCACCCGCTGTCGCTCCACAAGATACCATTCACTTCGCCCTTAAATTAGACACCGGTTCCCCCTTCTTCCTTACGACGCCGCGTGGTCTGTCGCCGGCCCAGCAGGAATCCTGATTCGTTGATCCCCATTCTTTCCCCTTTTCTCAACTCGCAGCGTACCTCGTGACTCCTGGTTGGACCCAGCAATAATAACCCGGACTTAGCCTCGCCGAAAGGCAGGCAATCGTTTGGCCCGTTCCACCTCTTTTATTTTTCGTGTGCTTTCGACCCTGCATGGTGACAGACAACCGCTCAACTTGACTCAAGCCGACGAGCTGCCAACCGTTTGTTGTTCTGTGGACCCGTACGCTTTCTTCCTCCTTTCTTTTCTTATCAGCATAGGCAGCGCCTCGATCGCCGTCGCATCTTCTCGCCCGCGCCGTCGCTCACGCTCCGCCTCGCTGCATCCGCGCGTTTCTCGTTTCGGGAACGTGGCCTTGGCTCACACACACACACACAGAGAGAGAGAGAGACTGGCCAATGTCCAGTCCGGTCCAGGCAGAACAGCGAACCTGGACCTGGACCTGGACCTGGACCTGGGTTCGGGTCCGGTTCAGGTCCGAACAATGTTCGAGTAACTAAAAAAGTATCAATAATTGCACACACTCTGGGTCGTCTCTCATTTCGGTTTTTTCTCTGTTTCTCACTGTTGGAGATTGCATATACTTGTCAGCAAGCCCCCCTGGACGGACTTCAAAGTTAAGCGGACTCGTTGTCTGACTTGTCTCCGTGCGTTCTCACTTCGAGCCTGAGGCACGTTCTCACTACAAGGATGTAACACCCAATTTAGATCAGCCTGATGTAACTTAGCAATCAATACAGGTTTATTGATGCGAGTTCGAGTGAACGCGTGGGGTCGGGTCTGTGAGAACGACAGTACAAAGTGCTCAGTGCTCAGTATCCGCGCGCGCTGGTATGCACGAGAACTGTGGTTTATTCACCTGTGAAAACGACAGTACAAAGTGCTGTACTACATCAGCACAGGTGCTATAAGGGTGTAAACTAAACATGCTCACCTCAGCGTTCGGAGCATTTCGCCAGTAGTCCTAGACCTGCGGCGAAATGCTTCACCTTCGCAGAAGGCCGCGCTTGTTCGATCGCCCACCGGGTCCAGTGGTAACGCACGTTGATGGGCTTGGTGCAGGTGTGATACTGATGGTCGCGCGTGAGCGCGATGGCTGCTGTGATGTCTGAAAATGAGGTCGTGGGATCCTTGAGGTTGTCGGAGATGTCTGGGGCGGGGCTGCGAAGCCACGACGCCTCCTTGACGCTGTGCCTATGCGTCGTTGTGATATAATCGCTCTCGGTGGTGAATGACTCGGAGGGGCGATGTCTTGCCGCTTCGAGGACCAGAGGACGGCACCGCTGTCGGCGAGGGACGCGTGCCCCAATATGGCACGCCGGTACTTGGCCATGTTGCCGTCTGGATTTGCGTTTGCGTGGCCCTCCGATGGGCTGCTTGCCTCGACGTGTGTGGATGGTGGGTCGGGTGTGCCAGAGAGATGGTGGAGGGTCCGCTCGACGGCCTCCTAATGAGCGTGCCCAGGGTTGGCTGCAACACAGGCCACCTTCGCGTGGGTCATGGCACCACTCACTTGGCTGAATCCTTGGGCGACTGGGCGCGCCTTGTGTGCGTCTGGCTTCTCCTCGATGGGCTCCTCCCGGGGCGGCCAGTTGGGGCTGCGCGTTGCCTCCGCAAGCGTGCGAGGGTCAGGCACACCAGCTTCTGCTATCTTCGCTGTGAAAGTCAATTGTGTGCCGTCGGGGTCTACGAGTGGTGCCGGCGCACCGTCTTCCAGCGTTGTGATGTGTAAACGTCCTGTATACGGCCGTCTACACCCCGTCCCGTACCGTCAAGACTGTTTGGGACCGGTACGGGTATCCCCGTAACCGTATGACGGCTTGAGGCATACAGCTGTATACCGTATACGGGGCGGTGCTCACCCCTAGTTTCTTCTGCACTGCGATGACGCTTCCCGAGAATGGTCCTGGCTGGCACTGGTATCTGCGACGCCAAGGGGTATCACACCGAGTTTGGCCAACCCGCTGTAACAATCGCGTAAACGAGGGTGAACATGTTACTCACATAGGATATTCCTGAGGATCAAGACCTTGTGCGCGGGTTGTTGGTCGAGGGATGCGTGGCTCAGTGATGACCAGTGATGGGTCAACCCGGTCGCGTTCACCCCGTTTCATGATTGTGAAGGACAGAAAGGACTTCAAAGGAGAGTGGGTGGCGTTGTCAGCAGTGAAGTTTGCGTTGGCATGGTGGGACCAACGGCCTTGCACGTGGGGTAGCGAGGGCGAATCACAGACAGAGGAGGGAAGTGGGCTAATCCAAGAAAGGAGAAGCCATGTATTTTTAAGGGTTGGAAAAGGTCTAAGTTCGTTAAGTGAACACATGAACACGGAGCGAGGTAGGGATTGTCACAGGCAGATGGCAAGCAAGTGACTCACTTAGTGCTGAGCACTGTCCCGTATACGGGATATGGCCGTATCCTTACGGTGCCAATACGGTTACGGGTACCCCCGTACCCGTAACCGTACAGTGGCCTGAAAACCCTTCGACGGGACGGGACGGGGGTAAATACGGCCGTATACGGGGTCATACGGGGTCATACGGGTGTGACTTTGAAGATAGTTGTAGTTCTAGAACAAAAAACTACTCTAAGGCGAAAATGAGTTCGAAATGTCGACGAGGGATAGGTGCGTGGACCCCCTCCTGAATATTCCTCTAGGGAAGCTGCTCAAGCTCGCGACACGCGAATATGAGACGCCCTAAGGACGCAGGTCATGCGCGACTTGAATTCTGCCGCCCTGGAACATGGTATAATTGGTATTATTCTGAAGGATCTTGTTGTCATCGAAGCCATGGCGCACACACTACAGGACTAAAATCGACGGGCTGATAGATAATGGCAGCAAAGCACGTTGTTTCCAGACTGGGAGTGGTGTTATCTCGAGAGTGATGAGGGAGGAGATGTTTCGGTTTTTCTGGGACGAGGCACTCGTCGGTGGTGGGTCCGTTGCTGTGCGACGCAGTGCGACGCAGTGCGACGCAGTGCACTTTGAAAAAAGGCCGAAGGATAGGTGTTGCAGCAAGTACGCGGTGAGACGGTCGCGTGTGCCAGCGGAATCTCGATTTCTGCACGCGGAGAAGAATTGAGCGCAGGCAGAAAAGGGGTGAGGAGAGCGACGACCGGAGGGTGCGAGTACTGTACGTTCAGAGACTAGAGTAACGACACAATACTAATGATAGACTTTGATTTGGTTACTGTACGAATTACACGCGTACCATATCCACTCGTATGTATAAAGGGCAAATACATGTGCCCCATGTGCCATAAAGCGTCCCAACAAAAAAAGGGGGCGACTTGTTGTGTCCTAGTTCAAGTTCTCACTGACAGGCTCAGGCTTGTGGTGGAGATCTTCACATTTGTTGCAACTCCGAGTCACTGGGTTCCACGGTGTGCACCTCACAGGTTCATATGCGTTCATACGTTCATAGTCGACCTGCTTAAAGAACCTCCGCTCACCAGGGATGTCCATTTGTTTTTCCCTTGGGCTCTACTTCGCGGCCCTCAGGCTCGCCGCTCGCATCAAGCCTACTGTATAAGCTCTCTACCATCACCTAGTTGTATTCCAAATCGACGTTGAGTCCGTGGACGACGAGGGTGAGGGATGAGGCAGCGATGCTCGGTGATGAGAAAGCTAAGTCGATTTTGGAAGGTATAGTATGTCAGTGGAGAGCATAACATCGCAAGCAAAAAGGGTGGGAAAACGTACGGAATATATCCCTATATCCAGTAAAGGTCCTCCTAAACAGCAACGAGGCCTTGACATAGGCCCAACTTGTGAGGGGCCATGAGCGATGCATCCTACATGGAGTGGCGATTACGCCGAGAGCCTGAGGCGGCGCATGCTAGTGGCATCGGCCAATGATCGTGGGCGATCCGTGACTCTTCGGCCATGAGGATTGCAGCGCGACAAGGGCCCAAGTCTCGTTCTGGTAGAGGAAAGATGTCGATCATGTAGTTACGAGGGTGGACGGGCGAGGCAGGTGAGAGAGGCTAGGACATGTGGGGATACACACTCATGCCCATCATACGGGGGTCATACGGCCCGTACACGGCCGTCACTTGACGGTCTGCGGTCTGATACGGGGGGTGACCGGCCCGTCAACCGTCCCGTCAAACTGTTCCTTCCCCTTCAAGGCCAGACGGGACGGGTACGGGGCCCGTATTACGGTAGCCCGTATACCCGTATATACGGACACGGTGCTCAGCCCTAGCTCAGCCTCAGCCTCAGTCACTCACCGTCACTCACTTTTGAGACTACACCAACCAACTTGGACTTGCATGCATGGTCGTGAACACTAACGTGAGGCCCAGTGAGGGAAGTCAAACCATCAGGCGTTGACACGCACGAATGAGGGGGAGCACTATTGCACTGGCCGAGGACACCACCAGCGTCAGAAAACCCTTATGACGGGACTTCAATTCTAATGCGAAACGCACATTAACATTTGATTTGATTAGATCGTTTCCATTCGCTCAAAAGAAGTGGGGTGGCGTCACATGTGTTCCTAGGACGTCGCCTCAACCCCCTTTCGATTTCCATCCAACCAAGTGCCCCTGAGCACGGACCCTGCAGGGCATGCCTCGCAACGCAGCACCGTTGGCTGCTTGTTTATTTCCGACCACGTAACGCTTGCCCGAGCGCCGCCACACGACATTGCCGCGTTGCACTCGGACACAACGCCTCCCTCCTTCCTATCCTCCTTGGCCACCACCCATCGCTTTTCATCGATATCTCGCCCCTCATCCTCACCCTTGCTGCGCCTCAACACTCCTGACAATGCCAATCAGGCTGCCATTGCATTATATTCGATGGCCGATGCCACGAGTGAACGCCTTGCCGACTCGCTTGTTGCTCGAGTCACGCGCGCATCGTGCCTGGCACCCCCAAGTTGCCGTCTGACTCTCTGCTTGGACCCTCTTGTGCTGGACGTCTCGGTTAGATTTGGAATGGAAGTCGTATGCCCATTATATCTTTACTCTTACTTTGTTTATCCTCCTTTCATCTTCCCTTATTCTTACTTAGCCAATGGAAATTGAATGACACCACCTTGTCTTCAACCTC
>Ga0307510_10012577_pt1 | contig 10033 bp, 15 predicted proteins | sample 12_EM_MG_FD_207224 | JGI IMG/M metagenome (GOLD analysis project Ga0307510, IMG submission 207224) | Populus trichocarpa ectomycorrhiza microbial communities from riparian zone in the Pacific Northwest, United States - 12_EM | ecosystem: Host-associated > Plants > Roots > Unclassified | place... | reverse complement strand
AACCCTACCACGAAACACAAGCACATGGACCCAATTTCGAGCGACCCCCTCCAGAAATCGTTGGAGGAGAAGAAGGACATTACGAAATCGACAAAGTCCTAGCAGCACGTCCCACAAGAAATCGCAAAAGCACACAGTACTTCGTCCACTGGAAAGGCTACACAGACGCAGACAACTCATGGATCCCAGCTGGAGAACTAACACACGCCAAAGAACTAGTCGCCGAATTCCACGCCCGTAATCGCCCTAAAGAGGGGATACGCATACGAGCCTTGCAGGCGCAAGGAGATCCTAAAGAGGGGATACTGTCGCGAGCGGTACTCGCGCCCCCCAGTCTCAGCTACAAACCCGTAACTCCAAGACCACGTGACCGTGGGAACATATCACATGACCCTACACGTGACTCATCACGTGACCCCTTCGCCACTCGTACATCACGTGACGTATCAGCACATGAACCTGGGAACCTACGACCCTGTGACCCTGGGAAGATAACACATGACCTATCAAGGAACTGGTCATCAACAATGTCACATGACAAGACGCGCTTTGGACGTGCGTCTAACCCGTTGATCAACACGTGGCAGATCGTGGGAACAATCAACAAGACGCGTCCACTAAACAATCAACAAACACGCGACGCGACTCGATCAACAAAGACGCGACTCATTAGGGCTAGACCCTAATCGAGATGTATTATATAATCTGCAGTTGCTGCGCATTGACCGCGCAGTCCCCCGTTACCTGTAAACTTACCTACCCTAAACTGCACACAGACCACCCTGTATTAGTATATAAGACCTACAAATTTAGGTGAACAGTCCTTAGACTGTTCTCTTGTCAATCCCCCACACTGGAGCCTTTCAAAGCTCCCTCATCGTCAGCAGCTCGCCCCTCGTCTTCTACAGTCTACTCTGTCCCGCCTCTCCTTGCCTTCTGTCTCTTCCTCCTCAACGTCTCCCTGCTGCTCCTTTGGATCAGTCACCTTCAACTCCGCGCCGTCGTCGAGTCTCGCTACCCATAAAAGTAGTGAGTTCCTGACAGTTAGTAGTGTGGTTCCAACATGGGGAGTTCACTTCATACCTCGCTGTCATTGCCAGGCCAGGTACCATCTTCCGTGATTGTTGGTACCTCTTCTCCTTCAGGTCCCTTGCAATGACGGCCAATGGGGCTGGGTCAGGAGAGGTCAGTGCCGTCAGCTTGTTGGCATGCTGTCCAGATGTTGACACGATGGTGCCTGTAACAAGGGACAGACTGATGGGCACTGAAGTAAGAACAATGGTACTTGCCGCTTTGCTAACCTGTCCGGCTCCCTGTGTGTTGGCATCAAGGTTAGGAAGATTGCTTTCATCTTCTGGGGTGGGTAGTGGGATGGGGCATGTATCAGCTGTGGCAGGAGTGTTGCTGCTATGATAGTCGGCTGAGCGTCCTCTGTGACATGGTCAGCAAGATCAGTGCCAGTGATCTTGGTGCTCTTGCAGTTGATGGCAGGTGTGGGGGGGGGATGACATCTGGGACCGTTCCAAGGACGCAAAATTGTGTCACTGTATGCAAGTTGTTAAAAATATCTGTACTGTGAATGGAAAATGTTAGTAGATTCAATGGGTGCTGTGTCCACTCACAGTGGATTCCTCAGGGTCTTGCCCTTGGCCTGACTGGGTCCCTGTTCTTCAATATGACCATGAGAGTATTGTGCATATTGACTAGTCTGTTGTGCGTCATTCTGGGTCCAACATGTAAACAAAACTTAGAGTAAAAGGAAAGTATACTGTATACATACTTCAGCACGTTGTGGGCTTCCTTTTCCTTACACAGATGCTCTTCCAATTGGTGGCACTTGTGCATGAGGTGGATATATGCAGTTTCATGGCATTGATTTGTTATATTTGTACCAGTGTTCAAGTTGTTGGCTGTGTAAGGAATAGTTGCGGGGAAGAGGACCCAGTCATCAACCAAAGAAGAAATGCTGTGGTTGTACAGCTCACTGAAAGAAAGTCTTGGGCTGAAGTGAAGAGATGCAAGGGGGTCATTTTTGGGGCTTTTGAGGGGAGGGGGGCGGGGCTTCAAGGTGCAGCAGAGCAGGTATAGGCAGAGATAGAAAAAAAAAAAAAGTAGGAATATATGCATCGATATGATGCATACATTGAGCAAATCCCAAAAGGGTTCGATGCTTTCTTGTTTTGGTCGTAAATGTGTGGACGTGCAATCCTCCCTCAGTGATGAGACGATGCATGCATTAGAGATTTAGGAAAACATGATAACGCAGTGTTTAGTAGCCATTTACAATTGTCTTGTGTATTGTAACCACCCCACATCATTGCCTTGCAGTCTTGCCCTGTCTTGTCACTGCATTGTGTATTGATGTCCCTGCCCTCTATCATCTGCCTTGTATGGCTAATCTGCCTTCACTTGACCTTGCACCCATCATTTACAGCAGCCTTGCCATCAACCACCCTCGCCTAGTCATCTTGCCAGGCTCATTGCCAAACTGAGTTTGCCTTGACGTGATCCTGCCACTATGGCGATCATTATTGGTCATGGTCATTCATGATTGGGATCGCGTTTGGGGACTGGGATGGTGGCATTGCCATCATCTTGTTCAGGGACAGGGCAGGGACAGAGAGGGTGGTATCATCATAGTTGGGATGGGGACAGTGACAGCATCATCATGGTTGAGGACAGGGATGGTGGTGTCATCATAGTCGGTGATAGTGGCATCATTGGGACAGTTCCAGAGAGAGTGTGATTAGAAAAGGAGATGTACCTACAAACAATGGGACACAACTTGAGTTTGAGGGTCATCATCGTCATCAGTCCTAGTTTTCCGTGGGCCCATGTGTTTGTCCAGCTTGGGGAATAGAGCTGGAGGTAGTGGTGGAAGGAATGTGTGCACCATTGGAGGAACCAGAGCCTCCCAGTGCGTTTGAGGCTGCCCCATGTACAATCAGATGGCTGTTGAATATGTGCTGGAGCCTCTTTGAGAATCGGGAATTGGGGTCACAATATGGCTGTTGTCTGGAGTATGTTGATCTGCTAACTTGTCTATGCTCACCCTTGCACTTTGCTAGGCAATCACAGTACACCTTCTTTGCTGTTGACATTATTGCATATATTTGCACGATTTTATACTATGGAATACCTGGGAGAAGTGGAAAGATCATTAAAACAAAAGGGCAGCAATGACAAAAAGTGGACTTACAAAAATCGTGTCTACTACAAGCTGTGCATCTGGCCAAACCAGATCGCCTTGTGCCACAGAGACCCAACGTGTGGACATATGCGCTGGAAATGGGGTCGGACTTCATCGATGAGGCCAGGATTCAATCTGCTGTAATGTGCTTCGATTTCGTTCAGAAATGGTCAAATCAGATTAATCAATTGGGAAAATGTTTGATATTATTTAATCTCATTCGATATCATTTGACCTCATGATATGCATTTCTTGCTGGGCCCTAACCCTTGTGATGTCCATTATTGTTATCGTATCGCCCATCTGCACTCCCATATCTGCCATGCCTGGGCTTGCCTCTCACCATCATCGTCTCCCCTTGTCATCTTTCAATGTCTCCCACCTTCCTTGAAGTTCATTCTCCCTCATTTCCTCATGCTTGGACATTTCCCCCTCACAACCATTTGAGCCCCATTTTCCTGCCGAAGACACACAGATCACTAAGCATTGTTGGCTCATGCCACTAGTGTATACTGTTTCAAGGGCCCCACCAATGGCGCCATCCAACATTCCGCTTACCGCAGACAGTGGGGCGTCAGTCTGGAGCAAGTCCTTGATGGGGATTGTTGGGAAAACGTTTTACCATGCACAGCTCAACTAATTTCATATGTCCTTTGTTTTCATTTCTGTCTTAGGCTTACCACTCCATTCTCCAACATCCCCTTTCACCTTAGACTTCCTCTCGATCATCACTGCATCCCCCCTCACCCCATTTTACCATGTGCCCTTGTTTAGGATACCATTTTCTCTTGTCATCGTTGCTACACCGGTCTCTCATACCTTGCTGGCCAGATTGCCTTCGTATTTCTCTCCCCATCCTTCCCTTCTCTACATACATCGCATGTAGCATACATGTACGTACTGCCCTCGACTCAGCAGGGTATAAAAGCCCTTGCCTGGCTTCATTGAGAGGCAGGCAATAAAGTGCCCAATCTTCCTTCTCCTCCCTGACCAACCGATGATAAACTGACCTTTGCACTGTCACCCATCATTTGGACCCCTTGGTCTTTTCTGCTATCTCCTGTTTCCCATTCACATCTCCCTTACTACAGGTCCATCCACTCCAAGTTTGCAGTCTTGTCTCGCTTGTTTCAAGCCCCAACCTCACATCTCATACTTGACATTTTCTTTGTGTCCAAGATCTTACAAGTCTTCAACATCTGTTCCACCTTGACTTCAACTCACTTTCACTCCTGCCATGACAACTCAGCTTCAGCCAGCATCTGCTGATGATCATGTCTGGTACCATTCTGAGGGCGATGACCAACCCCTACCATCACAGTGCCCCACTGACACCAATGCTATGAGTGGTCAGATGACTGAGAAAGATGCCCATGGTCCAGCTCCTGGTATGTATATGTCCTCCATTCGTATTTATGTTGTTCACAGTTATTCTGATGTAGATGTTCACCACATTCAGCAAGCTGGGAGAGGCGAGAAGATGGCCCAAGCAATCGCATTTGAAAAGGTTGATGAGCTTGGCAACCCTGTTTGACGATACTTGGCTGGCACCTCTCGAAACTGACAGAGAGCCAAGAAGCCACATTTAGATACTGGCAAAGCAGTGACCCTGGGCTCATCGGATGAAGATGATCTTGACTTCAAAGATACCAATGGATCTGGGTCTGATTCTGGGTCTGATAGCGACTCAGATGATATACTCCCTTCCAATGCTGAGGTATTTCACTTTGTCAATCCATTCATTGAATGTAATGACATATTGTTTATCCTAGGTTGCCAATCTTCTCCCTTCCAAGACTATTCCTTCCACAGGGTGTGGAGCTTCTGCAAAGCGCAAATGCTCAAAGCGCACCATCACAGATGAGGAAACTAAAGATGTCAATGCTTGTGACAGCAGAAGCAGAAGCAATGTGGGAAAAAGAACAATGAAAGCAATGGTATGTTCTACCTAGAACATCTGAGTCATCAATCGGATTTTGACATTTCATAGCCACAGATTACCCAAAACCCAATATATCACTTCTATGAGAAGGTCAACAGGAACTCAAACGGGGAGATTGGCAATCCCAGTGACAGGCATTACAAGTGTCTTCATGGGGGCCGGAAGGTAATGACCATAACAACGAAGATGAAGTACTGCCTTACTGGTGCGTCTTTGTTGTTATATTTCAGGTTGGTTGTGACTGAACTTGCAACAGTGCAAGTAGGTTTGATTGGAAACTTGAAGCTGGCCTCAACACCAATGTACTGCCTGTACCTTACAATGAAGGAGCGCTCATCCAATCAGATCACAAATGAGGAGATATTAGTTGCATTGGGACAGAAGGTACTGGATCCAGGAGCTGTACCAGAATTTATTGGTCGAGCAGAGTCTGCCAACCAGGATATCTGGCGTGCATTCGAAAAGCAGGTGCAGGTTGCAGCAGTAAGTGAATGACTTTGATTTGGGTCCATATTTTGTGAGCATTGATATTCTTAAGGGTCCATGGGATCAAGAGAAGTTCGACGACCTGTTGGCACAGTGGATTATTGCCACTGACCAACCTTTTGACACTGTTGATCAGCCTGAATTCCACACGTTGCTGACATGTGCACATCACCCTTCACCAGAACTCAAGATCCCATATCGCGATGCAGTTAGAAGACGGATTATGAAGATGGGGGAGGATAGTATAGAGGTGACAAAAGAGATATTCATGGTATGTAAATCTTAGCTGCATTTCACAGGTAGTCTTATCAGTTGCTATAGAAAGATGTTGAAGGTAAAATCAGCATTTCACTTGATGCATGGACATCAAGTAATAACCATGCGTTCATGGCAATCATCACACATTATGTCACCAGATGTGGAAAACTTGGTATGCTCTGTTTTTGAGAAATCACTACTGGCTGACAACAGTATTTAGAAGAACTTCTTATCGACTTCTGTAAGCTGGAGGGTGAGCATTCAGGAGCAAATATGGCTGAGGCTGTCTGGGAGACACTGGTTCACTTTAGGATTGAGAACCAGGTAGGTTGTGATACTATCTAATCCGTCACAATGCTGAATGTGCTGATCTTGTAGATTATGGCATTTATGTTGGATAATGTGTCAAATAATGATACCCTCATCGATGGGATTGCAAACCAAGCAAAACTGCAAGGTATTCAAATAAAAGCTGATTGGGTCCGTCTTCGTTGCATGCCACATACTGTCCACCTTGCTGCACTCAAAGTATGTCTCTTCGATGTGGATCCTCTATGTAACATGGTTTCTGATGATTATACAGCTTCTTGAAGGCATTGGTGCCATTTCTGCCATGGAAAGCAAGAAGGCAATGTCCCGCTGTGGAAACTATCAAGATTCCATTACTACACCCATCAACCGTGCTTCTGATGATGATGCTGTGGCCCAAGATGATGAAGACAAGCAAGGCAAGCTTTTATTTGAGGTTGACACAGCAAGTGACATTTGTTCTGCAGTTGAGAAGGTTCGTCTTTATCTCACTGTTGCTCAGTATTATTAATGATGTTGTTACCCAGCTTCGAAAAATTGTTCGTGCTGTACGATCAAGTCCTCAACGCAAACAGAGTTGGCTCCATCAAGTTGCTACATCTCAACAGCATCAACACAGTGATACCCGATACCCCCCCACAATGGCCACTCATGCTGATTCTTGATGTGCAGACACAATGGTCATCCACACATCAAATGATGCATAAGTTCTTTCATGTCTCTTTATGATATTTTTACCATGGGCAAATAGGTCGAGCCCTAGAATGTTGAAGGGACATTGATGACTTTGTTGGCTGTAATCGAGACCTCCAAGCACTTGAACTATCTGAGGATGAGTGGGCCATGATTATCCAAGTTACTGAATGGCTGGGGGCATTTCAGGCTGCAACGACACAAATGTCAACATCCAAGCAGCCAATGCTTTCCACAACTCTTGCCATTTTCAGGGGCCTGCAGGAACACATTAAACTGATATATAGTGACCTCCCAGCATCAACGTCTCAGAGGATCAAGACCAGTCTTCTTGATGTGCACCAGAAGCTCAGTGATTATTATTATTGCTATGATCAGTCACCATTTTACACTTGGGCCACACATAAGTTCAATCATTTAACTTGACATTTGAAGATATCGTTGTGACATATGAACCCATTTTTTAGTTCTTGATCCCTGGATCTCGTATGAAGGAGTCCACGATGACTATGCAGGTGATCCAGACCTCCTTGACTACCTTGAATCCTCAAAGTCGATGCTGCACACCCACTATATCCAGCACTATTCTAGTTGTGCCGATTCCCTCTCCCAGTCCACTGGCAACCCTGTTCAGTCTCCATCCAACAAGTCTCCTTCCAAGGTGAATTTCACATCAAGGTATAAGAAGAAAGGTACCTTGTTCCGGGATGAACTTGAGGAGTACTTCAAGTTGCCGCGTGAAGACTTTGATTTATGTAAACCCCTTGAGTGGTGGGTAGGGCAGCGAGCACAGTTCCCAAACCTCTACTGTCTTGCTAGAGATGTGTTTTCAATCCCTGGTATATCCATCCTTTAGCTTCTGATATAATTTGAATTACTCATGCTACTATTTGGCAGGATCTGCTGTTGCAGTTGAACGAATCTTTTCTGGTGGCCGTGACACAATTTCGCTACACCATGCAAGCCTGCATCAGCAAAATCTAACATTACTTGCGGTGGCTTGCTACTTTTGTGACTTGCAGGTGCCTTGCCAATTCTGTTGTAAGTCCAGATAAGGCAGGCAAGACAAAATATTTTTTCAAGCCCCACAAGACTGTACCAGATGACTTGCCACAAACCACAGGGCAACTGAGTTGGCACATATATAGTAATGGCAAGCCATAAGGGCATATGATAGGCCAGGGAAAGTGTGATCATGGATGTGGCAAGTTCATTGCAAGGCACTGTAAGCCATCTATAAGGAATTGACCTAGCTTACCAGGCTTGCAGGGATTTTCCTTGCAGATGACTTGTGGGAGGCTGCAAGTCTTATCAAGACACTGGCAAGTAGTGGCAAGTAGAGTTAGATTTTGCTGATGTGCAGCCAGAAACTATTCATACATTAATGGTCCTTAAGCAGCGCCTGAGACTTGCCCGTGATTCTCTCTCCCCCTTTTCCTGATCTTTTCTGTTGATCATCACCGCGCGTCACCACTTCTCATACCATTTTGACTGCCTTAGTGTACTTGTGCATATTCCCTCTTTCTTGCATTTATAAATCCCCTGTGTTTGCTTCTTCAGTTTACAGAGCCCCAGTGTCGCCCATTCAAAGCTGCCCATGTTTAGTTTTGCTGCAGCCTGCTCAAAACCGTCTGAGTCCCATTCCACCACCACCTGCTCCAAGTCATTTGAGTGCAGTCCCTTCGCAGCCCCTGCCAGCACCTCCAGTTCGTTACGCGTTACGACCCATTGCCTGCCACTCGCTCAAAACCTTCCAAGTATAATCTTGCCGCTGCCGCCCTCACCTCCGAGTTCCCTCCAAGTCTCCATTCCAACTTTACAGCAAATGCCCTAGTTCATATCCTTGTTCTCAACCTTGCTGCCTTTGCCTCCATCACCACTTCCCTTGTCAACGTCGCTCACACCACAGCCGCCATTGCCACCTTTGCCACCATCATCACCATCAGCCCATCACCACCCTTGTCAACGCTGTCACCATCATCGCTGTTCTTGCGTGTGCTTCCCCGGCGGTCAAGCAATTAATGTATTAACACCCACCTATTCACCTCCCCCTCTAGTCACCCTTATCTTATCCCTTCCTTTCAAGCTCACGGACGTGGACCCACTGCATCAGCAAAATCACAACGGGTTAGAGTGACTAGAGTGACTAGATCTACTAGATCTAGTCACTCTAGTCACTCTAGTCCGGGTCCAGGTTAATTTTCGAATTCTTGTCATCCTAGTATTTTATCCTAGATCTAGTTACTTCTATGGCAACAATATATGCTCTAGTCTGGATCCTTATGCTCTAGTCCGGATCCTTATGCTCTAGTCCTTCTAGTCTCGCGTTGAACCCGGTTTCGAGCCACTTGCATGTTACCTTGATCAATCCCCAGGACCCAGGTTAACACCATTAAATGGGATGACATACCAAGTAATAAGCGCATGACATTGAGGAGAAGAATATCAGTGACATTCCCAGCAAGGACGCCACCCCGAATGGAAGCACTGATAGCCACAGCTTCATCGGGGTTGACAGCCTTGGAGGGCTCGCGACCAAGACTAGTCTTGACGGTTTCAACCACCTTTGGCATACACATCACACCACCCACAAGGATGATCTTGTTAATATCTGAGGATTTGACTCCAGCATCAGCCTCTGCCTTCTTACATGGCTCGACAGTACGCTGGACAAGAGGAGAAGCAAGTGACTCAAACTGCGAACGTAGCAGCTTCTGGTTGATGCACTGCGGGCCACTACGACCTGACAAGATGAATGGCAAGTTGATCTCAGTCTGGGAAGTCGAGGAAAGGGGATTTTTCGGATAAGATCGCTAGAGCTAGTTAGAAGGAATGTCAGGTGTGGACAAGAGAGATGAGCATGCTGAGGGATTTCAGACAGAGGGGCTGGCACAAGTTAAGATTCACTGAGACATAGTAACCGCACTCCACAATGGATAGGAGGCGGAAGTATCTACATCAGAGAGAATGTACATTCATAGCAAATGAGGGAGAAGGGATTACAAATGCAAATGTCAAATGATGGAATTAGGGTCTTTCAAAGTTCCATTATTTACACCATTATTGATCTCATTATTGATCTCATTATTTTTTAATGGTGTGAATAATGAGATCAAAAATGAGATGATTAATGGCCATTTTTTGATTAAGGGCCA
>Ga0307510_10012576_pt1 | contig 10034 bp, 7 predicted proteins | sample 12_EM_MG_FD_207224 | JGI IMG/M metagenome (GOLD analysis project Ga0307510, IMG submission 207224) | Populus trichocarpa ectomycorrhiza microbial communities from riparian zone in the Pacific Northwest, United States - 12_EM | ecosystem: Host-associated > Plants > Roots > Unclassified | place... | reverse complement strand
CACCAACCAGTTCCGCGTAAGACAGGACATTCTGGTCAAACTCGATCCTCAGAGCCTCGGCATGGTTCGTAGAACCGGTGCACACTTATCGATAGTTCGGATCATCGATGTTCCCTCCGGTGTACCCTCCGGTGGTCTTGAGAATCCCCTTGTTCTGGGAGGGAGGGTAGTGCTTCAGGAATATGCGCTCGACTCACCAGAAGCACCCCCCTGCAAATGTAGCGACTTCTGGTGTGACTTCGACTGAGTATCTGGTTACAAAAGCGCGAATTAGCATCCGAGGCCGAAGGTGAGATCATCGAAGAACTAACCTGGGGCAGACATGGAGTAAAGTGTGCGGTCGAAGGGTTCTAAGCGGAAGAGGGGTTTCAAGTGGTTCGGCGTACGGCTATGCCGGGTGCTGGACTGGATGTTGGCGGTTCAGTACTACAGTGTCAGTAAACAAAAGATGATCGATGATCGATGACGTCTTCATTCTGATCCAATTTCCCACTCGGATCGACGCTACTTATCCCGACTTATCCTGCCAGGCGCGATTCCAGATTCAACCAAGTCTCTTTTCTGCATCAACCATGAACCTGACTGGCCCCCGCTCGTGCTCGGATTGGCCCAAGCGACGTCCGTTTATGTAGAGCACTTTAGGGACATTATATGTTATTCGGTGAGCGAGGGGATCAGGTGACAGACCTACGGTCACGAACCTAGTCGGACTCCTATATCTCGATCGGCCAGCGCCGTCTATTTGGCAACTCCGCGTGACTCGGAACTGCCATCATGTCCGCATCGTCATCCCGTTTCACCGAGAACAGATACCAGCATCCGCCCGGGCAGGACGTTGTCGGGATGGAAGCGATATGACAAAATTAAATGCACGATAATACAATGTTCATTTTGTGCAACACGGGCTAGGTCAACCGGTATTTCACAGACCTTGTTCGCAGCTCATCTATCGAGTCCAGTATCATCGCAAACTCTTTTCTGCCGGTCCGAATCAATAAACGTGAAAAATTCCTGCCTGGCCCTGCCACCATTAATTGAGAACCCCCACCATAGTTGCAGTTTGGCCAAATGCCAGAAGCTATGCAGAGAATATGTGAGTGAGTGGACTGGAATGGCAAGTGTAGTCAAGAGAATGCATGGGGTACCTGTGGACCATCCAGTGTCCAGCTGGAACCAAACCACTGCCCTGGGTGGGGATTTACTTGCACTCCATTGGCCTTTCACACCCAACAACCTCCTTGCTATTGCTGAAAAGAGGGAAGAGTGGGCTGCTCGTGTCTTCATTCAATGGCTCAGTAGTTGATCATATATAGGGCTGTTTACATCTGCATTGTCAACCTTCAGGATGGTTCCCCTTCCAGCACACCACCTTCCAATGAAATTGCATACAAAATTCCATCAGAGAGCTGCCTGACCTCTTATCAGTTGGCCATAACTCATTCTAGAGCCATGATGGCTACTTCTGTTGACTACCATGACAGGCTGGGTGGAAGGTTATACACCTTTGGCTGGCTAATCTCTTCAATGGTCCCAACAAACATATAAAAGGCCTGATGTTCACTCTCCTACCTTGGGCCCAGTGCCATTGTTATCTGTTCTTTCATGATTTCCCCCACAACAAAAAGAGTCTGTGATTTTGACACAACTGAACATGAGTGTATCCATGTTTTCATAATTTTTCTGACTGCTTCTGCTTGAGGTTTTTCTGTTCTAAACAAATTACTGCATATCTCCCCTCCATTGATGTCACTTACATCTCCTGTTTATTACATGTATATATTGTGGAGATAAATCCACTCCACTTTTTAGTCAATGACATGGTATGAATTTTGGAGTGATTATCTGGCAGGAATACATTTGACATATAGAGCTTGTTTAAGAAAAGTATTACATACACTACCAATCTCTACTGAAGGAATACAGGGGGGAATTCCAGAATCAACTCCTTTTCAGACCTGAAAGAAATAACCAGATACTGCCCATTCCATTGTGCCTCAACAACATTACTTTGAAATTGTTCAGGAAGCTGAAAAACTATCTTTCTAATAACTATATCCTGGATTCTGCATTGCCTGTTATCCCACACCTTTGTATCACTGAGGTGAAGTGTTTCTGGAGGCTGAGTGGACAACTGAACAGGGGGTGATCCTGGGATCCCAAAGTCCCATCCATTCAACTCTCTGAATCCATTCTCCATCCAGATTTTTAAGCCATCCATTGCAAGCAATTTTGGACTATAACCATCAGATTCTACTCTGCCCACAGCCTCTCCTGCCCACATGTCCCACATTTGAATGAGTTTTCCATTTATGCAGAAGATTTTAGACCCATCCCCTGATATCCTGAGGTCTGATAGATTGTACTCAGATATATCTACTTGCAAGAGGAATTTTCCTTTCTCATGATCCCAGATATTGACCTTCCCATCTCCATACCAAACAAAGACTAACCTGCTGTTGATCAACTTGATACCTCCATGCTTATAATCTTCAGCTGGGGATTTTGATAATCCTTTGCATAGAATGGCTGGGACATCCCAGGTCTTTACCACTCCATCTATATCACTTGAGATGGCAATCCCATCTCTTGCTTGTAAACTGATAGATGAGACTAAAGGTAAGGGGATTGGGGTGGACTCTGGATCAATCATAGTCAGATCTGTAGATGGAGCACTGATCTGCCAGAACTTGACTGATTTGTCCCTAGATGCTGAGATGAGAGTAGAGGGGAAGGAAAATTTAAGAGAGGTGATATCTTCAATATGGCCAATAAAAGTTTCAACAAGGTGGGGGTCAGGACTGGTAATGTCCCAAACATAGATGACCCTCCAAGCAGCAACAGCTACAAGCCTACCATCAAGGGAAAAACAGCAATGTTGGGCATTACCATTAGCCACTTGGAATTTGGCCACAGTTGCTCCAGAATCAGAGTTTTGAACTGTAACAACTGACCCACAGCACAAAACAAACTGTGTTCCATTTGGGGAGAAAGCAATATGAGAGCCATCAGATGGAGGGCTGATTTGGTGACCATTGGTGTCCCACTGCCAGAGCTTTTCATCATATATAGATATGAGATATTGAGGGTTTGTGGGAGAGAAGCTAACATGGTGCAAACTTCCCTGCTGTTTTATGATACACTGGCATTCCTCTGTCTGGATGTTCCATAAACAAATTGTATTATCAAATGATCCTGAGGCAATCATAGTGCAGCCTGCTGAGATGGAAACAGACCAAATCAAGTCAGTGTGACCAGAGAAGGTCCCAACAACCCCACCAGTCTGTACATCCCAGAGCTTGACAGTGCAGTCATCACTTCCAGATACAAGTGAAGTCCCATCTAATGAGAAGGTGACACAATTCACTTCACCTGTATGTCCAGAAAGAACAGCTGTCTGGCTGCCTGTAATTGTATCAAGGATGATAATGTCCCCAAGTTCAGATCCAACTGCAACAGTGTTATTCCAGCATGAGAGGGTTTGTGTGAAGCTACCCAGCATAACTGTGCGAGAACATTTTCCCCATTCAGCTGTAAGCCCCTTGACCATCTTCACTGTAAATGAGAGATCTGTGCCATAGCACTTGTGAAGCCAAGAGGAGGAAGGAGATAATGGGAGAGCAGAATGGTAGATATGGGAAGGAGAGTTTTTAATTGTGTCAAAGTGTTCCAACAGAAGATGCTGACTGTCATTTGTCCACTTGGATACAACTCCTGCCTGGAAAATCATGAGTATAGATTCTGGCAAGCAAACTACAAATCACTCACTAAATTAGACCATTGCTCAATATCATTCATTGCATAAACACCAATACCAAGGTTCCGTATGAGTACAAGGACTTCAATCCAATGCAGCAAATGCACCATAAAGAACTTGTCAATTGCTTTCTGCACTTCTTCTATATGAGGGCTGTTGCTAGGGATCTCCAGGAGGTGCTTGGTCCAGAACTGGCATGCATATTCAAGAGAATCTCCAATGTAGGTCTTCTGTTGGGATGATAGATCTTCAACCTCATTGAGGGCAGTATAGTCATCCAGGTTACAGATATTCCTCTTCAACCTCTTCCCCATCAACCTGAGACATGCCAGCAGAATTTCTGCATGGTGGCCTGCAGGCTCTATCAAGAACCTTCCATCCCCACAACGAGCTGGATCCATCAGGAAGTCAGGAAATGATTTATGGAAAATATGAATGGGGTCTTCTGTGCTCTCTGGGACCAGGAGGAGAGAATGTAGGGAGCGCATGGTGTTGTGGATTTGTTGTGTATTAAGCCCCAAAAGCTCTGAAAGAGCCTTGATTGAGAGGGGGTTGAAGATCAGCAGGACTGTCCCAACAACAGTCTGGAAACGGAGGCATCTCTGGCTGTTCTCTGCATAGACATCACTGAAAGCCTTCTGGAGGACCTTGGTGTAGAGTTCATCAACTCCAGACTTTCCTTCCTCAATGGTGCTTTGTGGAAGAGAGGTGATGAGGGAAAGTCTTTCAGTTGGTAGATCACCCTCAGAAGCAACAAATTTGACAACTGTTGAGGCATAGATGAAGAACCCAGCTGCCTTCTTGCACAGAATGGTGATATCAGATGAACTTGGCCAATCTTCTGTCAAGTCCAAGTCACTTCGGTCCTTGGCAAGGCTGGCTAACTGAGTTTGAAAGAACAGTTTGATATCCCTGTCCACCACTGAAGGCTTGACCTCATGGAGTTTTAAGACTTCTGTGATCGGGGCGAGTGACTGCAACCGAAATCCCGAGCGAATTCGTGGTTCGGGCCGTCCGGTGATGAAGAACTTGACACTGAGTATCTGGCCCACATAGCGGGAGAGTATGGAGAGGATGGCAGATGCGGGTTCTTTATCCTTGCACTCGTCAAGGGCATCAATGACGATGAGAGTTGGAATGGTAGTGGCTTTGAGTGGACCAACGAGGAGCTTCTCCATCTGTGAACAGAGGGATTCATGTCCCACATCGGGGTGCGCCTTCAAGACCCGGAGGAGCTCCTCCCGGAAAGGGGGATACTGACAGGCAAGCTGGAAGGCGAGTGTTGGGAAGATCATCTGGAGGTTGCTGCGGTCCTCGAAGTCTCGTGAACAGAAGAAGCTGGCCCCGAGCTTCCCGTCTGCGAATGTCGTCTCGGCGAACGTTTGGGCGATGGTGGATTTTCCGGTCCCGGCAAGGCCGTTCAGCCAGAAAATACGCTGGCCCTGTTCACTTGCGAACCAATCTCCGATATCCTTGAGGACACCCTTCCTCGTTCCCTCCAGACACCCCTGCCTGTTTCCACAACGGTGCCCGGCATTCGCGGTGTGGTGCATCCTGTCAAGAAGGGCAAGGTCCGCCGATTCCTATCGACTAGTTAGTTCGCGAGAATAAAAGACAAATGGTGAGACTCACGATGAGGAGGCGGTTCTTGTCATCTATGTCTTGTTGCCTGTCATAGATATCTCGCTGCTTGTCATAGACATCTCGTTGCTTGTCAGAGATGTCTCGTTGCCTATTGTAGATTCCTTGTTGCAGTGAAGTCTAGCACAAACATTAGACACGGCGCAGACAAATGTCTCGATCCGCAAACCTGATACTCCATCATCGCATCCCGAATATTCTCGACCAGACCACCAAGTTTACCCGAATTCTCAGCATTGGTGAAAAACCCTTCAACTCTCCCTTGTGCTTCCAGTGGGCCGAGGTCTCGGAGGATATCTTGGAATTTCCTATCAATCCCCGGACGTCAGACTCGATGCTTATCCTTGGGGAGCATACACTTACAGTTCTAGCCTCTGTCTCCTTTCTCCCTCCTTGATGTCGCCCTCAGAAACGGGCTCACAGAGCCGTTCGGCGAGTTCTTTGACCCGGGGTACCAGAGATTCTATCGCTTGTCGGTTTGCCTTCGTACGCTGTAGCACCCATGAGAGTTGTGGGAAGCGTTAGTGGAGGGAAAACATACCTCGCAATTCTCCAAGATAAAGCAGAGACCCCCGGCAACGGCCTTGAGTGGGCCAAAGGCATCAGCCGAGTCTCTCACCCCGCGAAGGAGTAACTTGGCCGAGGCAGACGCAGCAGACCCCCAGTCCGGTTTATTCTCTTCCGGGGCAGCACTCGGTTTAACGCCCGCATTGTCTGCGCTGGGTTCATTTCCTTCTTGTTCGCGGCCGCCGCCAGTCACGACAGAGGGTCCTGGTCGGAGAGGTTGACCGGACGGGCCAATCGTCTCCCCACTTCCACCAGCCCCTGGATTGTCCGCTTTGCGTTTGTTCCCTTTGAGCCGGCGCTTGATACGCTTCTTCAGGCTGGAGAACGAATCTCTGAGGTCGTCCATGTCGGTATCGGGTCGGCGCAGATGGTGGTTGCGATAACAGATGACTAGCCTCGTGGCGTCGATCCATTTCCACGCCCCAGCGCCCAGCGAGGCTCAGCGCTATAATTCAAGCGCCAGATGCAGTCCGCATCGTTTCTCCTCACTGACGACACTTCCACCTCTCTCTTTCGTCCTCACGTGGACGCAGATGTGAGTTCTTGCGCTGCGATATTCTCCTCATCAAAGTTCTCCCCCGTGTTCTCGTTAACCGGAAGTTCTCCAGTAACCAAATATCTTTTCCAAGAGCTACCCACAAAATTCCAGGTCGATAGGACGTTCAACGAAAAGAAGTCCGGGGTCGGTGGGGTCCGGTAGTCAAATTATTTGAGGATTCCTCGATTAGAATCCCTGTTTTTTCTTGTCACTAAACGGACAACCACCCTAGCGTTCGGTGTTTGGTCGCCCCCTGACCGTCTACCCACACCGTCTCGAGGTTCCGTGTTTAGAACCCCTCTCCCAGCTGACCCCGTTTTCCCTCCTCACATGAACAACCCTATGCTCCTTCGTCCGCCCCAACTCCCAAGTATCTGAACGGTGCGGACAGTTTGGTGTAAGTTATGCCGGAGAGATTTCTCAAAACGGGATGTGCGAGTAATCCATCGGCACAAGAGGACCCTGTGACCTACACCTCGTTGAACATTGATCGACTCCGCGCCAGAATCCCCGTCGTACGCGGCCTCTTGCCAGGATTCAGGCTTCGCGTGCGACGTCTTGCATGTGCATAAGGACGTTGATCTTGCCCTCAGCAACTCAGACATATGTCACCGAATAATGTGCTACGCTAGCTGCTCCTCGGGGAGCTACCTCTTACCATTCCCGGAAGAGCACTGATAGTCGGACCAACGGCACTGGCAGGTTGGAGATGCATTTGTGGCCGCTCGTCGGGGTGCTTCAGACTCCGATCGCCACATGTACTGCCGTAGATCCTGTTTTTGGTTCGCGACCATTCTTCTGTCGACACAAATCAAAATCCTCACGGGGTTGCAACAACCGAAGAGTGCAGATGACACAAAATTAAAAAGGTTCGTATTGAGATTACTGGTAAGATCGCAGGTTACGAGGGACGAAAGGCTCGCAAGTAAGAGGAACCCGAAGAACGAGGAAATATCAAGATTGATAGTACTGGGGTGGTGCGATATTGTCGGTGACACGACAGAGGGGATATCATCAATTGCTGAGGGTTCCGCCTAATGTACATTGTCATCAGGATAAAGGGAACACGGGTGGGATGATACAGTAAACTCCGGAATGGAACAATTGTTTTGGTTTTCTCGTGTCAGCTCGGATTGTGTGCATGAAGTTCATTGTCTCGATCAACGGCGATTGAAATTCTGGCTCATTTTCTCGGAGAAAGGTCCGAGGAGTAGACTGCGGTTGGATCCCTGCGGGATTCTGGGTGATTGGATTGGGCTTGAACCCAGTGTCGACGGTTCCGGCAGATTTGAAATGGGAACGGGTTCCAGGGGGACTCTACAGGGTGTTGGAGATGAATGCGGGACCGGCACTGGATAAATTGGATAATCCATGTTGGGCGTCAGAGGTCTGTTTGGAGTGGATGCGGACGGAGGGACGTCGAGCGTCGTCCAGTCTCCGCTCCTGAAGCTGGATATAAGCGTCGTTGGTGGGAGCGGAACCGTCGTAGCGTGAGATGGCTCTGAAGGTGATGGGGCGGTGAAGCAGGTTTCGATGGGCTCGAAACAGTAGTCCATCTGGACTATTTAAAGCCACCGCCGGAGGATGAGCTGCTAACCATGAGTCAACCACCGACGGTAAACCCTGATCTCTTCTCCAATGGAGCGAGCGCGGGTTTGATACCTGAAGTGGTTGTCGCAACAGCAGAGTTCTGGGTGATCCTGATCGTGCCGACCACTGGGGTAACGGCGCTGAGTTTCACCTTAGTAGCCTCAGTAGCCTTCCGCGACTCTTTATCCTCTCTCCTCCGTTCCTTTTCTCAATTGTCTCCTGGGAACTAGCCCCGGCCCGCTCGTTCGGTTGCATCTCCTTGAATCGGATCTTAGGTGGTGTATACGAGTTGCGGTCTTCGCATGCTGGGCGGCGTTCTGGAACCGTCCTCCCACACTGTGCAATAGAAAGGTCGAAGGGTTTCCGTGACCTCTGATCGAATATACGCTCGGCGATTGACACTGTCCTGTCACGTCGTAAGCAACTGGATTAGCCAGCAATCCACGGCGACGAACCTCTCTTTCGACGCGTCGGTCTTCGCCCAACTTGGGGAAACGCTCAGAAGCTAGTTCCTGGCGTCGTGAGACTGTAGTCTCGGCCGTCCGTGCACCCTGCCGTGCTTCCCAAGACCAGACATATCCTGTTTTGCATGGAATGGGATGGGCTAACACGTCACGGGGTTCAACGGTGAGGATTCCTGTTACCCGAACGAGATATTATGAAACCCACCACCGCCATTAACCCCCAATCCTGCCCTCCGATCCACCCAAACCCTGTCAGCGTCCCGAACTTATTGTTCGGACCGGGATGTCACGTCAACAGCGACAGTCCCTGAGCGTACTCGTAGTATTTTTAAACATCGCTGTTGCAGATTTGCATGGAATGACTCCGTCGTCATCGACTTTTCTTGCTTGCTACGGGCAAAGAGGGGCGGGGCATCGAATCTGAGGGAGGGGAGATTTCCGACGCGAAGAATACTTTGAAGCCCGAGGAGCTCCGTTGGGTTGAGACCATCCTGTCTACGCTCGTAGTGGGTGTGGCTGTGATCGGAGCCCGAGTCGTCAACGTTGCCATGCTCTACGCTTCGTCAGCTCACGTCGATAACGAAATCAGACCATGTGACGTGGGAGAGAGAACTTGCACTTAGCGTTCAACGTTCACCGGCACCGGTCACCATCCACCGTCGGGCGTCACGCATTCCGGATTCATTGGGCTTACAAAAGCCGGGAAGCTAGACTAGTCACGTCGAGGGGGGCCAGCTACGCGGGTTAGAGAGACTTCAGTTAGAGTCCTAGGACACACATGAAAGGAGTCCAACCAGATAGAGAAGTTTCACGACATAACGAAAAACCGGGGGGAGACTGGTGAGCAATAAACCAGCGCGCGCTTCTCTGATCCGTCTCCTGGACAGCCCTGGTTGATACGGAAGAAGACAATTCTTCCCGAAGGTAGCCCCTCCCGTCCTCGGGGGGCTGAAGCTCGACGCTCTTGGCGACTCTGTATGTGACTCTCATCGTTTGTGGACATGCACCTATCCTGCCCATCGCGACTGAGCGCTTGAGCAGCGGACCCCCGGACCCGCCCGGAAACCCACACCCGCGGCGTACACGAACGGAGGGGGGGATAGAGGGAGTCCCTCATTAGGTTATCCCATATACTTCATCCTTCATTAATCATTCCTCGAGTCTCGTGCTTGGCGGACTATAGCTGAAACTCCACCCCCTCCGAGACCACCTCGGCCACCTAACACTGTACAGCGGGATTTTTCTGTTGAGTTCCAGCCTACCACTCGAGGCGACGTCAATGCGTTATCTCTCGAACCTGTCCCGTACCACCATCATACTTAATTAGTGCCATGGCCGTCGCTCATGGGAATTCCCCCCCCCCCCGCCATTTGGCATGGGTACTACGCTGGCTTCCAGCTTTATCAGACCCTCTTCATACTGTCCATGGGTCACCCGTTTTCAGTCCCCATATTCTTCTCCGCTCCCGCTGCAACCAATT
>Ga0307510_10012574_pt1 | contig 10036 bp, 4 predicted proteins | sample 12_EM_MG_FD_207224 | JGI IMG/M metagenome (GOLD analysis project Ga0307510, IMG submission 207224) | Populus trichocarpa ectomycorrhiza microbial communities from riparian zone in the Pacific Northwest, United States - 12_EM | ecosystem: Host-associated > Plants > Roots > Unclassified | place... | reverse complement strand
GTGGGGCTTGCCATTAAATGAAATCTAACCTAAGTTATGATAAAGCTATTTTTTTATGCTTTTTCTAAACCATAGTTCTGTTTTTATTATCTTCTTTTATTTTTCTTACCATTAAAAAATCCATGGATCATTTTAACCTTTGCAATTGAAACGCTCTAGCATGTGCTCAGAGAAACAAAAGTTTGGTTTTGCCTATAATAAACACTCCATTAGATCTACACAAATCATCCTATAAGGTTTGGAGATTTTCATAGACGGACCTTCATGCATGCTTGACGTGCAGTAATAAATAGTAATAAACACATTTTTCTTATGTATTAGTAATTATATGCTTCTTATTTAATTTGAAGCTATGAATTTACTACTTGTTCTTTTTAGTCATTTTACCTTTAAAAACAATTTTAACCAACCACGCTTGAACTAAACATATATAAAATTCAACTAGCAGCAACTAAAAGTTTTTATTAAACCTATTTTTTAAAAACCACAACTATAAAGGCTACCACAATGCCAAATACACCTTTAATTCAAATTGAGCTTCCATATTTGTTATTTGCAAGAATATTCCTGCGGGTTTCATAGGTCAACTCGGGTTGACTCAAGTAAATCCAATATGTTTCTGTCTCATTATTTGATAAAAGTATTGTTTATTATGTAGTTGGTTTTGAATTCATGGTTAAAATATATTTCTTTTTTTAGGAAACATGTTAGCAATGCCTCAACATTTTTGTTGGCGTTCAAGGAAATTTTTCTCCGACCTGTGGCGTAGCGCGGGTAGATTCTATTATTGTTTGACTAAATAAAGAACTTATTATAAGATACAATATTGTTATTAGACACAACTAAATACATGGCTCATGTTGCAAGATCAAAAATATTTCACGTCTTATTAGTATGAATAATTGTTTGATAAAAAAAAAAATTTATTCAAAGAAACAAAGTTGTTAAACATAAATGGGTATATCGGCCACACGTTTTCTCAATGTTTTACATTGTGGTTTTTTCTCTTTTAATTTTATATTTCTATCATAATTCTAAACTTTACCTCATAAATTTTGATCATAAAAGGATTTAATTAAAATACTTAAAGATGAAAATGAGAGAAATATGCCATTTCTTTAGCACATCCTAGTTTGTTTGGAAAGTAAACATAAATCTTCATGAGCTTAAGTTAGTATAGGAATAACACCAACCAATCCCAGTGCAAAAAAACAAAAGTCTATTTATCAGACTGCTTCAATTATTAAAAAAGAAAATTTATCCAAAAAGGATGATGAGAACATCAAACTCCAGAATGTTTGCATGATTTATGATGATGAAGGATAGCTTAACCCTAGTATTGCAGGATTTTATTTAGATTTATTTATTGGACTTAGTTTAGTTATTGTTTTATTTAAGTTTATTTATTAAATTTAATTTAATTATTGTTAGATATTTTATTTAGTGGGTTATAAATCTAATTATTTGTTATAGTTAGAGTTTTAGTATTTATATTATTTTTTAAAAATGTTAGACCATTGTTAATAACTTGAATAAAAATCATAAAATTGAACACTTTTCCACCTTCTATTCTTTCTCTTCTTCAACGTTTTCTTCTCTTTCTTTGACATTTTCTTCTTATCTTCTTCTTTACTCTCTTCTGTAGCTTTGAATCTCTTTTGGCCCGCATCCATGTGTTAAATGCCTAAGATAGAGGACAGGTTAATTAGCAGAATCCTTGATTCCAATGAACACAGGTAAGGTAAAGGGCCAGCATCAATCATCAGTAAACAAAGAAGCAAAAGAAAAACATGTTGATTTGTCAAGTTTTGGGGATATTTAACAGTAATGATATTGCACTTTCGAATTTAATTTCTAATGAGAACAGTTTTGGCACCATCCTCTTGCGTATCTTCTGGGATAAGATTTTCTTGAACGATACAGCTCAAGGGAAGCCACTTGCTGCAATTTGTATGATATCCAACTTATATAATATAAGGCCATCATTTTCCATGTTGATTACGAGTTGAGTTGATAAAAAAAAAAGGAAGAAAAATACTCCTACAAAGTTTACAAGGTCATCATTTTCTTTCTTATCTTGTCCAGAAAGCTCAACGTACGGGTCTCCTCAAGTTTCATATATAACACGGCCAGTTCTTTCCCAAACCCTAAATACCTATATCATTTTCTTTCTGGATTAATTAATCACTTTAAAACTTGTGTAGAAATAGAAATCCCAAGTGTTATTTCATCTCTGCTGTGCATGAATGATAACTTTCTGCTCAGGTACAGAGGAGAAGGTGAAGAAAGGTGTCCACCACCGACCAAAAGTAAGAAAAAAGGAGAGGTAAGGCCTGGCCTGCACATGTTCTCTGCAAACTCGAAGCTGGAATTAAGCTTGTGACTTTATTCACAGTACAATCTTATTTTAATGCAATATATATGTGTGGTTGAAGATGGCCCCCCCCCTTCTTTTTTTTTTGTAGAGAAATTAAACATTATATTGACAAGTCTTATTAATTAATGGGTCCATATTGGTATTTGAAAATGTGATAAGAAAGTTATCCTCTCCGACAAAAAAGAATAAAAAAGAGGAAGAAAAATGAGTTCATCAAGGGCATGCACTGGATCGATCATCGTTGATAAGTAATGCAAGTTGATCTTAGCTTTTCAGTTAAGCCAAACGGGCCCTTAATACTAATCTATTAATTAATCCCATCATTTACAAATGTATGCATACATTGGAAAGAGGTAGTCAAGACGGTAAATACAAATGTATATTATTAATCATAATTCATGTATTCTATCTAGTATTCTACTTTCAACCATGTTCTTACATACAAATCTGAAAATTGTTTATGAGATTATTAATTATTATTTTTTAGTGTTTTTGGATCATTTTGATATGTTGATATAAAAAATAAAAAAATATTATTTTGATAAAAAAATATTTTGAAAAACAATTACCATCACACTCCTAAACAGAAGGACTTGATGGAGGATTGTTGATAGATTGGGAATCAAATTGATAAAAATAAAGTTAAGGGATCCAATTGTGAAATGAATAATAGTTGGGGGCACTAATATAAGATTAGGCGAAGAATAAAAGTTAGAAAGGTCGGATGTTTGAATAGAATAGTAATAGTAAGGAAATTTCGTGTGGAATCTATGTATGACTAATTCCAGCTAGCAAAACAATAATCATCAAACAACTTTTCAAACTAATTATTGGAGTAAGGTTTGCTGGCTGAAGAATCTTCCAAGCACAATTCCTGTTTTGAAACGACCGTCCTACCAACGTTTCATAAATAAATAAATAAATATTTTTTTTTTATTTTTTAAAATTATTTTAATATAATAATATTAAAAATAAATTTTAAAAAATATTATTTTAATATATTTTAAATAACAAACATTTTAAAAAAACATACCATACCAGATTCTTTAAACCGTATCAATGAATTAAAAAGAAAAAAGAAAAAAAGGTGACTGATCTGACGAGTCGTCATGATATGGATGAGGATGATAAGTGGATGAGGATATCACCAACCGGAACCTGCCAGCTCGCCCCAGCCCCCTTGTCTGAAGGAAAGCAAGGTCCCCTCTCTCTGACCTGTCTGCCTATTTAACAAAAATCTTACATGATTTGTCGTACTAATTTTAATGTACTAGAGGTTGAGAAACCCTCTCTCTCTCTCTCTCGCTATTATTTCGAAAACGTGAAAAATTTAGAGAGATAAATACTTTGCTATATTCATATCTAAAAGAGAGGGAGGCGGGTTTTGTTTGTAAGGCTGAGATAAAAGCTTAAGGCTGGGTTTTAATTGGTGTTAAAGAAAGAGAGGTTGGTTGGTGTTTAGTGAAGGAAGGAAGGAAGGAAGGAAGGAAGGATTGATGAGTGACTCTGTTCATAATCCTGTCTGGACCTCTTGCAAGGATGCAGCAGGAATCGCCGGTACTCTTCTTTCGATTCTTACTTCTTTCATATGTTTTTCGTTTAAAGCAAATGGCCCTTTTGTTCTGTTTTTCGATATCAATTTATTAGATTCGGAAAAACAAGATATCTCATATGGTTGTATTTGGGGGTTAGTAACTGCCTCAGATTTCCCCTTTCCATCATTATTTCTTACAATTTGGATTGCAACAGGAACCCATGTACAGTTTGTTCAGAAAGGGAAGGGAAAAAAAGAAGATATGTGTGATCTTAAATTCTATGCGTGCATTGGATACTTTATTTTTGCTTAATCAATGTACCAGCCCCTTTTAGATGCTTGCAATTCCCGTTCTGGAACTCGAAGCAAATGTCAAATTAGATGATATGAAGTATGAAGTAAATGTATTTTGCTATATGAAATAGAATTGGAATATCATTTGAGAATTTTTCTTTGACACCAATACTTGATTGTTGCAGGGAATATCTTTGCTTTTGGGCTGTTTGTATCACCTATGTAAGTTGTTCTTCTGTCCTCAGTGTTCTTTCACTACAGAGATTGATATAATTCATCGCTTTGACTAGCATTTTTTTTTTCCTTGATGTTGAAAATCTCAGACCAACATATAGGAGAATCATCAGAAACCGTTCAACGGAACAGTTCTCGGGGTTGCCGTATATATATGCACTAATGAATTGCTTGATCTGCATGTGGTACGGCATGCCCCTCATATCTGCTGATAATCTATTGGTTGTCACTGTCAATTCTTTCGGCACTGTATTTCAATTAGCCTACATTATCTTGTTTATAATATATGCCGAGAGAAAAATAAAGGTATTTATCCCCTTTTATTTGCAGAACTTATCAACATTTTATGGGTTCTATGTGCTCATTCACTTACATTTGCTATCACTTGTTGCCGGCAGGTTAGTATGTTAGCTTCACTGCTAGTGGTGCTTGTCCTATTTGCAATCATAGTAGCAGGAAGCTTGCAAATCCATGATCGAATGATACGGTGGATCTCTGTTGGGTCATTGACTGTTGTTTCTCTCATATCAATGTTCGCTTCCCCGTTGTTTATAATTGTCAGTAAATCAACTATTTCCTTTTAATTAAATATTTCCTTAAATTGCTTAATTTCTTATTGCCTTTTTACTTGTATCTCCAGAATTTGGTGATCCAAACAAAGAGTGTTGAATTCATGCCATTTTATCTCTCCCTTTCCACTTTCTTGATGAGCACCTCTTTCTTGCTGTATGGAGTATTGAATTTCGATGCCTTTATTTATGTAAGCTTCCTCTGGCACATGCATTTTCTTTTCGTGCAACCTTTACCTTTTCCCTCTATATTTTAACACTTCAGATTTAATGTACAAGCAGTTATAATTGTTGTGCAAAACCCAAGCAAACTAACTGATAACACAAAATAAAAAGGAGTGGTTCAGCAAAGTTACTCCACAAAACTTCACTATTAAATATTAGGGATTATAAGCACTAATCAAGAGCACACTTAAATACCTCACTACCGAAAAAACCTGATTACACAAATACCACACTAATTCTGTTGACAAAAAAATCACAAACAAAGGTGGCTGTTACAAGTTACCAATTTCTGCAGCATAAATGTGTACACACACACACACACACACACACACACACACGATTAAAGCAAGGTTACACAAGTCCATATCCAACTAGGAAACAAGTATCAAGCCAAATTCCAAAACTTCTTATAATTATACGAGGGTTTTCTTGGGAATGGAACAGTGTATTGTAACTGTACTTAATCAATCAACCAATCAATTAAAGCCGCCTCATTATTCAATTTAAGCCATTAATTTTAACAAATCTCCACCTTGGTTTAAATAGGGACAAATCATCTTCTACTTCGACCTTGTTTTTGTTAAGTATGAAACTCCACTCTTCTTCACACGCACTTGCTTGTACCTTGCAAATTGTTTTGTACAATAATCTTCTTTTCCACTATCTATCAAAGCAAAACTAATTCTCTCGTTGGATGCAACCAAACACTACTTTTTGTATATTTAACTACACACTTCATTGCATGCTCCACCTTGAACTGCACTACCTATCAACTTATACAATTTATTATGCATAAGTTTTCCTTTTGTCACTACCAAAACACCATGACTAACTTTTATATCGCCACCTTCAACCGAGCATGCATAACCACGTGAATCAAGTTTCTCAATTGAAATTAAATTCCTTTCAAATTTTGGCACGTGTCTAGCATCACCAAACATCTTCACTGTACCTTCATGCATCTTAATTTTAACAATACAAATTCCATGAACTTTAATTTCATTATCATCTACTAGCACTACAGAATCTCCACCAAATTCTTCATAATTATCTAACCATTCTTTCTTTGAACAAACATGGAAGGAGCATGTAAAATCTAAAATTCATGGAGTTTTCAAACTTCCTTGCCTTTATTAACCATGAAAGCATTGCCATCATGGCAATCACAACATCTCTAGACTTCTTGCAGTTTAGTTTCTAATATTCTAAGTCGGCTTTCATCTTCTCAAAATGATATTGAAAATGGCCTTTTCCATGACAATAAAAACATTCCCTGTTACTGCAATTGACTCCAGGTCTAGAATTTGATCTAGAGCTCTTCTATCAAGTCTACCTCCTCTTCCATATCTCTACCACGATAATCATAATTTTGTTTTCGAGACAACCAACACCTTATCATCTCTGACATTATTTTCTACTCCTAAAACCTATCATTCTCTGGTAAAGTTGTACTCACATCATTTAGACCCAAAGTTGTACTTCCAACTTTCATTGTTTGTGCCAACGACTTGCATGACATGCAAAGATGATAGTAGTAGGAGGGATTGCTCTTCATTCTCAGTCTTTTCTCCAACATTAACTACCTGCATCATCAACCTGTTAAATTTTGAAAGATGGTTGTGCATGCTCATTCCTTCATCTATCCTTAACGAATATAAATCCAATTTTAAAAGAAAATGATTAGTTAATGACTTGGAAGCATAAATACTCAAACTTTTCCCAGATGCCTCTAGGTGTCGACTCGCCTAGGACATTGTACTTAACCTTTGAAGCCAAAGCCAATTGAATCTAACTTGCTGCTTTCTTCTAAATTAAGTTCCAATCAACATCCTTCAGTTGTTCGGGTTTAGTCTCTTCGACAACAATATCAAGTCCTTAAGTTGTTAAAACATCCTTTATTGTGCTTTGCCAAAGAACGATATTGTTTTTCCCATCAAACAATTTGATCTCAAATTTCGTTATGCCAATTTGTGTCCTCATCATCTTCATTTGATTTGCTTAAGTCTTCAATCAACCAGACTTTGATACCGCTTATTGTGCAAACACCTAAGCAAACCAAACAATAACACAAAATAAAAGGGACATCAAATATAATGTGGTTTGGAAAAGCCTACTCCAAAACTTCACTATCAAATATTTGCGGATTACAATCATTAATCAAGCACACACTTAACCTCATTAACCAAAAACCCAATTACATCCAAGAAATCACTCACAAGAAAATACTACACTAATTCTGTTGATGGCAAAATCACAAACAAAGGTGATGGCTACAAGAAGTTTCGGCTATCCTCCCTCTAAAATTTATGCAACATACATATGTGTGTATATATACATCAAAGTTAGGTTACACAAGTCCATATCCAACCAGGAAACAATTGTCAAGCCAAAGTCCAAATCGTAGGGTTTTCTTGGTTGTGGAGAAATGTATTGTAACTCAATTTACTTAATTAAATCGACAAATCAATTCAAGCCACGTCATTATTTAGTTTAAGCCATAAATTCCAACAATAATGTCCCTCTTTATGTAACATAAATTTATGAGAGTGTTTTCATAACTATGTAGTTGTTTATGAATGAATTTATATATCTATCTATATATATATATATATATATATTATCTTGGGTAAGTTTACCCACTAACAAGTTTGATTTCATTTGAACTTCAGGTTCCAAATGGCATTGGTACCATTTTGGGAATTATACAGTTGATGTTATACCTTCACTATAAGAAGAAATCCGTACAAGAGTCCAAAGAACCCTTGATAGTTTCGCACGCATAAAATGGACATACTGGCAAAAGAAGGTGAGGAACAAGCAATGTCTCAATTCAATTGTTTTGTTATTTGTGATAATTTTCTATTGTTTGAGAAATGGATCTTTCTTGATGCTTGCGGTATATAATGCTGGGGTGCCAGGGCATGTTGATTTGCCTGGGCTATGCTTCAAATAGGAGTGTATTCATAACTTAGTCTAGATAATGGATGCTTTGGAACTTCTTGTTTCAAGGAGACACCCCATATTTATCAAAAAAGGGCACTTTGTGGGCTGTCTTTCTTTCCATATTTTGAATGATTTTAAATTGATATGAATCCATAGGTTTATCCAACTTCCTAATTAAATGATAATCTAGGCTTCTGGTGCAACTGATATAAGAAAGAGTAAAGGCCCTAGAGGAACGTATACATGACCAACATGATCCAATCTCATGCTCTTCGGTCACTTTTATGATCCAATCTCATGCTCTTCAGTCACTTTTATGTGTGTGCACGCATGTTGGTAATCAAAATTCAATCCTCCAGCACCGTTGATTTTTTTCTTTTGTTCATGTTTTCAGTGCACTGCTGATGTGTGTGTCCACTATTTCTGTTCTTGCCTTGAATCTTCAAATCTATTTCCCTGCCCATCCTTTTGATATCAGGGTTGATACACATCATTCTAGCACATGCTTGACCTGAATATTCATATTTTGAACCTCTTCTGCTGTAAGACATATATGAGAAACACAATCCCCTTATCTTAAACCTGTAATTCTAGTAACTTTGAAAAATCCTTTATACAATATCACATGCAGGAGTGAGATGTAACATTGAAACATGGAGTGACTGCTTAGAGGCATGTAGACAATTTTCTTCATTGTACAGTAAGTCTTATTTGGCATACGAACAAAAAAAGAAAGAAGAAAGAAAATCAGCTATTATGTATTTTTTTTTAAAAAGTCAGACGAGAAGCATAAAATTTTTCTTATCCTTGAAATAAAAAAGAGGTTAAGGCCTCTATTGTACAGTCAAAAGTCCATTGGATTGCTGAATGCAGAGCAGAAAAGAAATCACCTTATAATTCTTACTCGCTCGACTTTCAAAATTTTAGAGAAAAGGATGCCAACTCATGATTTTAGTCGCTTTGCTCTCCAAATTGGATAAATATGCCATTAGTTGTTGATGTTTTGAATATATATTTGTTTCATATCTAATGTTAGGAAAATCCAATCCATTAACAGCTGTTCTTCTTATTTCTGCATGGAATTCAGGGTTGAACTAGCAGTTAGTAAAGTTAACGTTTGTTCTGTTTGCTTGTTATCCAAGACAGTGACTTGATCGGTTGCTGTTCGCTTTTTCAAGGTGACCGTGGTTTTCGAGATGTGCGCGCAAGAATCCTTGCAAGTACTGTGTTTATTGGGAGCCTGGACTCCTGAGAATAATTTTTCTCCCTGGTGATGGCATCCATTTATTGAGGACTGCTTTCCCAAGTTGCAGCCTTTTCTATTCGGTTACTCTACTCTTACCTTTCCTCCTGATCTCCTATTTTAATGTTGTTTGATCAGTTGCCCCTCCCTTGTTGCAATGTTGTTCCATTTGTGATGAGCATCATTGTTCTTCCAAAAATAAAATCTGATTTGATGCCCTAACACAGCATTGCTTGGATCACTTGATAATGGTAGGTGTTCGTAATGTCTTCTTCTTCTTATTTTTTTTTTAATTTAAAAAAGTAAGTAAATGGATCATGCATTACACTTGTAGGAGTGTTAAATAATTAAATCTTGTGTAAATCAAGGTCGGAAAATAAATAAATAAATTAATAAAATTTAAATAATTTCTTTAGAATGGAAAATAAATTTTCTTATTTCGTTTTCATTTGTCAAAGATATCGAGCACTGCTCTTACTCCTTCAATATCATCACCAACGATACGGTTCCAATTCCAGAAAATGAAATCATCAGTAATATGTATTATAAGTTTTTGACTCTAATTGAAAGGGTCCAGATGGATAGATTTTTTGTTTTTTGTTTTGTTAGAAATTACA
>Ga0307510_10012573_pt1 | contig 10036 bp, 8 predicted proteins | sample 12_EM_MG_FD_207224 | JGI IMG/M metagenome (GOLD analysis project Ga0307510, IMG submission 207224) | Populus trichocarpa ectomycorrhiza microbial communities from riparian zone in the Pacific Northwest, United States - 12_EM | ecosystem: Host-associated > Plants > Roots > Unclassified | place... | reverse complement strand
AAGATCTCTTTATTTGTCTGAGTACGAATGTTTGACAGGTTTTTGACAGCGGTTCCGAAGTAGTGGGCACCTTCCTTTTTGGGGGCGTGACACGGAAAGCAATCGACCGCCGAAACTGCGCACCTACGGGGTTAAGTGTGACACTTAGGTGGCACGAATTTCCAGCCACTGTATCCGCACGCAAGATAGGGCCCGTTCTCCGGGCCGAGGCTGAATTGGACATGTGACCCATTTCTCAATTAATCCATTACATAAGCCGGGATACCCAGAAATCCGCGTTGCTCTGGTTACATCATGCTTGCATGCGCGAACTGTGTTCAAATTTGCTATTTCTGATCCTGCAAAGCCAACTGGCCAATGGAGTTTACTGCGTTCTCGTACACTGGTGGAAGAGTGTCCCACAAAGGATGGCCCCGAGTCCCCCGACCACCCCCAACTCGGACTGGCAACTGGCGCGAGAAAAGAAGAGAAGAGAAGAGAAGAGGACTTTTCGCCGTCAATGCGATGATAGGACCGCTGTTTACCTTAACTGACATGAGCTACATGATGGCGTCTCCGAGTCTCCGAGACTACAGATCAAGCCTTGAGGCTACGCGTCGCTCACCCAGCAATGGAACACCAAAACACTCACTTTTACGCCACACACTGGCAGTACGAGCGTTCAAGCCAGCGATACGGTACTGTAGTACGTTCTAAGACTATCTTAAGCCCTCTTTTTCTACCATGCTGAAAGACTTCTACACCCGAGTTGGCGATCTATCCGTCTGCGGGGCATTCCTTATCGATCAAGGTCCACGTAATTGAATCCCATATGACATTTGTCATGAGAGGGTGGATATCTACTGTTTCGCTTCATCATCCGCAAGATTTCTTCGAGTTTCTCGATGGCAGTATACCTCCGAACGGAGCTCTCGTCATGTATTCCCTGTCAGCTTGAATAAGCAGCCCCGGATGCCAAGTGGATCTTCTGTTCCCAAAGCCTTTCTGGTCCTTTCAGGAATATCATCGGATACTCACCCTTTTATGAGATCACAACCACGCACACAGGCACCTCACACCACCGACCTCAACAGGATATATATATTGCCAGTACAATCACCTACAAGCCGTCTTCAGCAGTTCTACTCACCGATAATGTCTCTCTCTAGTATCCTCACACGATATTCGCTGCCGCACCACACGCACAAGGGCGTATCCAACATCGATGCTGGTGTCATCATTCTTGCCACTTCATTTGTAAGCTGCCAGTGTGTGCTCGAAAGGCTGCCAGCTTTCTCATTCTCATCGCCTCTATGTTAGGTGTCCCATTTGATCTTTCGACACTTTGAGCCACGGTCCAACCTGTCACATGTCATCCTTCTTCTCGTCATCCCTGCACTTCTCTCTCAACTCATCTCCTACATCGGACGTTCTCTCTATTCTGCCGTTCCACTCGCCTTTACCTCATATATTGGTGCCCTGATATTCTTTACCCTCGCATACCGCCTCTCGCCTTTCCATCCTCTCGCCAAATATCCTGGTCCAGTAATTGCCAAAACATCGAAGTGGTGGGCCGCATATATCAGCGCAACAGGTGATTTGCATAAGTACTATAAATACCTCCATGATCGTTACGGCGATGTTGTGAGAATAGGTCGGTGTCGACGCCTTCCATTTGTGATATGTCCACTGATCCATCTTCAGGCCCTAACGAGCTCTCGATTTGTGACGCTTCCCTCATTCACCCTGTACTTGGCCAAGGTGGCCTGCCCAAAGGACCACGTGCGTACAAGTCATATCTATGTCTACTCGCTGGCTACATCTTATGATCAGGTTGGGATGGTGTTCCTGGGAATCCGGCATTAATTGCCCAGCGCGATCCTGTGAAACACATGCACCAACGCAAGCCCTGGAATCGAGCATTTTCAACTATGGCCATGAAGGAGTATGAAGACATTGTGGCAAATCGTATTAGACAACTATCAAATTGCCTGGAGAACTTGGTGCACGGATCGGCCCGCAAGGAGGGTGCTCTGTTGGACATTGCATCATGGTTGAACTATTTTACGTGAGGTTGACCACCATCCATGCCCCAAACTCCATTCTGACGTCTTACTTCAGTACAGATTTCATGGGCGATATGGCGTAAGCATTTCTCACAGTATTTTGGGATGCGACGCTGATCGTACCTTTAACAAGTTTTGGAGGTGGCTTCGAGCTCATGAAAGCTGGAGGCGACAAGGATGGTGTTTGGGCCCTTCTTGAGTCTGCTGTTTTGTGCGTATCTGAGCCGAGTCCACCGTTTTCATCTGATAGCCTCCCTCAGTGCCGATGCCACCACGGCACACATCCCATACGTCCGGCCCATTTTATTCACTCTCACAGGAAAGAATGGGGCGTTTCAGCGTTTCCTGGCGTTTGGTAGAGAATGTGTTTTGCGGAGGTTGGAAGCCGGCGCAAGCAGAAAGGACTTGTTCTACCACCTCGTACGCGGATACATTGAGTCCGACATGTTCACCTCACTCAGGCCTATTTCAGAGCGGTGAGGAACTCCCTGAAGCTGAGCGCCCCTCCGTCAACGATGTGGCAGAGGATGGGGGGTTAGCCATCATAGCTGGTTCAGACACAACAAGCAGCGTCCTGACGGCCCTCCTCTATTACCTCTTACTCAATCCAGAGGCATACAAGCACCTTCAAGAAGAAGTTGAATCGGCCTTTACTAGCGGAGAGGAACCTTTAGACACAGTAAAATTTAGACATATGGAGTGGCTCAACGGTTGCATGTGCGTCATTATGCGAGAAGAGATCTCAATAAACTCATTTTCCCCCTCTCCGACAGCAATGAGGCACTTCGTCTTCAGCCTCCTGTGCCAAGCGGTTCGCAGCGCTCGGTGTCTAAGGGAAAGGGCGCCAAGGTGCTAGGGAACTTGTGAGTAGAGACGTTTATCACTAGCAATAAGTTCCGACAGATCTGCTGGGTGCATGTGTAGGGTGATCCCGGAGCAGACGCAGCTCTTCCTTCACACATACAGCATCCATCGCGATGCGCGTTACTTCCACACCCCCGAAGCGTTCCTGCCGGAACGATGGTTCAGCAAGGGCACGCCCGGTGGAGAACACAACACAGCTGCCTTCATACCGTTCTCATATGGTCCGACGATCTGCGCCGGGAAGAACCTGGCGTTGGTGGAGATGCGCATGTTGCTCTGCTGGGTGTTGCGGCGGTTCCGGTTCTCGAAGGCTCCCGGGTTCGACTACGAGGAATGGGAGGGAAAGATCCGGGATTGGTTTGTGGCGCATCACGAGCCTTTGATGGTCAATGTTTCGCTCAGGGAATGAATGATCCGCGCACATGCAGACGAGCTGTCATCCAGCCAATCCAATCGAGGGTACTGTGGCTCGTCAAGTGAGTATTTTATGGCTCCTGCGGGGCTCTATTTCGTGACCAGTACAAACTAGAAGTGTGTACCAAGTAGTAGTGATCGCTCACACATACTCGTGGTAATCAGCGATGTACTATAACATTTGCTGGTATGTTTGATCCTCAGCTCACTGGGCATGGCCAAAGCGATCCGAATGCTGCTTGTTGGAAAAGTTTGTCACAGCCTGTCGACCTCGCAAACCACCGAACTCCATGCATAGCCCGCATCGCCACCCCCACGATGGCATGTAATGGCGTACTCGAAGCATCCGTGTGCACTCCTTCAGGCCCTACAAGACCAGAGCCGCATGATGGCAGTCGCCTTTGTATTTTTGGTTGTCCCGGCTGTCAGAGGATCGCAGTTGCTCGGTCTGGGGGATACTGTGCTAGTGTGGGCCAACGCGGTGAGGATGGCACTACAGGCCCCGTACGGGTGGTTCTTCAAACGATACTGCGATTCGAGAAGACACCCTAATATGATAAAATGGATATCGCGGCTGCTGCCGTCGCTGCTTGAGGCGACCCCCCTGTAGCAATCAATAGGAGTTTATTGATGCGAGTTCGAGTAAACGCGCGCGGGGTCGGGTCTGTGAGAGACAGAGCAATGGCAATACTCAGTAACAACGCGCGGGATTGATCACGAGAACTGAGGTGTGCGCACTACTGGCTACGAGTCCATATAAAGAGCCCGAGTGCCAGTGAGTAGTATGAAACTGAGTCATAAACCGCCTATGGAGCGTCCGTTATTGTGCGTGCGCGATAATGGGAAAGGGGGCAATCGAACCCCTATCATACCGATGTTAATCCGATCCGACATCTCCTCCACAGGCAGTCTGTCGATCGACCAATGGTACTGTCTTTCTTGAGTTTTAGCTCATCTCATCGACACAACGCAGGTCTTCAGGCTTCAGGTGGCGTTGCGTCGATTGAAGGTGACCTTTGTCATGTGCCTCGTTGTCCACAGTTTGTATCTCATTGATCCCAAGGCATCGACGTAAGGTGGCCCTCCGAACCACGCACATAACGGAGCGGAATTGCCACGTCGGAGCCTGGCCCTGGCCCTTCCTTTTTTTAACCCATCAACTCAGCAGACGCGTCGGAAAAGTCCACGCAATGACAGTGTTGACAGTGTCGGAAACAGTTTCAAAGGAATGCCTCGAGCAATCTGGTGGTGCCACGGCATAATCTTGTCAGAAGCGTGCCACCATGGTGTTTGTGTCCGACCGGTTAGCATGAGTCGTGTTTCGTGTAGAAGGAATAGGCTAAGTTCTGGTTTAGGGTTCCGGTGCTAACAGTGCTAACACTACGGTACAACCACACCCACACACCTGCCGAACATCATTTTCGCGTACCACAAGTGAGCGTTTCGCCTCACCTTATTTGTGGTTGGGCAATGTTGTTCCTGGTCTAGCCTGACTACAGAAAGAGGCGTCTCTTTTGTTCCGCCGCCAGTCGAATCTCACCTTTTACTTCAAGTTCTTGGAACGTCTTTCGAGACCCCGACATCCGCCGTGAGGAAAACCCAGGGTATAAGTGAGAAAAGAGAAGCCATCCCATTGATTTTCCCAGGCTATGTAGCTCAGTTGGAAGAGGAAGCCTGGGTTCAATCCCCAGCTGGTCATAATTATTTAGGCTAGGGAATTCACCACGTGAAACGCACGTGGTGAAATTTCTATTTGTCACAAAGTTTCTCCCCCCTGCCCTCAGCACACCTGAAGAATACTGCAGTGCTGAAGCGCTGAAGTATTGTGAGCCCATGCTCGCGACGCGACGACGAGACGGATCCGTTACAGGTCTACGGCGGAGCGCCTGTGAACAGGCCTCACTCAAGCCTCAAGCATCATGTTCCACCTTTTCCGTGTCGCAATATCAAGGCCTCGCCACCACCTCGCGATCACCTCCACGCAAGGCAAACTCGACGTCACTCACATGGATATCTCAACCCTTCTCCCCTCACTTTCCCGAGCTCCTTTCCTTCTCTTTTGCCGCTCTTGCACCCAGTCAACGTCGCTTAGCACTGGCTACTGCCATCCAGCGGAATCAGCGTAAGCCCTCTGCCTTTTTTTCTTGCTCTCCTCTATACTTGCAGGCTTCGTCTTTCTATTCGTCGACGACATCCTGCGGGCTCGCGCTCTCGCACCCTCTTCCCCTCAGCTCACTCCCTTCGGATGCTTCGACGCTTTCCCCGGGCAAGGTGCTCGTAAGTGCCGGTCATGTGGATTCAAACTTACATCTTCCGTTGCAGTGGATAATCACCTTTTCGAGTATGTTTCCCTGTAGGTGTACTTTGATCCTCCTTCCCTAGTATTTTCACCTCGTCGAAGTGTTAAAAACGGGTACAGACGCTGCGGAACAATCATCCACATCGTCGTCGTTATCTCCCTCGCTCGGTCTGCTCGCCGTCACTTGCTTGCTCTCCTCTCCCTTCCTTCGTCCATTCATGGGTAATCTTCTCCGTTCAGCGAACGCGTCAACGAAGTCCTGCGCAACAAACACAAGTCGGAGCAGCAGGAAGAAAACAATCGGTTGATGCGGTGACCTGGTCTTGTGAGGACGTGCTGGTAGCGCCCGACGCGTGTTCGTATCTGACATGTCAAGTGACGTCGTTGAGCTTCAGATCAAGTCGATCTGAGCTTCTATCGCTTTCCTGGGCGTCGATATTCTCAAAAGTCGTCCGTCCGAGGATTCGAACTCAAGCTCTCGGGGCTCTCGAGGTTCTCAAACCAGGCAGGACGCGGAGACAAGACTCGCGACGTCAGGGTCTGTCGGGCGCTCGGTCGACTTCGGACACGAGGCAACTCAAGAAGGAAGCCGACGCACGTCGCCTTCCTCGGGGGCTTTCGGGAGGTTACACGCGACAACCTCAAGGCATACCTGCCGTCTCAGAAGGACTTCCCAATGGAAGTTTCGTTTGCAGCATGAGTTGATCGGCGGTGGAGGGGAGGGGCACCAGCGGAGACAAGACTCACAGCTGGGTTCCGAGAGACTTAGAGGGAGAGGCACGCGTTCACTCAATAGACAGGGACCAAAGCCTGTGTTGCACAAGGAGAATGAGCTAGTGCTCATTATATAGAGGGGGTGTCGAGTCAGTGGAGTAGGAGTCAGCAGAAACACGGGACTGAGTGCAGTGAGATACCCGAGAAAGGACGCAGTAAGTCCGAAACGTACGACCAAGGTGAGGTAAGCGAAGAAAGTCAAAAGAAGTGGAAATGATGAAAGAAGACGTCCTGTTGTGATCCTTTCAGGAGTACCCACTGGCACCCTTTCATGAGATCACACTGGCACAGCCTCACACCGCCCACCTCAACAGGATATATATATTGCCAGTGCGACCAACCACAAGTCGTCTTCGGTTCTACTCACCGACAATGTCTCTCCCTAGTATCCTCACACAACATTCGCTGCCGCACCACACGCACAAGGGCGTATCATCGATGCTGGTGTCATCATTCTTGCCACTTCATTTGTAAGCTGCCAGTGTGTGCCCGAAAGGCTGCCAGCTTTCTCATTCTCATCTCCTCTATGTTAGGCGTCCCATTTGATCTTTCGACACTTTGAGCCACGGTCCAACCTGCCACGTGTCGTCCTTATTCTCGTCATCCCTGCGCTTCTCTCTCAGCTCATCTCCTACACCGGGCGTTCCCTCTATTCTGCCGTTCCACTCGCCTTTACCTCATATATTGGTGCCCTGATATTCTTTACCCTCGCATACCGCCTCTCGCCTTTCCATCCTCTCGCCAAATATCCTGGTCCAGTAATTGCCAAAACATCGAAGTGGTGGGCCGCATATATCAGCGCAACAGGTGCTTTGCATAAGTACTATAAACACCTACATGATCGTTATGGCGATGTTGTGAGAGTAGGTCAGTGTCGACGTCTTCCATTTGTGATATGTCCACTGATCCATCTCCAGGCCCTAATGAGCTCTCGATTTGCGACGCTTCCCTCATTCACCCTGTACTTGGCCAAGGTGGCCTGCCCAAAGGACCACGTACGTACAAGTCATATCTATACCTACTCATCGGTTACATCTTATGATCAGGTTGGGATGGCATTCCTGGGAATCCGTCATTGGTTTCCCAACGCGATCCCGTGAAACACCTGCACCAACGCAAGCCCTGGAATCGAGCATTTTCATCTACGGCCATGAAGGAGTACGGAGACATTGTGGCAAATCGTGTTAGACAACTATCAAATTGCCTGGAGAACTTGGTGCACGGATCGGCCCGCAAGGAGGGTGCTCTGTTGGACATTGCATCATGGTTGAACTATTTCACGTGAGGTTGACCACAATCCATGCCTCAAATTTCCATTCTGACGTCTTACTTCAGTACAGATTTCATGGGTGATATGGCGTAAGCATTTCTCACAGTATTTTGTGATGCGACGCTGATCGTACCTTTATCCAGTTTTGGAGGTGGCTTCGAGCTCATGGAAGCTGGAGGCGACAAGGATGGTGTTTGGGCCCTTCTTGAGTCTGCTGTTCTGTGTGTGTCTGCGCCGAGTCCACCGTTTTTTATCTGATAGTCTCCCTCAGTGTCAATTCCACCACGGCACACATCCCATACGTCCGGCCCATTTTAGTCACTCTCACAGGAAAGAATGATGCGTTTACGCGTCTCCGGGAGTTTGGCAGAGAACGTGTTTTAATGCGGTTGGAAGCTGGTGCAAACAGAAAGGATTTGTTCTACCACCTCGTACGCGTATACATTGAGTCCGACATGTTCACCTCGCTCAGGCCTATTTTAGAGCGGTGAGGAGCTTCCTGAAGCTGAGCGCCCCTCCGTCAACGATGTTGCAGAGGACGGCAGATTAGCCATCATCGCTGGCTCGGACACAACAAGCAGCGCCCTGACTACCCTCCTCTATTACCTCTTGCTTTCCAAAGCATACGAACACATTCAAGAAGAAGTTGATTCGGCCTTTACGAGCGGAGAGGAGCCTTTAGACGCAGTAAAATTGAGTCATATGGAGTGGCTAAATGGCTGCATGTGGGTCACCATGCAAGGAGGGAATTTCTCAATAAACTCATTTTCGGCGCTCCTACAGCAATGAGGCACTCCGTCTTCAGCCTCCTGTACCAAGCGGTTCGCAGCGCTGTGTAAACAAGGGAAAGGGCGCCAAGGTGCTGGGGAACTTGTAAGCAGAGACATTTATCACCAGCAATAAGTTCCGACAGATCTGCTGGGTCCGTGTGTAGGGTGATCCCGGAGCAGACGCAGCTCTTCCTTCACACATACAGCATCCATCGCGATGCGCGTTACTTCCACCACCCCGAAGCGTTCCTGCCGGAACGATGGTTCAGCAAGGGCACGCCCGGAGGAGAACACAACACAGCTGCTTTTATGCCGTTCTCATATGGTCCGACGATCTGCTCCGGAAAGAACCTGGCGTTGATGGAGATGCGGATGTCGCTCTGCTGGCTGTTGCGGCGGTTCCGGTTCTCGAAGGCTCCCGGGTTCGACTATGAGGAATGGGAGGGAAAGATCCAGGATTGGTTTGTGGTGCGCCACGAACCTTTGATGGTCAATGTTTCGCTCAGGGAATGAATCATTCGCGCGCATGCAGCCGAGTTGTCACCCACCCAATCCAATCGAGGGTACTGTGGCTCGTTAAGTGCCTACCTGCAGGGCGCTTCTTCGTGGCCAGTACAAACTAGAAGTGTACCAAGTAGTAGTAATCGCTCATACATGTTCGTGGTGATCAACGATGCACTATAGCATTTATCACATCCTGTCGATCTCGCAAACCACCGAACTTCATGCGCCTAGACTTTTAAGGCTCCGCCGCGCCAAAATGTTTCTTGAAGCAATGACCTCATGCATAGCACGCACCGCCGCGAACCTCAAAGTTGAACGACCCTTGCGGACGCAGTTCTACTCATCACTTGGCATATATCCGCACCCCCTGTTTCGTTTTCGACGGATACTAGTTTTAAAGTTCAAGTGTGCAGGTGCTGAGTTTCACAAACACAATGATCTCTCTCTATATCTAATGGTATGTTTTATTAGCTTTCACCCTTTCTACACATCGCTTTTGGCTTGCTGCTAACTATCAACAACGCGGGAAGTTATTAGGCCATTCTAGAATCTGGTGGATGCGGTTTACTCCGATTACCCGAGGCCTTTCGAATTTCGTGTATGATGCATGATGCGGCAAGAAAGAGCCCGTTCTCAGGGCCAGGCCGAGACTGAATCGGACATGTAACCATTTCTCCACTGCTGTGCCAGTGGTTGTACGCTTCAAGCTTGCAAATGCGCGAACTGTGTTCAAATTCGCTATTTCTGATCCTGCAAAGCCAATCGACTGGTCAATAGAGTTTGCTGCGTTCTTGTACACTGGCGGAAGAATGTCCCGCAAAGGATGGGCCTCTTCCCGCTGTTGCCAGCCGAGTCGGAGGTGAAATGAGGAGGACTTGTCGCCGTCAATGCGATGATAGGAACACCGTTCACCTTACACGGCAGGCAGGAATGGATAAGTCATGTCAGCTTATGGTCCAATTAATGTCTAATAAGTTGACCTCTCCTTATATGTCACAATATTTTAAATAAGAATACTTGAACAATTAGAAATTAAATGGCCACTGAGAGGAACACTGGTTATATCATAAAATATTTAAAATAAACTGCAGGTCAC
>Ga0307510_10012572_pt1 | contig 10036 bp, 6 predicted proteins | sample 12_EM_MG_FD_207224 | JGI IMG/M metagenome (GOLD analysis project Ga0307510, IMG submission 207224) | Populus trichocarpa ectomycorrhiza microbial communities from riparian zone in the Pacific Northwest, United States - 12_EM | ecosystem: Host-associated > Plants > Roots > Unclassified | place... | reverse complement strand
GCTGAATCTATTTAGGAACATCTAATTATAAGTACTGACAAGATATTATATCATCAAGTAAATTATAAGTTATTAATATCCTATAACGAGCTCATCGTTCAAGCTGCATTCAATTAATTGTATACTAATACAAGATATTCTTTTTTGTACTTTGATGTGAAAGATGATTGATGTCTATACACCTGCAAGATGCGGCATCTTTGGACTCTTGGGGGAAATAATATATCCTAAGTTGATTGTCTCTAGTATCAATGCTTTTTGTTACCTCAATTGGTTGCAAGTTACTTGATGCTAAAAAAAAATAAAAGGAAATTTACTTGAATGTAGCTGTAGGACTAAATTGCGGCTAGAGCAGGAACCTTCCTGCTTCGGCCACAGTGGGTTATTATAATCATTTATTTTGAAGGTTTAATCAAACGGCCGTAATATAATGGTACTAGCTTGCGAGAAGTGTTTAACAGTTACATATAGAAGTCCCTTATGAATATTACTTGAAATACAGAAGACAAGTACAAATACCGACTTATCATTTAGATGAAAAAGGTGACTGTGTAACTTGAGGATGGCTTTTGACAGCTTCAATTTTAATAGGCTAGGTTCTTGTAACATGAAATGAATTTGGTTACTCAAGTCAACATACCTTTACTCACTTTAGGACAAACGCTGGTCTCTTGTAAACCTTACTTGGATTTATCAATTGGTAATAATTTAGTAATGGCATGAGAAATCGGAGGTTCAGGCTTTATCATGATACCTGAAACCAAGATACTATATTTAGAGCCACATCTGTGGCAGGGATAATAGTACATCTTAGAATAAAATCCAATGTGCAAGGTTTCAGATAGAGGGTCAAATATTCGCTACCTCTTTCAAGAAAGAATTAGGAATACCGGCAACCACTCTAAGAGCAAAAGATAATATCAGGATCAAACTGTAAGTCATACTATGTTCAAAAGGGTACAGGCATGTAGTCATGGTACAAATCTAAGATGCACGTTCAAGTTCAAGTAGTGGCTGGAGCAGGGAAGTTCCTGCTCTAGCCACAAACATTATAGATGTAGTTGCCATACTACTATACAGTACAATCCCAACCTTTCTTATATAAGACAACAACCATTGGAGCCCCAGCAACAATATCCTAAATGTATAGATATTACCATAAGCAATGACCATGACTTCTAGCTGGGGCAGGATAGTTCCTGCTCGATCCTCAGCCGTCATACTGTCAAGTTCTGCTTAACACTTCTAATCCTATCACCGTTTTGTACTGTGGTCCATGGATACGTAGTCCGTTGATATGAATTGCCCAGTCAGCTTCCTGCCTCTACTAGGAATTATGATTCAAAAACAATCATAAAATATAAGTACCGCTGGAATCGAGGAAACAATATCATGCGAGTAAACGTACTAGGATGATCCCTTCTTGCTGGCTCGAGCGGGATGCTTCCCCCTCTAGTTACAGCCACTATACCTACAGCTGGCTTATAGTGTATTATTCAAAGCATAATCTTATACAATTTGTCTTGCTGAGTACACAATAGGAATTAGAGCAAAGGAAAGTGTCCACTACACACAGCCAGGTGTAGCTAGAGCAGGGGGGTGGATCTTCCTCTTTGCCTAACTCTGACGAACAATAGTTGCTGCTTCCTACTGTTATTTATTCCCCGCATCACAATATTTTGAAGATATTTGTAACACATGCAAGCGGTACATGTTATATCAGTGAACACAATATTAAACAAAAAGATTGATACTGCGGGTACAAAGATACCAGTGAATGCAGATTCAGGGTAGTGGTATGCATGATCTATTGTGGCAGGAGCAGGGAGGTACATGCTTAAGCGAGGAGTACCAGATGGCCATGGGTGTAGATTATCCCATTCAACGTAATATTATATGAGATATAGTGAACTGGAATCTATTCAACAAAATGGTGATATTAAAGATAGTGGTAGGTGAGCTGATATGTGGCTAGAGCAGGGAGGTTCCTGCTCCAGCCACAGATACCTGCTGTGAGTGTTGGCAACAGTGCAGTCAGTTGATCCTGAGCCAGGATGAGGACGGACCATATATCGGCATTACGTGCCATCTGTTCTAAACCTGGTCCCACAATTAAGAGCCAAGGACTATGTCCGCGAACTTTGGGCCATCCACGCGATGCTCCATTGTCCCCCGTTATCCTCTATGATCCCCACTTTCCTGCTCTCTTTCACTCTTTTCTGATTATTTCCACTGTGGTTTGTCATACCTTGTAGTCATCTGTGTTCCCTGGAGGTACTATGTAGGCACCAACCAACACATAAAAGATGATATCTTACATCATAGGCCTTGTCGTCCTTTCAAACAATGGCCATCCTCAAAGTTCAACTACACGAACAGCGCGGATTTTGTTGTCCTGTTCACAGAATCTTTAAAGTGGACCAACAGGGAGGAATAAAAGACCAGTAAAGACCACGTCCTGCCAATCCGTCTTGTCCCGAGTTCCTGGCAGTCATCACTCAGTACCCTTTGAGGCCTCAGACTGCTGTAAACAGGGCCTGGTGTTCATTGTCCATGAAATATACAATTCCAATTCCTGTCTTACACGATTAGTGGGGGTAGAAATCAGGTAAGAAACAACAAGATTCAAGGGAGTGGAGTGAGCTGTCTCTGTTGGCTAGAGCAGGAAGGTTGCTGCTTCAGCCACGGATACCTGGTCGGCATTCTGCAGCAACCATACAATTCCAATTCTTATCTTACACGATTAGTGGGGGTAGAAATCAGGTAAAAAACAACAAGATTCAAGAGAGTGGAGTGAGCTGTCTCTGGTGGCTGGAGCAGGAAGGTTCCTGCTTCAGCCACGGATACCTGGTCGGCATTCTGCAGCAACCATACAATTCGAATGGATACCTTATAAAACTTCTTGTGGTAGAATCAATGTAACAGGACAACTATGGTGCAGACTGTGGTGCGAGCTGGGCGTGGAGGCGGGAGCTGAGACGTTCCTGCTCGAGCCACAGATACTGGGTATTCATTCTAGATCAGCGATACAATTCACCTTCCCCTTCTATGAAATTACCGGTCCTACAATCAAGGTAACAAGAAAACAACACTCTAGAGAGTGGTGTAAGCTGTCTGTGGTGGCTGGAGCAGGGAGGTTCCTGCTCCAGCCACCAATATGTGGTATTCATTTCTCATCAACAATGCAATTCGAACCCATCCCTTATGCCACTGTGTGTGGTGGAATTATTATAACAAGACAACAACGGGCCAGAGAGTGGTAAGAGCGGTATGTCGTGGCTGGAGCAGGGAGGTTCCTGCTCCAGCCACAGCTACCATTCATCCAGCCTGAACATAGACTGGTGTGATGGCTTAGCGAGGCTTGGCAAAGATCTCTTAGCAGGTTGGTTCAATTTGTGCCGCAATTTTGGGTCACTCCACGCCAAGCCTCGCGCAGGATATCACCTCTCTGAGCCCTCAGCTGGTCAACTATCTTATTCAATCTAATATTATATAATTTTGTGCAGCTGGAACTAAGGTAACAATATAATTGAAGTAGAGATAGTGGTCTGTATAGTCACTTTTGCCAACAGCGAGCATAATCCTGCACCAATGACCAATATCAAAATCCCAGCCTACATACACTGCACAACTTCAGGGAGTATGGTAAAAAATAACCACTGCAGCAATCCAGGCAACAATTGGATTAGAGAAAAGGTGGTGGTATACAGGATAAGTTGTGCCTGCATAAGGCTGGTTCAAGCACTATCCCCTTATGCCATACTAGCAGCCTGGATATCCCCTACTATTCATGCCAATATTGGCTAAAGTCCGTACAGTCGGGTGCAGGTCAACAATCTGGCCAGGGTAAGCTTCATAGCATGAGCTGTCACTTGTAGCTCGAGGAGGAATCTCCCTGCTCTAGTCCCATCTGCCATCTATACGTTGTCATCCTCATAATATAATACAAAAAATACCGCAATAAGTGTATACAGTACTTGCAAGCGGAACAAAGCAACCCGCGTAACCAGCCAGATGACAGACTGGTATCAGACATGACTTGAGGGTACACCCCGGATGGTCCTGCTCCAGTCATGGATGTCATATTTCTCTTGATTCAATATCATAAGATTCTAACGAATAGTATATAAAGTTCCAGCAAGGGGAATTAATCAAAGGATAGAATATATGAGAAATGAGTATCGCAGAGCCTATCAGAGTAGGCTGAAGCTGTACAGTTCCTGCTCTCGCACTACATGTCATAGATATTGGCCTCGGATATTTGGTAGTACATTGGAAACCTATGTGAATTACCAGATGCCAGAACCAAGCAATTAATATAGCAAGAGGCTAGGGGGAGTAATCTGGGCCTATGAGGTGTGGCCAGAACTGAGAGGTTCCTTCTTCCACTATACATGCTCTCTCATCTTCCCATAATATACAATGTATCGCAATAGTCTACACAATACCCTTGCCAATAATCCTGCAAATACTATGTATAGAGTACAAAACAAAACATTCAACATGTCTCTTATGTCTGCTGTATTCCAGTTTCTTCTGCCCATTGTACCTCTATCTCCTTAAGCTCATCATAATCTGGCCCCTAGCTTAATACTTGCTCTCATCCAATTGCTTCTGATCATTACAGAGAAAACTGAAGTCATAATGGTACCCAGAATAATTGGTGCCTGACTTGGACTAGCATAGGTTGTGCCTCTCAAGTCTAATATACCTTAGAAGACCACTGACTGGAGTTTCTACGCCACGTACCTCCAGATACTGCAAACGGGACTTATATATTGGATAATAGACACCACATGAGAATATAACCAGAGGCGAGTTTGATAGTCATATTGTGTTGAAATTAATAGTACGAAGAGACAACTTGGATTGATTCACTATGTACATTAGGTTTCAACAAAGTTGAAGGAACTCATATCGCAGACCTCCTCCCCAGCCTCAGCCAAATCAAATGCCTCATGTAGGCAAGCAGCAATGATATTGATGGATTTCGGGACACCATCAAACTCAGGCGAAACGGAATACAAACGCGAACCAGTTACCTGAACATGCGCAAAGTTCAGGTAAGCTAGATAAGACTCATTGCGAGTAGGTTCATGCACTTCTTCCACCCCGCGAACATCTTCCAACTCGAAACTCCATTGCTGTAAGATCTGCTTGCCCTTCAAAATCTGTATACCAATTAGTAATAATTACACATGTTGACAGAGAAGAGACATACCTGGAGGAGTTCATTTGCTGATTCAATGGTGGCATCGGACCCAACGAGCACAAAAAGGGTTACAGTGCGGTCTTGTTGCGAAACAATCATGGGAAGAACTATGTCGTTACTTGCAACAGGGAAAACGTAATGCTGGAAGGCAACATTTAAACGACGGCCACCAGCCGCAAGGGAAAAGGCAGCCTTTGGATCATCACCCAGGGAACCTTCTAATGCTTTCATTGTAGTCAATGGGGAAACCATTGCCCAGCCAGGCAATCCTCGTTGAGTCCATAGACGGCTAAGAAAGTGCACGACCTCATCCGCAATCTGGGCAGGCTCAAGAAAGGAGGTAAATGCCGCAAGCTCAATTTCAACTGGGCTCCTGGTAGAGGTTGTCCTATCGATTGGAAGCTCGATAACCTCATTTTCATCCGCTAAGAGTAGCCACTCAACCAGCTTGACATGGTGAGAGGTCGGGTTCGGATACTTCTTTGTCGGAAAGGTCGCCAGGGCAAGTCCAAACTCGGATAGCATTTGTGAGGCCGATTTGTGTGTTAGCTTGGCAGGCAATCTATAGAGCCGGCGCTGGGGAATATTGAAAGGGGAAAGGTTCGCGTGATGCAGATACTGCTGGTAAAGATTTTCAATGGGGAAGGCAGAAAGTGGTTCCAGCACCAGCAATTCAAGCAGGTCAGTACTTGTGTACAGCTGGCAGGAGCGAGAGAATATGAGCTCAACAGCAACAGGAGCAAGTGCCTGGCACATGGCCATCCAGATATTGCTTTCAGCAAGACGGGATGCCAGAACTGTAATATAGTTAGTGCTTACTCCATAGTCATGCGCTAGGATGCTAATTCCAGGGCCAGCCACGGCCAGCATCGGCAACATGAGAATTCCGCCCATAGTCACCATGGTCCAGAGAACCTTCCCATAGCGGACCTTTTCCTTTAGGGAAACAAGCTTAACCTTTACTCCTTGCTGGCTAGCGAGTTCGGCCTGGAAGACGGGGAGCTTTTGACGCTTAAGCTTCTGGTCGCCAATACTGGGATCAGCTGCGAGCATAGCGGGAACAATCCCATATTCGAGAGTAAGGTAAAGCATTGTGTACGCGATGATGAGTTTAAACTTGACAACTTCTTCGCCTAGTGGGTTACTTTGCAAATAGTGCTCAATGCGGCCGGAAACATCAAGCATTTGGCGAAGGCGGGTGTTGGCGGAGAGCGGAACACCAGGGCTGCTGGACATAGGTTGCAACACCAACTTGTCAAGTCCAGTATTGAGCTGACTCGCAGTATTGCTTCTCGTTTGTGATATTACTGCCATAAAGTCGCACAAACGCTTGGTACTGGCTGCTGAGGTGAGACTGTTGAAGAGATTGTCGACAAGGGCAGGCTTCTTGATGGGAACCACTTCAAGGGCCGGATTATCCAAGAGGCTATAGGAACAAGGGATTTGTTCAATTGGGCGATAGTGGCCAGCATCATAGTTTTCAAGCAGTGCTATACGAAAGGCAGATTGTGGTTCGCGGTTGCCTATGCCACTTGCATTGCGTGCCTCCTGTCAATATGAATCACATAATTAGTTGTTATGATCCTACAGTATTTAAATAAACAGGGATAACTTACAGCTGTGCGAGCTTGAGCTACTAATAACTCGACAGTGGGCTGCCTTGATGTTGGTGCCCTCGCAGTTAATCCTGTGATTGCCCTACTGCCACTTGCTACATGTTTTATATTAGCAATGTGTAAAAAAACAGAGTACAAGGGAATAAAGCAGAAATTTGGTTAAAGGACAAACTGTACCATCACCAGTGGTGTTTCCAATACGAGCGGTTTCAGCATCAGGTTCGTATGCACTTGGTGCGGGGCTACTGGCTGGCTCAGAGAGACTAGACTCGGATGAGCGTTCCCAATGGCCTTCCTCGATTCCATGCATTGGCACTAACAATTAGCATACTGATTAGCAATTGAAATTATAAGAGGCTACACAAGGGGCACATACCATCCTGGTCAATAGTTGGTGCGAAATCAGCTTCTCCAACAGACTCAGGCACTATCGCTTGGGTATCGTGCTGGATGGGATCGGCCCTGGTGGTCATAGCCCCCTGGTACCCAATATACGGGTAAGGGGTCGCCTGAACCATGCAAGCGGTAGTCTGACTCGCGTCATTAGGCCTATTCCTCAACAGGGCCCTAGTACCAGTATGCTCTCCTGGTACAAAATAAGATTAGAAAATTGATCCAGGTTAACGTAATTACAGGGATGAACTTGGGCCTTTAGGAATGGATGATGGCTTACTGGGAATGGTTGTCGCAAGGGTTGGCCCAATTGGAATATATCCCAAATTGTGCATAAAAGCATTACGTCTGGAGTTGGACCAGCGCGAAATGATGTCCCAAACAATCGCCGTCCCCTATCACCGTCATATGTCAGCAGAGCTATAAACCAAGATTTGGCCATCAGTGTGTATTGGAACTCACATGAGGATGATTGGCAATCAAATTAAGATTTGACTCCTGTTGCAGGTTGCGGAAAAAGTTATCATGCCGTCTGTCGTCCATTATCGCACTGTGGTATCAGTTAGCCACCATAGTGAAATTAACCTGGCAGAAGATGGTATGAGGGAATAATGGGGAATGAGAGTTAAAGCCTAGTAAAGGGATGGTGGATTTACATGTCTTAACGATGATGTACAAAGGTTCCACAGTATCAGGTGGGGGGAAAGTAGGAGGGATGGAGGAGAAAGGAAGAAGGAGCAAGGAAGAGTTGGATTTATAGAAGAAGGGGGCTGGTGGGATCAGCATCAACAAGAGCAAACCTAGTCTTAGAATCCCAAATGGAATCAACAGTCATGCAGAGATAGCAAAAGTACCCTAACCCATTTCACCTTATTAAATAAAGGAACAGGGAGCAGATCACGCAGTACTGTACAAGATCAGAAGAGAGTCAGGAAAAGGGATATCAGCCTCACCTATATCAAAGCAAGTTATACCATCAGACTATGTAGAATATAGGCTATTGTATGACATCAATACCTCTTCAGGGAATCGTATTAATACAATCTCCTTGAAGCTTATTATAATAAGAACAGAGAGGTAAGAGTACTCTCATATAAAACTTTTGAGGATCAATATCATGCAAGATAACTCAGATAGGTCTAGCAGACATGTGATTAATATTTGTACTCAGGTATCTAGTTATGATACAAGTAACTAGTATTGGTTCTCTTGATTACCTACATGAATATCAAGTCCAATACATGATTCTGTGCCTATTGATCAACTGTCACTCTACCTGTAATAATAATAGAGAAAGGTAGCAACAGTGCCCTAAATCTAAGATCTTATAGAATACCTAAAGGCAAGCTTATACAATGTGGCATAGTATACTTGGTGCACTAGTTGTAACTCTCGCTAAATACAATTATCTAAAATACACTCTAAGTTGAGGATGATTAAAGGTGAGAGAGCCATATGGTCATGACAGGAGTCGGCTGACCTGCTGGGTAGTGTATAGTTTGAGAAATATGTTTGCAGCAAGCAATATGAGCATAGTAAACATGGTATGCGTTTGTGGAATAAGATTATATATGATTACAGAGAGAGAAATTGAGAATAAATCAATGACAACAGGAAGTTATCCTGTCTTGAGAATTATCATAGGGCACGGAGGGGAGTTGGTTACTCAATTAAGGATGTGTATTACGTCGTCCTACAATAGAATAGACATCTGGTGAGTTGAGGATGGGTTATGAGACACCTTTCTCTGCTTATTGAATGATTATATTGAGAGGATTAGGGTTTAGCAATTAAGTGAATTGATCTAGAGTCAGAGTACAGTAGAGGACCAGACTTACTGGCAGGACGGGTACATTGAAGAGTCAGAGCAAGCAATACAACAAGTGAGAGGACTACTGCCCTAAAGCCAGAGAGATCTGAGATGAAGGAAAACAAGAGGCAGAACAACTCCAAAGCGTGTGAATAAAGGCCACATAACAGGCTGTTTTGCACTGTTAAGGGGTTGGTTTAGGCCCAACCGAGGCGAAAAGGGGTGTGAGTAGATTGGTTTAGTGCAACGAGCAATGTTCCCTCCGGCTGGGAAGAGACTTTGGTGTGTCGTGCTACTCACAAAATCACTCCCCGGCTGGGAAGATACACCTGAGGGCCTCGGTACAAACCAATTCTCTTTCCGGCTGAGAAAGGACTTTTGAGGGTTGAGCAACCCTCCACGTTGCATTCCGGCTGGGAACAGATCGTGCGGTTTAAGTTTGCTCTTCAATTCTGTCCACAGCCTGGGAAAAACTTTGGGGCGTCGCGGGATCAACCAGATCTCTCTCTGACGGCGAACAAATCTTGCAGTGTCGTGCTAGCAAAGAATTTGGTATTCTACTGGGAAAGGAAAGTGGAGAGTCGCATGATCAAGTCAAGAACTCTCCCGCAGAGAACCGATCTCGGAGTGGCTCGGGATGTACCAATTCCATTTCCGGCTGGAAACATACTATAGAGTGTTGGGCTAAACAGCAGTTCTCGCACCGGCTGGGAAGAGATCCTCAAGGGTCGCACTACCCACCAATTGTCTTTCAGGATGCAAAGGGCCAGTGGAGGTTTGCGCTGCTGACCAGCTGGGTCTTTGGCCAGGAATTGATCTTGCAGTGGCACTCTACCCATCAATTGTATCTCCGGTTGGGAACGAACCTGAGTGGGTCACAGTATCAACTAGATCTCTCCCTGACGCGAAACAGCACTTGCAGTGTGGCACTACCTACAAAATTAGTAGGCCTTTTTCACTGTTAAGGGGTTGGGTTAGGCCCAACCCACGCCAAACAGGGTGTGG
>Ga0307510_10012571_pt1 | contig 10038 bp, 10 predicted proteins | sample 12_EM_MG_FD_207224 | JGI IMG/M metagenome (GOLD analysis project Ga0307510, IMG submission 207224) | Populus trichocarpa ectomycorrhiza microbial communities from riparian zone in the Pacific Northwest, United States - 12_EM | ecosystem: Host-associated > Plants > Roots > Unclassified | place... | reverse complement strand
TAAAAAAAATTAAATAAATCAGATTTACAATTTGTAAAAATATTAAAAATTAAATCAGATACAATTACAAACCCAAACTTGACCAACTATATATATTTTTATGAACACCCCTCGACAATATATACAAAAGGTCTTGTGGCAACGTGGGAGCCATTAGGCCCGTTATAGACCTTGGGCTGACAAAGTAGAAAAAGAAAAGAAACTGAAAAGGTCACCACAAACAATTTTGATGCCAAATCATATTTAATCGGCAGGAAACTTGCTGATTTTTTAGGACCGGCACCTTGTTTCATCTTGGGCCAAAATAAAATTGGCAGAATAAATGAAAGAACCTGCCCAGTAAAATACAAGCCTACTCTCTATTACACTCGCAAAGTTGCTGCCCTATGCTCAACATAAGGGGAAAAATCAGCGGGGACCCATAGGCAAGATCTATGCCTTTGTAGAGGGAAACCCTGCAGGTAAAGGCCTCGTGAAATTTGAAGATGATACATTCTGAAAATTTTCAAACGAATTAGATGAACAGGGAAAAAAAATTTAATTACCGTATACTGAACAGTTTATTGAATTAATATTTCCATGTAGATGCGCAAAGTGACATTAAATAACGGTTTTTGCCTTTTTCATATGAATGGCATAAATACAAAATTTAAGTAGTAAAGGAATCCCTAATTTCACACACTTGACTCATCTACACAAATTCTGTTGTGTACGAGTTTGAAGGGGATTTGTAGCGATAATTGAATGTGGAGAAGAAAAATATATACAAAAATGAAAATTGCATGTATTAAAATTGACACCAACAACTTACAAGAGAGAATGGAAGGAAAGAATGTGGCTATTTAAACTGCAAACCGTTACGAAGAGAGCTCTGAATCTGTGCGTTTATGGTTAGCAACTGGGGCAAAAGAAGACTGGTCAATTTCTCTCCGAGATGCTTCCCATAGCTGTTGCTCTATGCTCAACTTCCTTAGCTCCACTACGCCTCGCTCAACTGCCACAAGGACACCATGTGAAAACATCATTGAGGCAAAATGTAGATAAGATTGCACTACCAAGTCTTCCAACATAAGATATATATATATATATATATATATATATATATATATAACATAATTTAACAAAAAAATTTATTTCACATCATTTTACAATTTCATAACAACCATTAACACAAGGATTTCCAAGTCATTCAGGATGGTGGAGGGACTTTATGACTGACTATTTGAACAATAGGTAAGCTGGCCCAATCAATATTGGATCTGAAATACCTACAAGTTATCAACTCAAGCAATATTGGATCTGAAATACCAACAAGTTACCAACTCAAGCAACCACGTGCATAATGTAAAGCATTTTTATTTTAATTAATCTCCATCAATAGTCCTATTGTAAATGAGATTGAAGCAAAAAGAAAAGAAAAACATTCTTGGATATAGATATGTCATCAATGGACCACAAGGACTGTTTTTTAAATAGGTTTTTGCAAATGATACCTTGGACCATAAATAACTAAATAAAGCATAAAGGAAAAGAAAGAGGCACATAATTAGTGCCTGTTTACTAGAATTTTTGCTATATTTTGTTATAAGAGCATTTAAATTACCATCCACAGCATCATGTGAAGTTGGTGCCTGCTCACTACGGCTAATCCAAAACTGAAGCCGGTCTTCTGCAATATCCTCTTCCACACCATGAACCAAGGCTCTTCTCCAATAATAAGTTAGCCAAGCCTGCACATAAAAATTGAAGCATTCTTTAATCAACATAAAAATAAATTCTGGTACTAACCAAATGTCACAATAAGCAGATAACTAGAAGCTAGCCATGCTCATTATGAACCACATATTTGCAAACTCGATCATTTCAAATGCTATGAGCACATAATATTAAAAAAGTTCAGAATGAACAAACAAACAAGGCAGCCTTCCATGAAATGAAAACATGAGAAATAAGAGAGACTTAAGAGAATTTAGGTAAATGGTTTTGATGGTTATCAAATTCAAGTGTGCCCAAGACCATAATTTATTAGCTCACCCCATGCATGGAAGAGCAAATAGAAAGTTAAAATGTAGGGAAACACGTCTAGAAAGGCCTAATCCCAAAGGGTAATATTGAGTGTCCAACTAGGTTGTGGAAAGTTTGGTATGGCCTTGTGGAAGAAAACGACCTGAGAGCACAACATTGTTTCGTAGGTATTGTTGTTGTTGTTGTTGTTGTTATCCCAACATATAAAACCGGTCAGTGGTGGTTATAGAGTACATCATATTTATTTAGAATTCTTTTAGGCTTAGGTTAAACTTTCAAGTTTGGATGCTTTAACAGTTGGAAGACATAAATACATTGATGGATTGAGGTCTAGGATTCCACTCTAGCCTGAAATAATTTATCCGAACTAATAAAAGTATAATACAGACCTCATGCATGCGGACCTACAATGGCGTTGCAATACTAAACTAGATGTAGAAGATGAGATCATGAAAAGGTACAGTATACGGGAGAAGGAAGATCTTTCCTCTCTATGCACATGATGACAGAAGAAAATATATGATGGCTTTGTATTGTAACAAAGACCTGTAGCATGACTAAAATTGTAAAAATGAAATACAGCAACGACAAATAAAAGGACAAATAAGACAGCAGCTGACCTCTTTGAAAAGAACATCGTCTGCCTCTGCTTCACTTAATTCTGCAGTGAAAACAAGGGGGGGCTTGTAAATTTTATTTCACGAAACACAACTTATTTGACAGATGAGTTACACCACTTACCAATGGCCTCAGTAAACTTGGGATCACCTGGTGGTCTCGAATCTGGAAACCAAGAAAAAAAGAGAGGAGAGATAAACGCCAGGATATCATTTTTTTTTTATAAGAATTGCTTCAAAAGGTAACATACATTAACAAACATGAGTCCAAAAATTAGATCTAGGATGGGTAAAAACTTTCAGCAAACTCAGAGCAACTTTTATTGGATACCGGATCTTTGTATTCCAAATCAAAAGACTATCATAACACTCATCACAAAGACTACAAAAAAATGCTAGGAAAATTCATACCACACAAAGGAAATGCACTATATTGAAATGCCATACACATGCCATTAGCAGAGAAATTCAACCAACACAATCGATTAGTACACAAACTAATCTGCAGAAGACAGAGGAAAATATACCTGAGAAGGTTTGTCGAACCGTACTTGGTCGTCTGTGTTGAGCCAGAGCAAGTACAACTGCATCCTCAACCTTAAAACAGGGTGAGGTGGGACATTAACAGAATAAAAAAAAATTAATTCAATAAATTGCTCATTATTTCAAAAGTACTAGAGGTAAAAGATATCATTACAAGCAATTCTTAAAATTCACGTCCAACTGATGAAAATGCAAGCAAAAAATATGCACATAAAAGAAAATGAAGCTAAAATAACTGACAATAAGGTTCAAGAATTATTCAATGAGCAAATTTGGTACGTGAACACTATTTCATAAGTGCATGACAGTAAAAAAAATTACCACAAACAATTCTTGAAATTCATGTCAAATGAAGAAACAAACACATCGTAAACTACAAAATATATAGTTTTACAAAATGCAATTGACAAACAAGTACATCAAGGAAAATAAAACTAAAGTAACTGACAATGAGGTTAAAGAATAGTTTGTTTGTAAAAAATACCTTTAAAGAAGCTAATTCCCGCAATCCCATTTCAACTGAAAGCATACTCTCAATATTTCCTTCTCCAGTAAGATCACTCAAATCACGAACTATTTTACTCCTATCTGAATCACGACCACCTGTTCCGTTTATACAACATAATAGATTATAGGACTAATGAATGGCAAGTGATGAAAATATTAAACAAAGAGAACTGCAAATAAGCTAATAAGCAAACTAACCTCTATCTGACTCCTCCTTAGCCTTTTGTCCAGCAGAAATGACAACTTCAAATGGAAGAGGAGCTAGAGCAGACCAATGCTCGTGCTTAGACACTGCTACATCTGCACAAATCCCTGAAGGAATAGAACAAACAGAAGAAAAGGCAGTTCAGCAGTAACCAAAGGACTCGGTTCAAAGCTTGGGCATGTGTAGGAAACAATAATGTTAATGTTTTTGCTCTTAGTCAAGCCTGAAGAATGAAGAGATGGATAGTGCCCGGGATAGAAAGCATAACCATCAAGTGACTAACAGGTCTGTCATGGTGTATAGATCACAGATGAACACCAAATAGACCCAAAATAACAATAATGTACATATTAGGAGTGTTTAAAGCATCTGATCCATCTACATCATCTGACCCAACCTGACCTACCTATGATTATTGAAAGGTTATCCAACCTGTCTCATCCAACCCATTCAGGTTTTGTATGGATTATAATCTTGGAGAAAATCGAGAAGTCAGCTTGTATACAAAATATGGCCAAACCCAACAAGACAGATGCACACCCCTAGTACATACCAAAGATGTGGGCAATAGAGTGATGACAACCACAATCCACTAACAAAGAAAGGTTTAAGAAAGGTCTTGTATGATTGCTATCCAGTGTTAAACTAACTAGCTTAATGCAATGCCATCTGGATATGCCCTTACAAACAAATACATGTAATTCAAAGCATGCAACCATTTTGCCTTTTAAGCAGGAAAAGATTATATCAAGTTGATTACCATGTTGTACAGCTAAACCCCAGTAACGCGCAAGCCAACATCTCTTCAAGACAACCTCCTCCTAAATGATATGTGCAGCAAACAGTTAACGTCTATAAGGCTAAATATAAACATCAACCTCAATTTAATGTACACACCATCTCTTCCTGAGTCAAAATCATTCTTTGTGTCATCGTGCGAAGAGATTTCGTTTCAGATTCAGCTTCTTGGAGCTGTTCAGCAGCTGCTGCAGCCTCATCTTTCAAGTTCTGGTTTGAAAAACAAGGTTATGCTTTACAACTCAAGGTAACCGATGACAACAAACACCAAATAGCAGAATTATCATACCCTACCTCAAGTTCTGTACGAAGGGTTGCAATTTCTGCATCTCTCCCATCTGTCGATTGTTTGGCAGCTTTAAGAGCAGCCTGCAACAAGAAATTTCTCAGTAATAAAACAGAAACTGTGGAAAGAAAAAGATTCAGCAGCCCTCAAAAAAAGACAAGAAAAGCAGGAGAGCACTTCAATAAAAGCAGTAGGTTTAATTGATACTGTTATCCCAATCCCAAAAAAAAGATCAAAATAGGTATTCAAAAAAGGCTCAATGGACCAGCGACAGGTTTACATTCCTGAAGAACATGGGAAATCAAAAATCAAGTAAAACTACTCCACTGTCAAAATCATATCTGCTCCACTGGCATGTAGTACCCAAACTCACCTCTCTTTGACGCAATGCAGCTTCCTTCCTAAAGATTAAAAGGGGAAAAAAAAATCAGAAACAGGAAATTAAATAAACCGCAGAACAGACAAAACCAACCAGGCTTACCGGCTCAACAGTTTAGCTTCTAAGGATACACCTTCACCAAGAGCAGCAACCTATTAATAGAGAATCAGAAAGGGAATGATCTCCAAATCATTGGCAAAAACACAACCAAGCAGGAAAATTTAGGGTGCTTTCAACCACCAAACTGGTTTAAGCTATAATCCCAACCAAATTTGAGCATTTGCAGCAACCAAAGGAATCAAGTGGTGAATTACAAACATGCTGAGGCATGTTAAACAGTGTCACATGAATATTGAATTTGAGAACAAATGAAGAATAACCTTCACACGAATTTATGGCAAATAACCTAGAGCGGCCAGACATGAGAAGGCAATTGGATCAACAACCATAGCCATATAAATGACTACATAAAGAGTTGTATACAAGCATATAACTGGATATTGCAAGATAAAAACCATGCAGATCTTAAAGCACTCAATTACATGCTCAGAAAAAAAGCAGTATACACTGGTTCACAATTGTTACGCGATTAACAGAAGTTTCAGACATGAGGAAAAAGGAAATACAGTCAAAAAATCAAAGTCATGCAGTACATATAAGATTTTGAATGTTAGATATGTTTCCTAAAAGCTGCACAGCCCTCGTTCCACAGATAAGCCCAATCCACATGTCATCTGAAATAAAATATCCATGCTTCATAGAAACTTCCTGAAACATATTCTAGACTTCTTAATTGTAACGAGTACCAGCAATGAAATAGTAGTATATTATCTTGTGAGTTACTGAACAGAAAGAGCACAGCTCAGCTTGCTTGCTTTCCTAGCACACACACCAATTAGATAATAGACACAGTCCCCTAGGAACTCATCAAACTGAACTGGTAGAGTGAGACCTTCACTCAATATGGCTTTTTTCAGTGCTCTTCTCTAGGTGTGCTTCAAAACACCCCTTTGTACTGTAGAGCCATTTCTTTTTTTCTTCTTTTTTCCCTTTTCCCATCAAAGGGTACTGTCTTTTTCTCCAGTCAACCAAGCATATAAACAATTTTGTAAACTGGTCCAGAAAAAGACAAAAGCAAGAACATATGCTTGACACTGATAAGAGACTAAGACTGCTTTGCAACTTAAATCAAAGTCAACATACTGAACAAGAGATTACAAATAAAAAAGCAAAAGGCTAAAATGATAAAACTTGCCTGTTTCTCGAGCTCCCTAGCTCTAGCCTCTGCCTCCTCACGTTTTTCTTCAGCACTCCGAAGCTGCATTGAAAACTCAGGTATAAATGTTAAAACATCAAAGGACAAGGGCATAACAAAAATTTAATTTTTGGGGGGTGATTGCAGACCTTGTCATGTATAACTTCATTTTCTTCTTGTAGCATATCAAGCTGCAAAATTTAACTCATTTTAGCTTCAAAACAACTTGGTTCAAACTATTCTATAGCTTCGCTCAAAAAATAAAAGACATTGTATGTCTATTATCAACTATTGGTCAGAATGACATACTTCATCACGAAGTGCTGATGCTTCACGCTGATCTCCTGCATCAGTCTTAAGTTGTCCCATATCTGATGTGAACCTGCAGTAATTGGCAGCGATGATATTCAAGTAATCAGATGCAAAGCATTAATTCAGTGCAAACAAATAGAAGTCCACACTCAAGTTGCCAATTGATAAATGGATGAACTTATACACCCATAAGCTCTTCATTAAGCAGATCCATAGTCTTCACACAAAATATTAAAAGCTAAGCCTATAGCTTACAGGTGCCAAAAAGCAAGAAAAAGAAAACGAAAAATTACATTAAGAGCCAATAAGTTCACTGACCTCTTATTATCTCTACTCCTACTGGATGGAGGATCGATGGGAGGTATAGAAATGGGAGTTCTTAGTGACTGTTTGCTAGGTGGCACTACTGTCACTGTACGAACTGACATTGATGACCTTCCAGCTGATGTAGACCGAGCTGAAGGCACATTCTCCATAAAGTTCCGACCTAGCTAATTAAAGTTACCAATCTCCAATTAGACTAAATCATTCAAACCCTAACACACATGCGTGCGCGTATAAATACATATATAACCTAAAAAACCAAAAATGATCTCCAAACTCAACTTTAACAGAATTGAAATCTGATAATTGAAATTAAAAATGAGCGTAATTGACACTTAATTATCCATATAAAAGCATTAAATATCGAAATTGCCACTACAAGCAGAGATCTGTATATCAATATAGCAACTACAACTAGCACTAGTTCTCATAAACACTTTCAATCAAGAAATTCAAATTCAAATCGAATTATTGTTTTAAATTTTGAAAACGCATCTTGCAAGCCATTAAGCGCTCGAAATTACCGCAGGAGACGGAGATCTATTAGGTCTTATAACCGAAACACCATTATTACTCCCTCTATGGTTTACACTACTAAACCCCGACGAAGCAGAAACCGGATTCGGTGGAGCAGGGAATCGGAACCCTAGATCGTCGTCGTCTTCGTCGTCATCCGCCGTCTGCGATGACGCCATCACCTGAGCTAGCCGCTGTGCAGCGGCCTTAGCTGCAACGTTTTGTGTGCGCTTGATTGTTGACATGCTTGAACCTAGCCGTGAGTTCGGGTGTGCCGGTGACATCCGCGCCGGCGATGACGATCCCGTACCGCTTGAACCACGAGAATCGCTGCTCCACTGCCGTGCATACACCGGACTTTCAGTCCTCCTCCGATCCATTTGCGTGCAAGGAATCTCTTTTTGTATTTATATGTATTCGTATGTTTATAGGTGTAAGTATTTTTTTGTGTCTGTTAGAGAAGTGAGGATTTTGAGAGAGCTGGATTTTTTGTCGAGGAAATCGAGGGGGGGAGAGAGAGCTAGAGGAGGAGGAGGAGGCGGCGGTTGCATGCTTTCGGAGCTGAGTCCATTAGTTGTTGCTTGAAAATGAAAACGAAATAATTGTGTTTTCATTTTAATGAAACAACAAATCAGTACCTTAAGTATCAAAATATTTCAATTGGAGTATCCAAAATTCAAATTTAAGAAAATCCTATATATATGTGTGTGTGTATTTTAATAAATTGTTTTTGATTATGCATAATGATAAGTAGAAACTAGAGGTGTTTGGGGGGTAATTTTACTTCAATTGAAACTTTAGTAACCTATTTGAAACTACATATTAACTGAGAAAATTATAGTTTTATCAAATTTAGGCTAAAACGACGTGCCGTTTGAACTTCGAAGGGGGTTGTCGCTGTTGCGAGTTTCGTGGGAGACGATTTGTTGTGGATTGTGAGTGGAAAATGGGGGGATCCAATATAATTGATGGATCTTGAAGCGATAAGCGCGGGGGTGACTTGTCCGATATTTTTACTCTCTACTCGTATATCGGTGATCTGTCAGTGGGTTTCGGACAGAGTATGTTTTGGCGGCGCAGTAGATTTTTCTTTATTCGGTCAAGTTTTTCTTTATTCGGTCAATTTTGTCTCTTTTTTAAAAAAAATCAGAAACGGAAAGGTGCACGCTATGTATTTAAATCAGTATAGTTATAGTGTCTCTCTTTTTTTAAATCAGTATAGTGTCTCTATTTTTACACCGTGCATTCGCATCTTGTTTTTCTTTCCTTTTTTGATCTTTCATTTTTTAATTGGTTAATAAATTTTATTTTCTATTTTATTCTTTTTTAAATCAGAAAAAGATTTGTAGCTGGAATTTTATTGACAAAAATAACACAATTTGATATCAAAGAGTTTCTCTGTATGAGAGAGTGTCTCTCAAGTGTTTTTAAGCTTTCATGTGACTAGAAAAACGTACTTAGGGAATGTTTGGGAACGTGGCTGAGGCTGCGTTCTTAAAAAATTTGAAAATTTATTTTTTTATTAAAATTTAATATGATTTGTATGTTTTGGATTGTTTTGATGTGCTGATGTCAAAAATAATTTTTAAAAAATAAAAAAAATCATTAGCATGTATTTTGACATAAAAAACTATTTAAAAAACACTCATAACCACACTGTCAAACACGCTCTTAATGTTATGCCAAAGTGCTAATTGAGCTTGCAAGAACGGGAAAGACGAGAGAAGAAAGGAAGTGGTGGGCGGCTAGTGCATCGCATTGCGATTATGGGTTCATAGTAAAGAAATGAAAGCCGAGTGACTCATCGGTTGTTATGCCCCTGTTCGTTTACTACAAAATATTCTTTTTTTTTGGAAAATAATTTTTTTAAAAGTAAATTTATGGAAAGTAAATAATTTTGTAATATTTGATATGTCATGAAAAATAATTTAAAAAATATTTTTCAGTATTAAAAATAAGTTGAAAAATAACTTATTAATATTTTATTTTTAAAAAAATTTATTAAAAGAAAGAAGAAACAAATTTAAAAAAAAAATTAAATGAGAATGAAATTAAAAAAAAAAAAAAACTAATTTCATAAATTATCTCAAATAAAATGATTAACAATCAAAATAATGAACATTAAATTTGATATATAAAAAGTTGAAAGATAAATGAAATTAAAAAAAAATAATTACAATTTTATAAATTATTTTAAATAAAATAAATATCAATCAAAATAATAAGGATCAAATTTGATAAATAAAAAATTTTGATTAAAAAAAGATAAGA
>Ga0307510_10012570_pt1 | contig 10039 bp, 5 predicted proteins | sample 12_EM_MG_FD_207224 | JGI IMG/M metagenome (GOLD analysis project Ga0307510, IMG submission 207224) | Populus trichocarpa ectomycorrhiza microbial communities from riparian zone in the Pacific Northwest, United States - 12_EM | ecosystem: Host-associated > Plants > Roots > Unclassified | place... | reverse complement strand
CAGCATGACTCCGCGATCTTGAAGCGAGTGTCCACGCCAGGTCTGAGCCTCAGCGCGGTATCCGAAGTCGATCTGGCAGTTCGTCTGCATGCGGTGGGCATCCTTCCCGAAGAAGACCGACTGAAGTTCGTCGAGACCGTCAGCAACTATGCCATTCAGGGTGAGGACCAGTACGCCTTGGAGGATGACGGAATACGAGGCGTCTTCGTCGAAAGTGAGTTTGAGGACTTAATCAGCAGGGTGCGCACCGAGCTGCTTCCGAAATTGAGCCAGGTACGAAGAAGTGTTCAGAGCAATCACTCTTCGTCCGACCGGCCGGATGAACACATGCAGAGTCTGATTGAATCACTGGACACCCTCAAGAAACGATACGCTGATGACGACGCTGCACTCAAGATTATCGAACGAGAGGAGCAGCTAGCAAATGAATGGATTGCCGAGACGGAGGATCCGGAGCCAAGAGTGAGCGGACGTACTCTCGGAGCTGTCGAGCCCGCTGAGCGTAAGCACGGTTCAAGAAGCATCTTCGACGACATCGACGAAGGATAGAGTTAGCAACTTCCAGCGCAGCGATTCGGCCAACATTCTGGCATCAAAACCTGTGAGGTCCACAGCAGCCTGGTGCGCTGTCGCAGCGCAATACGCGCAAGTGCTACGGGCGCAGCGCTTCCCCTACTGCCCGGCGCAGTTCCTCTTCGACGTGGGGCCAGTCCAGGCGCTCCTGCTCAAGCCGGACTCCCCGCTCGTCATCCCATCCCGCCCAATCGTTTGCCAGCAGCGCCTCGTAGATCGAGCGTTCATGGGGCAACAGTCGCTCCACATCGGCTTGCCGGTTCGCGACACCCTCAGGGACCCACCTCGATCGATATCGATGTAGGGTCGGGCTGTCCATGAGAACCGAACGGATGTCCGGGAACAGGGCTCTTGCCAGAGACAGGATCTCCAGTCCGTCCGTGTCGATGTCGCCCCAGTAGAGTGCGCGGGTACGATGGATCCAGGGCAGCTCGCCAGCCAGCGATATCGCGCGGCCAAGACCGACAACCGCGACCGTCGACTCAAGGTCCGGAAGGCTGTGTGCGCATGCCAGGTTTTCGACGAAGAGTGTCGTGCGCGGAAGCCAAGGCAAGGTCGTCAGATCTGACAGCGGTCCCTGGATGTCTCGCACGCCGCCGACGACATCTCGAAGCTCCTGATCCAGCACCATGATCCGAATCCGTGCCGCGGGCGCGCGAAGACCACACAGGCGCAGAAAGTCCCGCTCCGTCTCGCCGCTGGCGTTCGCGTCGCCCTGCAACAGGCCGACCAGCACCGCGATCGCGCGCCGCTGACCGCCCTCAATCCACTTCGTGTCCACGCCGGCGACTGGCAACTGCCGCAGATACAGGCCGCTGCACGGATTGGCGACGACCCAGGTTGCAACGGCAATAAGCCGATCGACATCGACATCAACCGCATGTTCCAGCCAGTCGTAGAGCCGACCCAGGCCGGCTCCGGCCGCCAATTGTGGCCAGCAATGCAGAAGCAGGGCTCGGCGTTTTGCCACGCGATCCCATGCGCCCACCTCGCCCGCGAACACGGCGACCGCGCGCGGAGAATCGAATTCGATCCGTACCGGCATCGTCTGATTTCCGATGCCACGCATCTGGCGTGTCTCACGCACGACGCGCACGCCCGCATGGATGCGATCCACCGTCCACGCGGACGTCCACCGCATGACGGCGTCGAGCCCAGAACGGATGTCGACGGCCGACGGAGGCTCGAGTCCGCGGACAAGCGGCCACGTTCCGCCGCCGTCGATCCAGATGCGCCGCTGCCGGGCCAATCGTTGGCTGGCCCACGAACGGACTTCACTGGGCGAGTGCACCGTCCGCCTTTGGTCTTTCGTCCGCCATGGGGCTGTAGTCGATGCGGCCTGAGACTTCGTCGTACCGCAGCGGCACTGCGTTGGATCGGTCGCCACGCTTGGCATACACCCACACAGCGCCGCCGACGTACGGTTCGATGGTTTGCACCATCTTCCCGGGCGTCGCGACGATGATCTGAAACCCGAGTTCCCGAAAGACGTTCAGTGCCGCCTCGGTGAAGTCGGGATCGGAGCGGTCGAACGCCTCGTCGACCACGACTGCAGCAAACTGCGGAATGGTCCCGCCCGGATTGGCCAGCTGGTAGCGCAACGCAGCTGCCATGCAGGTCGCGGCAAGCTTTTGCTTCTGCCCTCCGGACTTGCCATCGCTTCCGCTGTAGACCTGCTCGACCTGGTTCGTCCCATCGACGATCTCGTGAGCGTCGAACTGCACGTGCTGGCGAACATCCAAGACGCGCGCTCGCCAACGAATGTCCTCGGACTTGTCGCTGCCCAGACGCTCCGCGATCTTTCGCAGACGTTCGAATCGCACCTTCGCGGCATCAGAGCTATCCACGTTCACGACCTCACTCATGGCGAATGCAAGGTCGCGCCGGAATGTCTTTGACTCCTCCGACTCACAGTCGACACGATGCAGAAACAGATGGGTCCCTGGGTTGTAGGCCGTACGATCGAGACTGTTGTTGACAGCCAGCAAGCGCTTGGCCATGTCGGCACGCTCACCCGACAGGCTTTGCGACAGCAACGTCAGCTGATGGCTGTTGTGCTCCTGCAGCTCCTGGAGGAATCGCTCCCAGGTGCGGGAGACCCCTTCCATGAGCAGGTTCGTCAGGTGCTGATCGAAGAACTCGAAGCTGTCAAAGACGGGATCGTGCCCTTTGGTCGCTGCCTTCCACTCGGTCCTTGCGCAGAACACGGCCAGCGCTCTGACGATCTCTCCCTTCTGCTCGGCTTGCGCCGCCTCGTTGGTCCTGACGTCCTTGTTGGCCTCTTCGCGCAACCACGCGAGTTCCCGGTCGTAATTCTCCGGGGTGCTGTCGCCCATGCGCCTGTTCCGCATCTCGTCGACGGCCTGTCGCTGAGTAGGTGTGAGTTCGACAATGGGAAGCTCCGCGAGCCTTGTACGCTCCGACACCCATCTCTGGAGCTGCTGGTCGGCGTTGGCCACGAGTCCGTGCTGGTCGGCCCAGACGCTCTGCGCCGTTTGCCGGGCACCGAACGCTGCCGCGACTTGAGCCTGGAGGTGCGCAAGCTCGGGGCTCCCTTCCTTGACGGAAGCGATTTGCTGCTCGAGCTCACCCACCCGCCGAAGCGCACGTGGTTCGTCCATGCCGTCCCACGAGAGACCGCTGATTGCCACAGACGCCTGGAGGTGTCGCCCGATCTCGCTGACTGCCTTCTCGTGCTCGTCGATGACTCCCTGTGCCTCGTTCAGCTGGCGATTGATGTCGGCCAACTGCTTGTGCAGCGCCGCGGCACGCGACGAAGTGTCCGTGCCGAGCACCCATCGCGTCGTGTCATCGATCGACCAGCGATCGTCTTTTAGGTAGTTCTCGCCGGGTCTCTTGATTTGCCCTTTCACCGTCAACGCCCGAGGGTGTGCGTTCATGTCGTCGGCCGATTCGACGCAGGCGTAGTCGAACTGGCGATGGATCTCGCTCACCATCCAACGGTTGAACTCATGGCTCGCGACATCGATCTTGCCGGCCGCGTTCGCCGGCAGGCGGGCACGCGCGGACTCGGTCACGTGTCGGACTGGTCGGAAGGTTAGTCGGCCTCTCAAGTGGTTCCGATCGACGAGTCGCCGTACGTCATCAAACAAGTCTGTTGGGACCAGCATCGTGACGCCAAAGCCTCCCATGAGTCGCTCGATCGCGCCCTGCCACCGCTTGTCCGTGGTCTTGACCGACATCAGCTCGGCAGCAAATGGAAAGGACCCGACGTCGACTTCAAGTGCTTCTGCAAGCATGGCCCGAATGTTCTGCTGCTCCGGCGGTACATTCGATCGAGGTGCCCTGGCCAGCGCGGTCAGCTGCGACTGGACCACGATTTGCGGTCCCTTCAATGCCGCCTGCGTGCCCGCCGCCTGCTGGAACCGGCGCGTGTCTACCTTGGCGCCGTCCTCGACGATGCGCGTCGCAAGAGCATAGAGTTCAGAGAAGCTTGCCTCATCAGTTGGAGCCGACTGCTTCAGGATCGTGCAGGCGGCTTCCAGCGTCTGCCGTTGCGTCTTCGCATCCTCGCTGCGCAAGGTGGCCTGCGCCAGGTCGTCGCCCAAACGTCTCAGTTCATCGCCGCCGCCCAGTGCCTCCTGTCGAATCGCCGATGCGTGGCGGGCGTCGGCCGCCGTGAGCGCCTGTTCGCGTGTTCCAAGCAACGAGCGCATTGCTGCCAGGCGCGGGGCCCCCGCCGCGATGGCACGGTCATGAACCTCGATTCCCAGAGAAGTTGCGAACAGCGACACGCCGGTTGCGATCTCTTTGCACCGGCCTTCCTCCATGGCCAATGCATGCAGGCGTTGGTGCGCTGCCCGTGCGGGTACGAGGACGTCGCGCTGTTCCGTCGCCGTGATCCAGTCGGAGTGCGCTTCGTTAAGCTTCTGGAACTGATTGACGACGTTTTTGGCAACATCGAACGTGCCCGGCTCGTCGAGCATGAACTCTCGCAGGAAGGCCGTGATGCTGTCCACGCTCTTGGTCGACTGTGTCTTGTGCAGCAGCAGGAGGGCCATGTCATCGCGAATGCCGAGGGCCTTCGTGAATGCAGCCATGTACCGGGAGAACGAATCGAAGGGCTCGACGCCGGCAGGCCTCAGCGCCTTGTGGAGCCGCGTCGTGTCCAATTCGATCTCGGAGAAGAAATCAAGTTCATGCAGGTCGAATTCGCGCTCGGCCAACAGGTAGCGTCGATGCAGGTCGTTGCTCGCCCCTTTTACCCAGTACAAGTGAGCCAGCGTGACCACCTTGCCCGCCTTGTTGCGGTAGACCTCCGCGATTGCAGACCAGGCCGTGCCGGGTCGCAGGACCTTTGCGACACCGCGTCCGTCGTCGCCCTGCGCCGTGCCCCAGACGCCGCGCACATAGTTGATCACCGAGCGATCGTCCGAGGCCTTGCCTGCATCGCGCGACGCCTGATTGAGGCGCAAGCGCTGGGGCGGTGTCAGCAACACTGAGTGCGCGTCGAAGATCGTCGATTTACCCGACCCGGAGTGCCCGACAAACAGCTGTCCCCTTTCCGGAACGTCCAGCGTGAGCAGGCCGTGGTACGTTCCCCAGTCCTTCAGCTGTATTCGGCTCAGCCGGAACTGACCGATCCGCTCCTGATCGAGAGCGGCAATTCCGCTAGCGGGCTCTGCATGTCCTGCGGCGGCCTGCTCCCCGGCCTCAAACTGCCGCAGCACATCGTCCATCGTGCTCAACGGACTTCCTCCGTACTGAATCGCTCGCGTTGAAACCGTTCATAGGTAGCTGTGAACGCCTCCAGTTGCTCTGCTGGGAGCAGCAGCGCGAGCGTGGGTGATACCTCGTATCGATCCGCGCTGCCCGGTATCGGACGCAGGATGCTTACCCGCTTCAGTGCTTCGACGACCGCGGCGCACTGCTTCGCGAAGCGGGCCTTGTCGCTCTTGGACGGATCCTCGTAGGCGCCCAGGTCTGCAATGAGCTCGGCCCCGCCGATCACAGCGCGTTGACCTGCGGCCGATGAGCTGGCCAACGCTGCTCGCAGGATCAGCAGTCCGGCGGACTGCAGGAACGTCAGCGGCTGACGCCGAAGCAGAATTGGAATGTCGGTTTCCCCATGTTGGGGTACCTGTCGCACGAACGCAGTCTGATTCTCATCGTCGACGGTCAGCTCGAGAAACATGTCATTCAGGCGCGAGCGAAGCACGGCCTCGTCACGCTTGAGAACGAGCCACAGTTTCGGCTGACGCTCGCCATCGACACTGGGACCTGCGAGCAACGCGACGAGCGCTCGTCTCGTCTCGCCTCTGAGTTCTCCCCGGTCTCCTGGGAAAAGCAGCCGGTCCGACGTCGCGACGGTGGCGTCGGCTTCGCCTTCAGCTCCCGGCAGTTCGCAATCCAGTACCAGGTCTCGGGCTTCAACCACAAAGTCATCGGACGCATCTTCACCAGCATCAGGCGCTTCGGTTGCCGCGGGTTCACGAGCGGCCTCCCGCTTGCGCAGGAAGGCCGGGATCTCCATGGACGTTCCTTCGCCCATGCTCTCAATTGATGGCATTGATGCACTCCAGTGTCATGGTGTATCTGGGCGACCATGCGGCTCTCGGAGTTCCGTCCATGCCGACCCACTCCAGGAGCTCCTGGTTCTTCTCGAACTGACCGTGTTTGATCGCCAGCTGAAGGTAACCCAAGACGGTGCCGAGCCCTTGGCTCGCGGGGTACGCCTTGAGGAAGTCACCGGCACTTGCACGGCCAACGGCTCCCAGGTATTCCCGCACGTTCGCCTTGATCGTGCGCATGTCGACCTCCGCCCGCAGGACCATGTGCCGAAGTTCCTCTGGGGACGCCAACTCGGGCACGTGATCCTCGATCCGAGGGGCCAGCGCGGAAGCCTCTGGGTCATGCAACGACCATTGCGACAACGAGCGCACTGCCGCGCTCGTTCGATCGAAGTTGAGGCCGATCTCTTGGTTGGGTCGAATGTGCCCGACGAGCGCCGTCGCTGCCCGATGGGCCTGGCTCACGAGCTGCATGATGCGTCGCTGCTCCGCATACTCGCGACTGCGGACGTAGGCATGCAACCCGGACACGAAGCGCCCGCGCACCTCATGAACATCAGTTGCTTGCGAGAGCAATCGCGCCTTGAGTGTTTCGAGCGACAGTCTCTCGTCGAATGAGAGCTTCGACGCGAACGGTCGGCTCGCCAAGGCGCGCGACGTCTCCTCGAAGATGCTGACCTCGGAAGGGTCCAAGAGCAGGTTCCAGAACGCCTGGAAGGCGCGACCGGCGTCCGTCTCACGGATGATGTCAATGCCATCCAGGACCTGTTCGACAAGTTCTCGGCGCGATCCTTCGTGCTGGAGGAGCCGCTTGCGAAGGTCCAGATGTATTGTTTCGAACTGGTCCCGCACCCGATCGAAGTCACCGAGGAGCTGATCTGCCTGCGCAACAATCTCACGGGCCCGCTCGGCGGCTCGGTCCTCATCGAATGACGTCATCCGCCCTGCTTCGACTTCCTGAATCCGGTACTCGATGGCAGCCTTTTCTGCATAGAGCGAGGCCAGTCGCGCCTGCGGGTCGTCGTCCGTGAGTTGATCAAGCTCCCGCATGAGAGAACGGACCGACGCCAAGCGGCTCTCCAGTCGAACACCACCTGCGCTGTCGGTCACGCTCGGACGCCAACCCTCGACGATGCGTAGCGCGCTGCCTGCCGCCACCGTCAGGCTGAAGTGCTCCTCTTGGGCGCCTTGGGGAAAGTCGCGCCGTAGCCAGCCACTGGACACCCAATCCCCTGCATATCCTTGTGCTGGCTGAGAAGGTTCGACCCCGGCGGCACGCAGGGCCTCGAGTATCGAGTCGAGCTTTGAATGCAGGGTCGCTGCATTCACCTGGCGATTGCCGGTGCTGGGAAAGAGTGCCAGCAGGCAGGTGCAGACCAGGGCAGCTGTGTCGGCGCCGAGAAGCTTCCATGCAGCTGCCTCTCTCAGTCGCTTGAGATCCTGAAACTGCGCGACAGTCGATGCTTCACTCATTTGCGGTGACGTGATCCGTATAAACGATTCAGGTGGAACGCGGCCAGTCAGACAAGACCGCAATCTAGATAGTGACCTCCCGGTGGCTCACCACGTGAGCCACCAGGGTGCGGTATTCACCGACACCATCGCCTCCGAGCGGGCCCAGCCCTGGCACTTCATTCAGTTCGGTGCGCCTAGAAGGCGGCGCCCCCTCGATGAGTGTAGAGGGCGTGCGGCAGGCCTGACTCACCCCTAGCCGTGCTGAATTTGTCGCTCTGAGGAGTGATGACCCCGAAGTGAGTGGCTCGCGGCGACTCGACGACTTGGCTCGCGCGGCCTCAGCGCCCTGGCTCACTAACTTTGTTGAGCCGTCGTGGAAATGCAGCATCCACAAAAGTGATGACGTCTGGAGGCACCTGCCCGATGGTCGTGGGTCTCGGCGACTCGAAATTGGCACCGCGCGATCCGCCCGCGCAGCGCGCTAGTTGCCCGCTTCCTGGTTCACCTTCTCCCACCCGCCGATGACCAACAGCGTGTGGATGATCCACAGCATCACTGACGCGCTCATCGCATCGGCATCGAGCAGTCCGTGAGCGAACCTGTTTCGCAGGTTCATGCCCCGCGGATCCACGTAGATTGCCTTGAGGTACAGGGCCAGATCCTCCCCGCGCGGCCCCAATACCGCAACCGTGTCAGCGTTGAAGACGATGTCGCCCATGTTGATCGCGACGCTGACACCCGCAACGGTGCCCGCTGGCTTTGTCGTCGGACGCCCAAGCGCGCTGACGACCCGGCGCAAAGCGTTCTCGATCTGTGGGACGAGCACGTGCAATGCTTTGACGTGGTCTTGCGCAAACCAAGCCGCCAGACCCTCCTTGAGCAGGACGATCTTTCCGGGCTCAAAGAGCTCGTTTCGGTTCAGCCACGCAACAAGCGCTGCAGGATCCAACGCCAGCCTGTCGATCGCGGTGCGGACGCACGCATCCAGGAACGGGGTCTGCATCTGGATGTTCTGGATCGCCTGCTGAACCAAGCGGCCCAACTCGTCGTCGCCGACCGAGCCGATCTTGGCGGCCACATGGTCCGCGGCGAACACTTGCTGTGTGAGCATCGAAAGCAGCGGCGCCGCCCGAGCAATTCTGGCGACCTGCGCCTGGATGACGGCACGTTTCGGAAGGAATGCCGAGGCCAGGCGCGAAAAAGTCATCTCGGCGTCGGCGCCGACCACCGCAGCGACTGTCGATTCGATTGCCTCCTTCGGGACCGTCAACGTCACGCCGTGCTGTTCCATTTCTTCTCCTGAGTCGCGGATGGCGCCCTGGAGCGCCACGCGGATGCGAGCGGCCTCGTCGACCATGCCGGCTTGTTGGAACGCGGCCATGCTGTCTTGCAGGAACGATGCCGCCAACATTGCGTCGCCCTGGCCAGCGACAAACTCAAACGTCTGCCCTGCGACCGCTAGAGCGCGACTTGCATCGACCGGTTTTCCAATGCGGGCGTAGTGCCGTGCTAGGCGCTGGGCCGCTTCCCACGTCGCGTGCGGGTCGAACGTTGCCCGCTTGGAACTGTCCGACACTCGCTTCAGGACGGTCTCGAGGTCGCGGGCAAGCTCTCCCATCTCGTTCGGCGTGACGCGCGCCTTGCGGTGATCGACGAGGTGGTCATACGCTCTCGCCCACAGATGCCCCTTCTCATCTGCCATTGCTTGACTGTGCAGGGCCAGCAGCGCCGCGCGTGCGGCATCGACGCGCGGTTCATCATTGATCTGGGCGGCGAGGTCAATCGCCCGCTGGGCACAGGTGAAGGCGTACTCAGGTGGCTGCACCAAGCCCTGCGCCACCGAGTCGACGTAGGCGTCAATCGCCAGCCGTGCCATGGCGACGTCGCGTCTTGCAGAGACGCCGATGGTCCGCTCGAACTCCCACACCACGTCGGCATACCGTGCCTTCAGCACCGGGTGCCTCAGGCCCCGCGCACGTTCGGACCAATGAGCAAGCGCGCCCACGCCGGCCTCCGTGATGTCCGGCATGTAGACGGTGCGCCCGTCCGCGAGGGTTCCCGAAGACTGTGGCCGAAAGAACGATCCCCAGGGGTTGTTGTCGTCGGCGAAGCTCGGGTAGACGCAATAGACCACCAGGTCGCTCCACAGGCTGGCGTCTTCCGCGGCGGACGCGCCGCGTTCCTGCATGGCCTGCCTTTCGATCGCCAGCTGCGAACGAACCGCGTTGAGCGTCAACGGCGCCGGCGCCTGGTCGACGGCATTGATGATCGCTTCGACGGCTGCAACGACAGTGAGGGCCATGGCAAGGGGTTCGCGAGGAGCGGCTCTCAGGTCTGCGTGGCACGCCGCTTCGTGTTCCGGGCGCGCGGGGTTTGAGCGGCGCTTCCGAAGGCCTCCCACAGCATCGTGGCCGTGTCCGCCCGCGCAGTTGCCGCCTCCAGTTGCTGGGCGCTCGCGGCCAACTGCTGCGTGCGCGCCA
>Ga0307510_10012569_pt1 | contig 10039 bp, 8 predicted proteins | sample 12_EM_MG_FD_207224 | JGI IMG/M metagenome (GOLD analysis project Ga0307510, IMG submission 207224) | Populus trichocarpa ectomycorrhiza microbial communities from riparian zone in the Pacific Northwest, United States - 12_EM | ecosystem: Host-associated > Plants > Roots > Unclassified | place... | reverse complement strand
ATATTATAGTTGTCATATCTATTTAAAAATTATGTCGATAAAGAAATGGATTTTCAGGCTATTGAGAGATCAACCTCAATCAATAACTACATAGTTTGTATTGTCTTTGTCTAGATGTTTTTTTTTTAATTTATTTAAATTCAATTTAGATCAGCTCCCGTGAGCAAAACTAAAACTAACAAATATGTTTAATAACGATAGATAAAATAACAAGAAGTGAAATATTTTTAATTTGTACACCGAGGGAAAGAGAGTATGAATGCGAGAATTTCCTCATTTTGCATGGTTATAATGTTTTACAGTAGTTTAATACACTTAAATATTTTTTTCATTGTTATTAACGATGGATTAAGAAAATGAGATTCGAGTATAAAACCCGTGCGAGTTTCTTGATTATTCTCTCAACTAAACCGGAAAAGAATTTGACAAGCTCACAAAATTCCTAATTAACTAAATTGTTATTTATTCAACTTGACAAGATTACATCTAATTTGGAGATTTATTTTTGATGGACGAGTTAGATTTCATAGATGAAAGGAAAAAAGATTAGAGACAACGAGTTTTCTTTCATGGTGCACGATGACGAACGAGAGTCCATGAGTGAAGAATTCATTAACCTGGAATCTTTCTATAAATTTGAGCAGAGTAAGCGTATTGGATTTCATTTGCTTTTAAGTCATATTTAGGGTGGATTCATTTGATGATAAATTGTTGGATTTAGCCATATTTAGAGGATAATGTTTTTAGTAAGTTTCCCTTAACAAACAATTATTTGTATGATGCAAATAAGAAATTTACGTGGAGACAGACAACTTTAGCGTTTCCTATATATGGAAACAAAATACAAATGGAAGAGTCAATTTGTGGCACCACCAGAAAAATTAAAAAAAAAAACAAAAAAAACAAAAAGAGAGAGAAGCAACCCAATGTTTTTCTCCATCCTGTGGATGAAAGGATGCCAAAGAAGGGTAACCCAATCACGAAGAACCGGTCTTGAGGTAAGTTGCCATTACTGGCTATAGTGAGTCACCTGGAAGCGCTAACCGATAGGTCCGGTGGCCAAGAGTCAATGGTATAAGAACTGGGGTTTAAGAAAAATGTTGGGTGGTTTTTAGAGGGTTTTTCCATCAGAGAGAGAGAGAGAGAGAGAGAAAATAAAATTGGGTAGCGTTCAAAAGAACAACGTTTTCTCGGTGAAAGGAAAACATGGGATAGAAAATTAGAGAAACAGAGAGAAAGAAAGTGCCGTGTAAGGGACAAGACATTTGTGTTTTCTTCCATGATCTTTGCATCTTCTTCTAAATTCCCTCTCAGAATTTCCCTCTTTACGTGAAGGAAAAAAATAATAAAGGGGTGAACTTTGAACCAGAAAAGGAAGAGAATTTTGGCTTTTTAATAGAAGGTGAGTGACAATTTGATTTCTCTTGTGGGTTTTATCTCGCCAATTGTGTAAAATTTGGTGTTTTTAATGTGGGTTTTGACGATTTGAAGAGAGGTTTTTTTTTTTTTATGACACTGTGCTTTGTTTGGCCTGGTTGATGTAAAATGGGATTTTAAAAGCAAATTCGATGCCTGAATTGTTCATACATGAATCGAAGTTTTGAACTTTTTATCTCATTTTCCTTTGTTTAATCTGAAACTTCAAGTGGGTTTCTTTTGTTGTCTCTAATTCGTGTCCCTCTCTCACTTTTTGTTCTTTCATAGAGATTCTTCAAGGATTTGCGTATCAATCCACAATTCTGTTTTCAACGGATTCGATCTGAGATCTCTTGAGTGATTTACTGTTAAAAAGATATTTTTTGCTTCAAAAATACAAAATTTATCCTTTAAACTTAAGAGGCGATGATAAAATTTAATTTTAACTAGTGTTTTGGTTTCTTAAAGGTTGATCCTTGTTGGAGGGTTTTAGATCCTCTGAATTCATTTGGTCTGAACTGCCCTGAATTTCCTTCTTAAGTGTCTGAATTTCAGTTTTCGGGATGTTGTTACTTGGATCCTTTATATCAGGGTTTTATTGCGGTTTTAGTTTTTTCTATGGTGGTTTAATTATACACTTTTCAAGTAAAACTGAAAATTTTGATGTCCCAAATATGACATCAAGTCTCGATTTTTTTTTTGTCGTTTTCATGTGCAAATTTGGTTTTAGTTTATCGATCCCTGAGGATTTTTCATGCTTTTCCTTGTAACAATTTTCATCAAATATGTTTTTTTCCCCTGATTTATCAGGCTATTTTTGTAGTGCAATTGCTGATTTTTTGTTAGATCATGAGGACATGATTAGGTATTTTTTCTAAGTTTTGTGCTTGCGTGTGGCGGATTCTGTATGGGTTGAGATGGGTTGCAAGGGATATGGCCTACTGGCCTCAAAATCATGATCAGATGCCGAAATTCTGATGCAATTTTGCAATTTACAAATTCATAGTGTTTATTCGTACCTGAAGAAACAACTCTGATTATTGCAACCAAGCAAATGAATGCAGTGGTTTTTTTTTATATTATTATTAATATCAGGGTTTTAAGGATTGATCTTTGTTTGATGCTAGCATATGGGTTTCCTTTTTCCTTTCTAAATTTTCTGCTAGAGAGAACTCCTTTTATCTTGGTCTTTTTCTCTCCTCTTCTTTTTTAAGTTTATGTTCTTGTGTTGAGCTTTGCGTCCATGGATTTTGGCTTTGTACCTAATTATAAGTTTTACATTGTATTCATTGAATAAGTCATCCCTTGATGATTACGTTCATTTGTTGCCAGGGTGTTATTGTTGGGATTATAAAGCTCGAGTAACTGGGAAAATTGTGCATTTTCAAAAATTGGAACCACAAATGCTGTTACTCTGTACGTGATGTGTCCTTCTTGGTATGATCTCTGAGTATGGTGTTGCAGAAGAGATTAGATTACGGATTCAATGGCTATCAGGTTCCTCCCATTCCCCGAGCTACCAGATCAGCTAGGGTAATGTATTCTACTTTCTTGGGATGCCAGATGTTCTGATTATATTTTTCTTTCCTTCTATTTTTCCTCAGTTGCCAATACTCATGGTCTTTGTTTGTTTTGTTTTGTTTAGAGGAGGGGTTCCTTTAAGAAGAAACATGAAGAGAATCAGATGTGTGCATTTGACTTATTAGCCATTGTAGCTGGAAAGTTATTGCTTGATAAAGAAAGTGCTCCCAGTTCTAGTGATACATCAGCGGACGAAGATCAGCGTGCAGTTATTAATAGTGCTGTAAAAAATGAATGGCAGGATGAAGAAAAATCTTTGAAAGTAGAAGCTTGCGATCAGGGAAGTGCTGACAAGAACATCTATGTTTCTGATCTATCACATGTTCATCGACAAGGTTGCAGTTCCAAAGAATCTCTGGTCACCGAGAATGGCCTTAATTTAGGATTAGCTTCTGCACTAGCAAAGCCTGATTGTGCAGAGAGGTCCAATGCTGAGAAGTTTGGGAATGGCCAAAGCAAGAGTGAAATAGGAACTTTTGCCAGCAAAGTAGAGGGAGGTTCCTCTGAGTACATAGAATTTGGTGACTGTAAATTAGAGGCTGAAACTAAAAGAGCAGTGAAAGATGAGCCTCATAAGTCTGGGATGGTGCAAAGTAGCACTGTGGCCAATATATGCAATTTAGAGGACCCTGTGGTCCTGGATGCAAAACCTCCTGCACTAGTCAGTTCAGATAGTAGTGCCAAGGTGCCTCTCTGTGGGAACCCCAATAGTTCTTATCCCACAAATCAGGATGATGTAAATGTAGTTAGTAGAGATGATGACGAAAACTCCTCTGGGTGTACTCACCCTATCACCACAAAAAAGTTCTTTAGGCCAGCACCACGGATTGGAGATCGAAGAATAAGGAAAATTTTGGCTTCTAAATATTGGAAAGTAGCTCCAAGGTTGAAGGATGCGACAGTTTCTAACTCTGGTAATTGGTTTTACATGCCTGTTTATTTATGTTCCTTGTTTGCGTTATGATCCAAGATAAATTGTTGGTTGTTTGTAAATGGAAATTTTCTGATTCATCTAGATAGGGATTTGAAGCCTGTTTTCCGCAAGAGGCAGAACTGTTACAGACATCGAAGGTCTGAAAGGATATATCCTTTCAAAAAGAGGAAGCACTTTGCCTATAGTTCACCATCAAATTCTGATGGAGGAATGAGTTGTGAGTTTGTTTCTGATTCATCTCAAAAGGGCAGCAATGAAGATGCTTCCGTCTCCTGTTCAAGAATGCGTGGAGGTCTCTTTACTTGATTTTTTGTTTTAATATTTATATTAGATTCTGGGATTTATTACCCTCTGTAAGCATTTGCTAAATAATCCTAATTCTTAAGCAGCCACCGGGACATCATCTTCTTTTGCAGGTCAACACACTTCATTCCTACCTAGGGATTCTCATGGTATGAGAACCATTAATGGAGTGGTTGATTTTTTTTATAAACAATGGAGTGATTGATATGTACTCTTTTGACTTAATTGTTTTCTGACATTCAAAGAGTTTTTTAAGAGAAGGTGTCTTTTCTTTTCCTCAGTGAAGCTCAGGATCAAGTCTTTCAGTGTGCCAGAGCTTCTTATTGAGATTCCAGAAAGTTCAACTGTTGGTTCATTGAAGGTATCAATAATTGGTTATGATAATTTTGACTGATGCATTTTCCTTATCCTTCTGGGTTGATTATATAGGCATACGTGTTGTCAAGACATTGCAACCCTATTGGCATGTATCTATTTCTATGTTCATGTATGCGTTTATCCATGCTCCATGCTACCCAATCCTTTGATGGGTTATGTGATAGCAATTTGCCATGTGAATGGTAGATCTCTTTCATCAATACTTGGTCTCTAGTGTGTATTCTAATGATATGAGTTCTGTAGAGGACTGTCATGGAGGCCGTGACTGCTATACTTGGTAGTGGATTACGTGTTGGTGTACTTCTTCAAGGAAAGAAGGTTAGGGAGGACAATAAAACTTTACAGCAGACTGGGATTTCTCGCAATAACCAGTTGGATGCTTTGGGTTTTTGCTTGGAGCCTAATCCTTCACAAATCCCCCCTTCTCTGTGCCCTGGAGATTCTCCCTTTTTTCTTCAATGTGACACACCACAGCCTATACTCAGGTAATTGGAAGTTCTCTGCCTATTTAGAAATCAGCCTTTCAGGTTTTAAGTAGCATTTCTTTTCTTTGGTGGGCAAACAAAAAGAAATGGAGACCAAAAAATCTTGGTCAATAAGCACCCAATGTTTTTTAGAATCTACTATCTAGAATGCGAAAGGGACTTGCTGTCAGTGATGTCCTTCAGACCTAGGGAGTGGACTTCTTTAGTGCTTGCAAATGCTTTAATTGATGGCCTTCCTTATGATTTTTGGCAGATTTGACATAAAGTAAGTCAAATTGTAAAGAAATAGAGTCTGATGCTAGATAGAGTTAAAGGAAGTTTTTTTTTTTTTTTATCTTACATGGTAATTATGAGTATAATTTATGTTTCTAATAGTTCTGAAATTTTGGATTAAGACATTGTAGCAGATTCTTGTGTGGTTGAATATGGACTCTTTAGCTTCACCCAAATCTAAAGGATCAATTCAGTTGCTAATCAGCTGATGGTTTAATGCTCTTTACCAGGTATCCTCACACTACCGGTGTGGTACATCAGGGCATTTGTGCTGTTCCTGAGCCTCATGCGAACAATTTAGGGAATTATATTGAGAGTGACCATGACTCAGCACCCTCTCCTACTGACACTTCAATGGACAAAAGCACTAATTCAAAAGCGCTGGTTGCAGTACCAGCAATGAATGTAGAGGCGCTAGCTGTGGTTCCGGCACATCGGAAATCCAAACGATCTGAGATTGCTCAGCGCCGAATTCGTCGACCTTTCTCTGTTACTGAAGTTGAAGCATTGGTTCATGCAGTTGAGAAACTTGGAACGGGAAGGTATGTTTATTCTTTGATGCACAAAGCTAAGGAACATGAATCTTTTTGAGATAGAGCATTGTCTGAATATTGCATTAATGATGTTTCAATTGGCCAGGTACAGTGCTTGATCAAAATGCTATTTCCAGTCTTAGCAACTTTATGTGCTTGCAGTTAGAAGATGATTTTCGCGCATGCATTCCAATTCTGTATAAATGGAATTCTTAATGCTCTTGTTGACCTGCAGATGGCGTGATGTTAAACTGCGAGCCTTTGATAATGCAAAGCATCGGACATATGTGGATTTGAAGGTGGGTTTTTTTAATTTGTCGCCTTGATACAAATTTACTACTGTACAGTTGCCTTGGCCAAGTATTTACTCTTCCTGCATATTGGATGTTCTGTTTCCTTATTCAATTGGGTTTCCTATCAACTTTGCTACTTTATGATGGTTCTTTATTGTTCCCAGAGTGCAATATTTTAAGATATGTTTCAAAGTTCAAGGCTTTATGGCCTGGGTCCACAATGGCACGTAGTTAGTTTAATCTCTTCAACAAACAGTTGCTTGTATAACAGGTAAATGATTAGTTAGGCTTTTTACCTTTTTCAGGGTTGTGTCTCACAAGGAATCTTTTCAATTCCAATCTTACACGATGTCGCTTTGTACTCTTTTCTTCTAGTTGTCTCTCTCTCCTCTCCTCATGACTAACATGCCCTTTGCAAATTACAGAAACACTAAAGTTTCCCTTTTGTGTTACACAAGTTTTCACGTTCTAGATGGCTCAATTGGCTCTTCCTGGAAATGAAAAGGGCAATTTCAGAAGCTCTTTGTGTTGTTTTGGTAGATTGCTTAAAAAGTACCAGCTGCCATGTGCTTGTGGATTTTGTTTCTGATGAGTGTCTTTTCATCACACAGGATAAATGGAAAACACTGGTGCACACGGCAAGAATATCTCCTCAGCAAAGGAGGGGAGAGCCTGTCCCCCAGGAGCTCTTAGACAGGGTCTTAGCTGCGCATGCTTACTGGTCCCAGCAGCAAGCCAAGCAACAGTTCAAACACCAGCAGGCAGAGACTTGCCTTCTCCTCTGAGAGCTGGTAGCACGTGTTTGAACAAAACATAGACTAGTGGATTAAGAGACTGATTTCAATTTTTTTATGTATTCTGTGGCCAGTCTGTAAAAAGTTGATAACAAGGGAAATAGAAGTGTTGAAGAAATCCATGTGATATTGTTGCGCTCGCCGCCATTCTTTTCCTGCGTGGTGGGGTTTGGCACTTGTAAATGGTCGATTGAATAAGAGCTTCCTAACAGAAATCATTTGGTAACAGAAATGTCTTCTCGTAATCTTTTTATTTTTGGTCCTTTTTGGGTTGAAGAATGGAATGGTGCTGTCTCGTGATCTCCTTCCATCTTGTTTATTCTAATGCTGCTAGAATCTAGCCCTTCACAGTCTTTTCTTGATTTGCTGTGATGGATTCTTGGGTGCCAGTTAAGCTGATCTTTTTTCCTCCAACAGAATAAATTTCATACCAGTAACCAAATCAATTGGGATGTTCTTTCTATTTTATATCTTATTGTGTTGGGTGGATTCACACGTATTGGCTCCTACAATGGCTGCAAAATTGGACGATCAATCAGACCTCTATTATTTGCTCAAAACACCAACCTTTATGAGCATTGTCATGGCATTCATGCTATAGTAATAATAATAATTAAATACTTACAGAAATAGAGAGATAGATACAGATTACAGAGGGAGGGGATTTATCTCTCGTAAACAAAGAGTATAGAGAAACAAAATAAGAAATCTTAACATTTTTTTGATGGGATCTGATATATTTTTCCTCCTTTTTTTTTATGTTTTATCAGCTTGAGTATTATAAAATTTTACAGTTTACTAGTTCTTTTTTTTTTTTTTTCTATAGCAAAGGAACTCCATTAATAGACTCTTAATGGAATCACATGTATTTGTCACCTAACGTTTCGAGTGGGAATTTTCTTAAATTTAAGGTGCGCATTGGAAAATGGTGGCGTTCCATTTGGGTTTATGCGCAGTGCTCTTCTGACAAAACATCCACGGATTTTGGAATCTAGTTGCTCATCCAAAACAATGATTCTCAGACTGCTATATATTTATTTTTGAAAGTTTTGGAGTAATTTTTAAATTTTCCTAGAATTGCAATTAAAAAAAGGTACAACTTTCTCTTCAAATATCATACTCCATCTAAAACGTAGTTTTTTTTAATTACATTATTGAATCATAAAACCATTATTTTTTCAAGTATTATACATCGTATCGTTCTTTTCCAACAAGTGGTATCAAAACTTAGGTTTGATTATTTAACATGGTCAATTCAATTTTTCCACTTCAATATCCTAGATTGACAAAGAGCAACTATCAAACTTGGTGTATTCGAGTAAAAGCTTGGCTAAGTTCCCAAGATGCATGAGAAACGGTTGAAAAAAAAATTTGAGTCTATAGATGGAGCAATGTTGACTTCAACTTAAAGAGAGGTCGTGCAAAAGGTACAAAGAAATGATCAATTAGTACTAACAATCACCCTCCAATGTTTGGATGACGTCACTTTTGAGATAGTAGCTAACACAACCACTACCAAGCAAGTATGAGAAGTTTTGCAAGAATCAAACCAATGAGCTGACAATGTGAAAAATGTACGTTTACAAAAACAACGTGGTGACTTTGAAAAGTTACATATGCTTGAATCAGAGAATATTTTAGAATACTTTGCAAGAGTATTGGTCATATACAATCAAATGAATAGATATAGGGAGAGGATGGAAGAGACACGTGTGATAGAGAAGATTCTACGCTCGCTGCAAAAGAAGTTTCATTATGTTTCGTGATAGAGGAATTGCAAAATATGGATTTTCTTTCAATTTAAGGTCTAATGGGGAAATAAAAACTCCATAAAAAAAGAGTCAATGAGATTCAAGAGGATGTGGGTGCACAAGCACTTTTTTCAAAGCAAGATGATTTTGGATATTCTTATAGAGAAGGAGGAGGAAGATTTGGAAAATGAGGCTGAGGCAGCCTCAACAGATCAAACAGTCGACCGAATAAAGATAACCAGTCGATCAGTTCAACTGGCAGTAGCAATTCAAGATCCAGATTTGACAGAAAGTTTGACAAATCAAAAGTTAAATGCTATAATTGTCAAAAGACATGTCATTATGCTAAGGATTGTTGGAATCCAACCAAGAGGGTTGAGGAGAATGCAAATCTTGTGATAGAAAAGAGAACGAAACCACTCTATTACTAGTGTATGATGAGAAAATACAAGAAAAAAAAACTATTATCTACATACTTTAATATATATATATATATATATTGATTTTTTTGGCATGATTGTATGGATTGGTTAGTACAAGGGTGATCCAGCCCCATCCTTTCGAGTCGCATCCCTATTTTTCTTACTTGTTAGTCGCCCCATGCAAGGAAAATTGTCTTTTTATTTTTTTAAAAAAATATTTTATATTTATGACAATAATATTCCTTATCTTCTTGTTTACATGTTATCATTTTAAGAACTACGTGCTATCGTCATCCCTATTCCCAATGTCATGTCGGCCTCACCATCTCTTTCATAAAAAGGCATTATTTAATTCGTAAATGAGTAGAGTATATATATTTTACTTGTCTTTCGTTGGTATATATATTTTACTTATCGAGAACAGATTAGGACTCTCCTCGAATGTAAGGCCATCAAGTTCCGAGGACTATTTTTGCCGAAAAACAATTGAAAAAGGTTAATTTAGAAAGGAAAAAAAATAAAAATTCTGTCACATTAATTTGCGGCTCAAGATTTTTATATTCATGGAATATTTGCTTGTGGTTCAAATTTCATTGTAATCGAGCATATTAATAGATGGGGATTTTCCGGTGAGGAGCCTAATTTCATATGAAGATGAATTGAAAAGAAACTAATTTTAAACGGGTTGATGTCTTTTTACACCGTTTATTTTTGTTTAACTTATCAAACTCTAATATAAATTATAAAATTAAGTTAATTATATAAAAATAAGTCATAATAAATTAAAAAGATCAATCTCTAAAAAAACTTAAATATTAAATTAAAAAATAAAATAAAAATAGATTTAAAAAGAAAAAAAAACAAAGATGATGCATA
>Ga0307510_10012568_pt1 | contig 10039 bp, 7 predicted proteins | sample 12_EM_MG_FD_207224 | JGI IMG/M metagenome (GOLD analysis project Ga0307510, IMG submission 207224) | Populus trichocarpa ectomycorrhiza microbial communities from riparian zone in the Pacific Northwest, United States - 12_EM | ecosystem: Host-associated > Plants > Roots > Unclassified | place... | reverse complement strand
CAACCAAAAATATCAAATTTCTCCAAAGTTCTTCACCATTCCAACCCAATAAAATTTCCGAAAATTTTCAGCAACAATTCTTCATCTTTCTTCATCTTCCATCAACAATTCTTCACTACAAATCCTACAACCTAAAATTATCAACCCAACACTACAAAAAACAGCCACTCAAACCCAATACACACCGTAAAAAATAGTTCAAAATTTGCAATACATACATTTGAAATAAAATCATCATATCCATCAAATGCTAATAATTTATAAACTTTCAATAGCTTGGATGAACTAAAATTCAAGAACAAAAAGTACATGAAAAGTGAAAAAAAAAAGCAGCTATTAGAATATCAAAAACAGATACAAGTAAAAACAAGTTTTTCTACAAATATAATAACAGGTCATGCGATAACACATTTATTGATTGGTGCAACCCTATGAATGATACTGAATTAACCATTGGAGAGGGAGGAGATGTCATTGATATCAATCGAATACTAGAACAAGTGAAAAAAAAATTAAAGATTAATTGCATCGAATTTAGACCAAGAATCACAATATAAAGACTAGCTTTGAAAGTGTAAAGTTGTTATTAGTAGTTAATTTAGTGTGTGTAATGCTATTATTTCTAACTATGATATTGTTCTATATGTGTCCATATAAGCCATATAGTAATAGAAGCAACCTTTTTCAACATGTGATAGGTTGTCATGGTAAGCTACAATAGATAACATCTTGTATCCTATCATTACAAACAACACAAATCTAATTATAGACTTATCTAGAAGTAACTCTAATTCCAGACCTATTTAGCAATCATGCATGTTTTAATTTTGTCAAGTAGGGTTATTGTTCACATTTACTCTATTTGATAAAATTAGAGGTTTTGATGTTTAATCTACAAAACATGCATTACAAGCATAAAAAATTGTTTAAGCATTACTATAACACGTAAAATTGTAATTAATCACGCCAAAAACCAATTAATTAAGGTTTTTATAACACTGTTCATAATAATCATAATTGATCGAATTGAATTCGAGCTTCAACATCCATAATTAATATAAAAAATACAAAAAACATATGTATAATAGTCCAATTTCTTGATTATTAAGCAAAAAATCTATTTTTTTAGGTTTTCAGAGCTTAAGATCAGGTATGAATCAATTAAAAATTTTCTTTTTTTTTTTGTTATATTAAGTGCATACTCACAATATTTTAACCATTATTCACTAATTTAATATAAAATAAACTCACACACAAGTCATTCAAAATCAAGACTCGCTTAAACAACTTACCTCCATTGTTATCTATTATTCCCAATGAAAAGGGTTGAATAAGAAAAACATCAACAAGGGGTTTTTAGCTCTGGTCCTCATACAAAGACATTAAGTATAAAATCTTGCTTCAGATATAGTGTCTGTGTGTGAGCGTGTTGTGTTTTGAGAGAGAGACTAGAGAGAAATTTAATTTTGGAAGAAAAAGAAATGAGATTTGTGATGAAAATATGCAAATTTAGATATATTATATACAAGGATAAAAATATCTTTTCATCTACTTTGAGGAAGGAAAGTATAATTCTCTAAACTATAGAAAAAAAGTGAAAAACATACTGGATGAAAGTATAAGAGGGTTTTATGCAAACGAAGAACAACATTTCATATCACGTCTATTCCAAAAACAAATCTGAATTTGTGCATGGCGCTCGAACCGAGTATAAAACATGAACAGGTCATATAAATAAATGATGTAAAATGGAAGATTGCCAAACATTGCATCCAGTTCAGTGCCTTGGAAATTCCCACCGGCATCCAGAGTGCACTCTGTCCAGAAACTGAATGCTCCATCATACTTGACACGCTAGCAACTGCATTCTGTATGAGCCTTCGTGAACAGATGGATTTTCATGCATTCTGTTTACAGTTGCTATTAAACACAAACCACTTAATAGGTAAGAAGAGACGAAGATAACCATGGGAACAATAAAATCAAATTTCCTTCTTCATTATACTAAGAGCCCAGCAATCACTCTACATGGAGAACGGTCCCAGGAAGAGTTTCTAGAAAGAACTTCCAGCTCTACCCCATCCAATTCCAACATGCCTGAGCCAGTTTATTGGAGATCTTTCCTTCCTTCCATTTCTTGAATGCAAGCAAGAAATTGAAGGTTTTAATTATTAGCTTATTTTTGTCATCATATTTTGCAGCCATCAAAGGGGTCGATAGTAATATCTCATCAAACATCACCCATGTCAGCTTTATGTTAGCCACATGCAACTGATAGTGCAAAATGTTCAAGGAAGAAGCAAACTTGCTAATTTCAATCGTTTACCACACATCAGAAGAACCCTGGTCTATGTAGTGATCAAGCTCTTTAATTAGAACACTACTCGTTTCCCAACAGGTTGACTTCACAGTAAAACCCATCCATTCTTTTATCCTGCAACAAAATCAGAAAAAAAAAATTAAAAAAATTGAAAACACTCTCAAAATCAGCTGAGGAAATAATTTATACTCAATTCTCAAACATTGGACATGTGAACTCATTTACATGAATGTTTTTCTGGAGATTCTTTAGAGCCAAATAAGGTCAGTGTTGAAATTAAAACCTTGACAGTCCGGGTTAGAGAAGTATGATCACAAATGTGTCCAGAGAAGTGCCACCAGAGATGAAAGTCATCACAAAAATAATGGATGTTTGTTCTTCTGGAAAATCAAAAGGGGCTGCTTAACATTGACACGAGGAAGAGGCATTGTTTCTCCCTAGCATTCAATAATCATATCAGACATGGAACATCTATCCATTCAGTTTGTACACACTGCCAATAAAACAAGATGTGCGTCGCCTTATTTAATCTATATGATAGATGAAATACCAAGGAACAAGAGATAATAGATGAGACGTTACAGGTTCAAAGTCCATAGAATTCCTGGTCAAGAATGCTCAAAAGTAGTTCCTGAAAAATAGAAGTCAGTCAGTCGATCAAAATGAAATAATGGATCAGCAGCAAGCAATAAAATAAAAGGTTGCACCCAAATACCAAGTCTGAAGAACTTCTCATCTATTTGTTGATCCCAGGAAGCCGCAAGCAAAAAGATAAGTTGATCTTTCAGTAACACAAATTCTTACAGTAGTAGTCTTGCTTGGTTCCTGCCTTGAAGAACTTGACCATAAGTATTCACAATTTAGCCTGTGATGCCTGATAATACACCAAAATCTAGGTACCTAAATTGTCAGGTTACTTGAAAAAAATTAGACAAACAAAAAATCAGCAGCTAAAAACCTCTCTGATATACAGATGACAGCTTTTAAAATCTGGATGAGTGCAATGGACTAACCTGCCAGAAAATTGGCATGTATTGCCTTAAGGATATATATTTAATAAAGATATCAAATACCTAGACCTGAACATAGAAAAACTATCTTTCCCAAAAATTTAATGGTATAAGCTCTGTACTCTTTCCAAAACAGAAGTTATGGAGGCCACTCTGATAACGTTGAACAAGAATCTTCTTTGGGAGAAAAAAATCAGTTGTGTTTTAATGTTTAATCAACTAACTGCACTCAAATATAGCCAGACAAATAATGCAGCACATGCACTGAGTTGGTCTTAAGAGGTACAAATATGCATAAGATTACAGCATAAAGCATTAATAATTAGAAAAGGGTACAGACTGTTGTTGAAAAGTATACAAATGGAGTACATCCTCCGTCTTTTAGGTCATTCAGACATCCTGGAAGTACAGAAGTGAAAGATCACTAGGATCTTCAAGTCCGAAAAGATGGAAGAAGCATAAGACAAGTACAGACTAAATGACTGAAAATGACCGTTGCCCAAAGCAAAATCATAATAACAAGCTTTCAAAAATACCATCAATAATGAAGACACGGCCAGTGCACGCCCCTTCAACTACTGTTCATAACTATACAAACTTCTTAGCAATGGGTAAATCGATGCCACCCTAAAAGCATTTCAACCCAATTGAAAGTTAGTGCACAGGTATTAATGGATGCTATGTGATGGCTACATTAAGGTAGAGTTTTGCATACATTGACTCCCAAATGCCATGACGAGTCAATTTGGCTTAAGCAGATCTTTGCTTCTCAAAGGAGGATCATAAATGGTGAGAACTGTCTTCTAAATTTTCATGATAACAGCAACAGCATCCCCAGCAAAACTTCAGTCATTCATGAGACAGTTCGACCATAACAAACAGATGCAATATAAAGATTTGTTGCCCATTTCTCCTGAAAAATATAAATACAAAGTAAATCAAATGTGCAGTGCTTGTGGTTGGAAGAGAACAAAAAACAAAGGTATTTAGAAACAGGAGAAACATGGAACTGATCAACAAACCTTGACGTGTGTACTGGGAAAAGCAGAAGTACGAAGTGTTTCTTGAGTTTCATCTACTGGTTTTCTTCTTGGCACACTGAGAACAAAAGCAGCTTGGTCACACGTTGCTGCAGTTGAAGTGATGCGGTAACCACCATCCCACCTACGATGAATGCCTTCACTGGGATATAGAAAATCCAGCTCCACAACCTAAAATTGGAAGAGAAACAAAAAAATATAAGTTATAAAAACTTAATTGTTGGCCCCAGAAGCATTTCATTGATCAGAGATTCACAAAAGTGACCTGGTCTGAAAATCCTGTGCCGCGAGACATAACTATCGCCCATCTACTTCCAGCAGTGGCCATAGCTGTGACATAAAAACCCTCTCTCCATTTCTTATTTATCCACTTGAAGGGAAAAGAATCGCTTACTTTATAAGACTGCTGTAAATACTGAGTACCTGAATTAAATAAAGCAACAAAAATTTTAGGTGATGCAATAAGAAAATGTTTTACTGACTACTTCTGAAGGAGATACAACACTAACCCTTAGACATCACAACTAATGAACTCCCATTATTAGCTCCTGCAATTGCACTAATGTAATAATTCTTCTCCCACTGTTCCATTATCCATTCCTTAAAAAAAAAATATACATATACCAGGCAAGAGTAAGTTGTTGAGTTAAGAGTTTAAAAGGTAAACATTTCAACATCAAAACACAAGATAGCACGCGGATATTCAGTAGAAATCATGTTAGCAAATAGTGATGTTCATTATTGAAGACCCATAATAGATACTTATCCTTGGATACGTGACCCAAAACCAACCTTGTGGAGAAAATAAGGAGAGAGCTCATAAACTTGAGCACTGAAATTAGTGCCAGCGTCCATAATTAAGGCCCATAGGTTTGAGCAAGAAGCCACGCTGCTGATAAATAATCCATCTTCATTACCCTTCTCTATGTGTTGGGAGAGCCTCACATCAGCCACGTTATAGTGATATCTACACCAAGAAATGAAAACATTAGCCTTTAATCCTTGTCACCAAATTTGAAGAGCACAGCATATAACTCTTCAGTGCATACCTTTGTTTCATAGGCCGACGAGCATTATAAACACTAATCCACTGTGTTGCAGGCATCCCCATCCTGACCTTTTTCTTTGGTTGTTCATCTTCTTCTTCCTCCATTGTCAGCCGCCCTCTCTTATTCCCAACCTGATATATAAGCTTCACAGTACAAACATCAGGTTAACACAAACCTCCACAACATGGGGAAACAAAGTATGTCTCAATGATCAAAATAAAAAATGACATATAGATGAGAAAAACTTGACAGATACCTTCTGAGCACCGTCAGTGTTAATAGGTCTTATGTCTGGATTTGGACCAACAATTCCATCAAAAAGGGAGATATATTTTGCATAATTTGGCTCTTCATCAAACTTCAGATTTACAACATGCTCAACAAACTGTCTAAAAGGCTGAGGGCAGAAGGAACACAAAGCTTCTGGAGAAGTCGCCATCTTCTTCTTGCAAACAAGGAACCCTTTATTGTCCCCCTAAAGAAACCATCGCATTAGAAAGAAATGAGAAGTAGTCTTATAAGCATAAACAAATTAGATTATAATCTGCAAACCTGGTATCCTTGCCAAGGCAGTCGACCGCGGAGAAGAAAGATGAGAGTGTAGGCAAGAGATTCTAAATCATCTCTCCTGCTACCAGTTCTACCAAGATGAGCATGAACACTGGCATATCGCACAGTTCCCCTGCAGCACAACAATATTCAAGCACCAATGAGTTGCAATGGAAAACAATGGGGTATAGGAATACCCAAATATAATGATGCTAAGCTGGCATAATGTTCAATAATTACACAATTTCATTTTACCTAAAAACATCTGGGCGTTGATCATATTCAACATGAAGACCAGTTGAACTATCTCTCCACCGGGTTGCTGTATGAAAATAGGCAACAATATGACTTCACATTAGGCACCATCATCTGTCAAGAAAGAATCGGATGCCACATCAAAAACTGGCAAATTCAACAACTTACCTAATCCAAGGTCAACAAGAAACAGCTTTTTTTCTTCAGGAGTTCCTCGTGGACCAAGTAAAAAGTTTTCAGGTTTCACATCCCCATGGACATATCTGCCAAACAGAAGAAACTATATTATGAAAAATCCCTTCTAATAGAGAACAACAGTAGAGTACTGCAAGTACTGTTTGAGAGTTGCTCATTACAACTGGTTCACCCAGTGTGTTTGGCTGCAAATAATGTTCTAAACAAAGTGTGATTACAAGGGAACAGCAAACGGTGGCTCCACTTTATCACAATAATTACATTCTCAAAGGCTGCAAGTGCATGACACAAGATGCCTGCTTACCATCAAATATGCAAAAATTAACAACGTATATAAGACAAACATGGAGACTAGAAAACCTACATGCCCTCTCAAGGACCACCTAGGTAGACAATTTTAACACCAATCACATTGATCTCAACATCCAAAATCCATTGATCAAATCACCAAAAGTGACTTTCTTTCTAAAAAGTAGATTTGTGTCTTTATACATAAAAAGAAAATTAGCAGCAGAATTGCTTTTAAAAAAGTCTCACCCTCTAGAATGCATCTTTTCAAGTATAGAGATGGCTTCAATGGCAATGCAAGCAACCATATCAATGGACATCCTGAAATTGAAAAGAAAAGAAGTAAACATTGGATATATTGAAAATATCTGATCTTATGGTGTTAACTAAAAGAAAACTATCAAGTGAAAAACACTTGCGTGTGTGAGTTGTTATTCCAAACATCCCATAGACTAGGTCCAAGCATATCCATAACCTGCAAGAAATATAGCATTTTTTAAAACATTCTTCTAAAACATTTGCCCAGAGGCTGAAACTTAATTCTTACCAATCTGAAGGTAAAAAAAGAGGACACGGATCAAACAACAGATACCATAACATAGTAGTCACCCTGCCTTCCTTTGTAATGAGCTCGTGGCACACCATGACTGCCCCCAAGTGCACTGTACACACAGCACAGGAAAAAAAAAAGGTTATAACTCCCCATATACATCCCCTCCCTAACAATGCAATGCATAGACAATAAACCAAAAATACAAAAGCTGCGGTAGGATCCTCACTTGTAAACTTGCCACTCATAAGGTGGTCCATAATTACATCCTTTGCTGCTTCTATGCTCAAATTTTAATGCTACCTACAATTTACACACAAACCCCATCACAATCATAAAATCCAGCACATTTTATCAAGCAGCTATAAAATAGATACAAGAATCACATACCTCTAAAGCTCCAGGACCAGTTCTTTCATTTGAAAAATTAGTGGGACCAATTCTTCGACCAACATAAACCTGTCCAAAACCTCCTTTACCCAGTTTTCTATCTATTTTGTACGTTGGAGAACCACCAACTTGGACCTGTGGCAAAAAGACTCAAAATAATAAGACACGGTGCCTATATAAATAATCAAAATACCAAAATCCATTTCTATCAAAACTAAACTCACACAACTAGTTAATTCAGTAACCCAAAAAAATGGAGCTCAACAACAAATCAGATATATTTTACTGAATTTGTTAGTTTCCCCTCCTGCAACTAACAAAAATAGCTTCAAAATGAAAAAAAATAACAGCAAAAATCCAAAAATTTTCAAATATCATGAACTAAATTCACATGCATTAAGCCGATTTCATGCAAAACACGACACACAAACAAACTTTCTCGCACTTTCTTTCACTTCCCCACAGTTTCTCACATCCAAACACAATCTCTCACGAAAACCAAAACTAAGACTCACCTTCTCGGGAAGAGGAGCAGTGCTTCCTTCATCTTCCGCTCCCGTTCCCTTGTCGGCGCTCCGTCCGCCGCCGCTATCATACTCGTCCATCTTCTTATTAGCAATCCCTTCGTCTTTTCTCAAAACCCAGGCTTCCTCGTCTTGCTTTTCCTTTCTATACGGCTTCGTATCAGGTAATCTCACAATTTTCTCCTTATCATCAACGATCGCGTTCTTTTTTATATTGTTGTTAACCTCCGCGGTTCTTCTTTTACGAGTCTGTACAGTGAACTTAACCGGGTTCGGATTCTGATGGTTACGCAGTTCAGAATTCTGCGTGTTCGGCTACGCCGTTCAGGCATCGAATGTAGGACGGCAGTGAAGGCAGTGGTCCATGAAGCTGGTGGTGGTGGAGGAGGGATTCATGAAGGTTCTAGAATCATTCGATAGAGAGAGAGAAGGTTGTAGAGAGATAAAAGTGAAAATTGGGGTTTGATGAGAAATTTTGTATTTCGGAGATTTGTGGAAGGAAACGGAAAGGAAGGGATTTGTCACAGAAGGGACTGGAGAGATCGTGATATGCGTGTTTGATGTAAGAGACGCTAATGTGATTTATTTTTTTATTTTTGAGAATTTTGTTTTTTTGATTTTTGGAATTCGAAATTTATTTTTATTTTTTATTATTATATTTTTTTTACCACGTGAGGGGGGAATGAAAGTTTAAACTCGAACCAGTCGAGTGCGTGTCCTTTGCTGTTTCAAAATGAGGTTCAAAACTCGGCTTTTAAAATTTAAAATTTTTTTATTAAAATTAATTTTTTATATTTTTAAATTATTTTATTGTGTTAATATTAAAAAAAATTAAAAATAAAAAAAAATTAATACATTTCTAAACAAAAAAATACTTTAAACTGGCACAACATTCTCAAATAAATTCTTTATCAAACTTTTTATATGGTTTAGATTATGTTTGATGTATTTTTTGTGAATTGATTTAAATTATTTTTGATTTAATAAATAGTTATATACATATATATATATATATATAGTTAGAAATAACTCTTCACTTAAATCTAATTTTTATTATAACATCGAGTCAAAATTTTAACTTTTAATTTATGAAATTATAATATATACCATATTCATTCTTTAAAAAAATTGTCTTTAATTTATTTTATTAAACATGTTTTTAATTTAAAAAATTTTATGGACACATGGAAAAATAAATTTATAACATTAAAAATAAAATAAAAAAACATGAAATTAAGTATTTTTAATTGTTATTGAGTAAAAACCGGGAGGTTGATTTATGTTGTGTGAAATATTTTACATATAAAATTTTTCAAGTATTTATAATGTTTGGTGAGCATTGGTTTGAAAATATAATGGTAGAAAAATGATGTGGTGGTTTGTAAATATTTTATAAAATTTTACAGGTTAAATTTTTAAAAAACAATAAACTAAATGTAAATATTAATTATAAATATCTTATTTTAAAAAATTTTACTTTAATATATTTTACAAGTAAAAAACACATGAAAATTAAAAATATATTTTTTATAAGATATTTAATGTCATAACCCAATTCTGGGTTATTCCCCAAAAATTAATTTTTTAAAAAAATTAAAAATTAAAAAATAAAATAAAGGCTGGCAATGTGAAAAAAAACAGATCAAGAAAGACTGCAAAAATAGACAAAAATCTAGCTGCAATTTTTGGAGGAAATTAAAGGCCTAACTGTACCCTATTATACCCAAAAATAAAGAAAAAATACAAATTCAAGGTCAAATTAAATGATTATTGGACGAATTTGCATAAAAAATTAAGTCCAATGACATAATTAAATTTTTAATAGGCCAATTTGATTTAATCATGGGCCAAATTAAATTTTAATTATGT
>Ga0307510_10012566_pt1 | contig 10040 bp, 11 predicted proteins | sample 12_EM_MG_FD_207224 | JGI IMG/M metagenome (GOLD analysis project Ga0307510, IMG submission 207224) | Populus trichocarpa ectomycorrhiza microbial communities from riparian zone in the Pacific Northwest, United States - 12_EM | ecosystem: Host-associated > Plants > Roots > Unclassified | place... | reverse complement strand
TCAAGTCCTACGGCGACCATCGCGTCGTCATGTCCTTCGCGGTGACCGGGCTGCGGGTGCCGGGTATTTCGTTCGACGACCCGGGGTGCGTACGCAAGACTTTCCCCGGTTTCCACGAGGCGTTCGGAGCGCTGCGGGGGCAGTTGCCGGGATGAGGGGATCAGTGTGGGGTTCGAACTGAAGGCACCGGTCCTGACGGGTGAGTCGGTGCGGCTGGAGCCGCTCGACCACCGGCACGCGGCCGAGCTGGCGGTGGCGGCGGAGGAGGACCGGGGGTCGTACGCGTTCACCTGGGTGCCGAGGGCGGACCAGGTGGGCGCGTACATCGACGCCCAGCTGGCCCGCGCGGCCACGGGCATGCTCGCGCCGTACGCCCAGATCTCGACGGCGACCGGGCGGGCGGTCGGCGCCACGGCCTACTGGGAACCCCGCTGTTGGCTGACGGACGATCAACTCGACGCCGTCGAGGTCGGGTTCACCTGGCTGGCCGGTTCGGCGCAGGGTACGGGGGTGAATACGGAGGCCAAACTCCTGCTGTTCCGGCACGCCTTCGAGGAGTGGCACGTCTCCCGGGTCGACCTCAAGACCGACGCCCGCAACGACCGCTCCCGCGCTGCTATCCAGCGCGTCGGCGCCCGCTTCGAGGGCGTCCTGCGCAACTGGTCCCGCTCCTGGGCACCGGGCGAGGACGGCCGGCTGCGGGACTCCGCGATCTACTCGATCACGGCGGAGGAGTGGGAGGAGTGCCGGGCCGGGTTGGAGAAGCGGCTGGGACGGGGAGTCTCGACACCATGACCGCCTACCTCATCCTCCACGGCTGGCAGAACCACCGCCCCGAGGGCCACTGGCAGCACTGGCTCGCCGACCGGCTCCGCGCCCTCGGCCACCAGGTGACGTACCCCCAGCTGCCCGACGCCGACGACCCCGACCTGAAGGTGTGGCTCGGCGAACTCGCCCGATACCTACGGGAGTTGCCGGACGGTGAGCGGGTCGTCCTCGCCCACAGCGCCTCCGCCCTGCTGTGGCTGCACGCCGTCGCCCGCGGGGTGGTCCGGGACGGTGACGCGGACCGGGTACTGCTCGTCGCACCGCCGTCCGCCTCCGTCGTCGTACGGCATCCCGAGATCGCCGAATTCGCGCCGCCCACCGCCGAGTTGACGCTCCCCGGAGCCACCCGTCTGGTCGCCGGCGACGACGACCCGTACTGCCCGGAAGGTGCCCGCACCGTCTTCGGTGACCCGCTCGGCATCCCCACCGAGATCATCCCGGGCGGGGGCCACCTGGACCTGGACGCGGGGTACGGGTCCTGGCCGGCGGTACTGGAGTGGTGCCTGGACGGGGCGGCGCCGCTCACGGCTCGATGACGTCGTCCTCGGGGCGGACCTACGCCGAGTCGTTCAGCAGCCGCGCCAGGTGATGGTGGCCCGCGCCCAGCAGCTCGGGCAGCGGCGCCGCCGCCTCGTACCACCGCTTCTCGTACTCCCAGCACAGCCAGCCGTCCCAGCCGTGCCGGGACAGCACCTCCACGCACTCGGCGAGCGGGAGGACACCGGCCCCGAGCGGCAGCGGAGTGGTGTCCTCGGCCGACGCGATGTCCTTGACCTGGACGTATCCGAGGTACGGGCCCAGCGCGGCGAGTGTCTCGGTCGGCTGCTCGCCGCCCAGCCAGGTGTGCATGACGTCCCACAGGGCACCCACCTGCCGGTGTCCGACCGGGCCGAGCACGCGGAGTGCGTCGGCGCCGGTGCGGTGGGAGTCGTGGGTCTCCAGCAGGATCCGTACGCCGAGGTCGGCGCCCCACTCCGCCGCCGTGCCCAGGCGGCGGGCGGCGGTCGCGTCGGCCTCGTGGGCGGACTGTTCGGTGCCTCCGCCGGGGAAGACCCGGACGAAGGGGGCGCCCAAGTCCCTTGCCAGTTCCAGGAGTTCGCGGATCTCCGTGAGTACGGCGGCGTCGTCGCCCGGCGCGGCCACGCGTGCGTACCCGGCGAGGCCCAGGACTTCGACCCCGGCCGCCTTGAACTCGGCGACCACGTCGGCCCGTTGGGCGGCGTCGATGCCGGTGTGCACGGGCTCCTCGGGATGCGCGCGCAACTCGACACCGTGGTAGCGGTGCGTGACGGCGAGGTGCAGCACGTCGGCGAGGGGGAGCCCCGGGACACCGAGAGTGGAGAAGGCGAGCTTCATGGTCACGACACTACTCGTCACTCACCACTTCCGTGCAGGTCGAGACGCCAGTCCTGGCCGACGAGGTCCTGGCCGAAGGAGCGGTGCGGTTTCTCGGCGACGAGGACGAAACCGTGCCGCTGGTAGATGCGGCGGGCCGCGCCGAGGATGTCGTTGGTCCACAGCACGAGGTCGCGGTAGCCGACACCGCGCGCGAACTCGACCACCGCAGAGACCAGTTGGTCCCCGATACGGAGCCCCCGGGCATCCGGCTCGACGAGCAGCAGCCGCAGCCGCGCGGCCCCCGGGGCGTCGTCCCGCACGCACATCACACACCCCACCGGCCGCCCGTCCAGCTCGGCGATCCACACCCGCTCCAGATGCGGGTCGTGGTCCTCGGCGAAGTCGGCGACGATCCGCGCCACGAGCCCTTCGTAGTCGGCGTTGAAGTCGTACTCGGCGGCGTAGAGCGCCGCGTTGCGCTGCACGATCCACCCCAGGTCACCGGGCCCCGGCTCCCGCAGCACGACATCCTCGGACCGGGGCCGGTGACCGTCCGTGTCCTGCGACAGGACGGTGCGCACGGTGTGCAGCGCCTCGGAGAGCCGGGGCCGGTCGGCGGCCGGCACGGTCGCGAGCAGCGCGCCGACGGATTCGTCCGCCCGCTCGGCCAGCAGGTCGGCGGTCTCCCGCCCCCGCGCGGTGAGCGTGATCTGCCGCCGCCGCGGATCCCGCCGCGAGGGCGCCCGCTCGATCAGCCCGTCCTGCTCGAACCGGTTCAGGATCCGGCTCAAGTACCCGGCGTCCAGGGACAGTTCGGCACGGAGGTCGGCCGCGTCCGTGTGTGGGGAGTGCGCGAGTTCGTACAGGACGCGGGACTCGGTGAGGGTGAAGGGGGCGTAGAGGTGGCGGCTGTAGTCGAGGGCGCCGATGACGTTCGTGTAGAAGCGGTTGAAGGCGCGGATGTCCTGGACGGTCATGATCGATCCCCGGTGCTCGCTCAGGGTAGTTGACTCAGTCAGAGGTATTACGGTTCCGACCGTAGTCCTCCGGGGTGGGCAAGGCAACGGTCTAGTCCCACCAGAACCGCCAGAGATGGCGTCCCGGGAGCTCGTTCGCGTAGTCCGGGAACGGGGTCGGCGGATCGTCCACGATGTTGTCGGCGGTCGACAGCACATGCTCCAGGGCGAGCCGTTCGGCCTGCGCGAGGTCCAGGGGCGGCCGGGCGACCGACACGGTCAGCGCGCCCCCGAACCCGGACACGACCCGTGCCCCGAACCGCGCCTCCCAGCTGCGCAACAGCGCGCACAGCAGCGGAAGCGGAGCCCCGGCCGCCCACCCGACGATCGCCGGCACGTCGGCGCTGCGGCGGGCGGGCACCAGGGCCAGCTGGCAGGTGCGCACGAAGGGCTCGGTGCGGAGCAGCTCCGCCACGGCCCACCCCGCGGCCTCCGCAGGGCTCACCCCGGCACCGGTCACCGGCTCGGCGGGCGCGAGTCCGGGCCAGGAATCGAAGGGCGGCCCCGGATCGTGCGGCCAGGGTGCGATGTCGTCCGGATCGTCGTCGTCCGGCAGGGCATCGGTCATCGGCGGACTCGACCAGTACGGCAGCCGCCGGCGCCGGTACTCGGCGAAGTCCGCCGCGAGCTCGGTGTCGAGCCGGACGGCGTCGACCGTGCTCAAGTCCTCGGACCGGTAGGGGTCGTCCCGCCGGCAGATGAACGGATACAGGCCGTCGACCTCGGCCCGCTCCAGCAGCCGGGGCCACAACTCCGCGATGTCATCGGGCAGTTTGTCGGCGAACCAGACCTCCACCTCCCCTCGGGTCTCGAAGCGGCCGGAGGGCAGGGACAGTTCGTCGGGCAGTGGGAAGACCATGGCCGGACGACAGGGGGAGGCACTGACAACGGGGCTGGCTGTGGGGGCGACCAGTGCCCTGAAAAGGTGTGACACTCCGCGTCGAAAGTGACACATTTTTTAGAAGCAGGTCCCCTCCGGGGGCGCCGGCGGCGCTACTTCCGAGGCACCCCCGAAGACCCCCGCACCATCAACTCCCCGCGAACCGTGGCGATCCCGCCCGGCGGCGGCTCCTCCCGCCCCATCGCGATCCGCCCGGCCCGTGCCCCCGCCTCCGACAGCGGCAACCGCACCGTCGTAAGAGAAGGCACCGCGTCCACGCTGAACGGCAGATCGTCGAAGCCGGCGACCGAGACGTCGTCCGGGATCCGCCGACCGGACTCGCGCAGGGCCGCGCACGCGCCCACCGCGACGGAGTCGTTCGCCGCGACCACGGCCGTCAACGACGGGTCGCGGCGCAGCAGTTCGAGCGTGGCCTCGTAGCCCGACCGGCGGTCGTAGCGTCCGTGCACGGTCCAGCGGGGGTCCTCCGCGATACCGTGCACGGCCAGCGCCTCCCGGTGGCCCTCCAGCCGGTGCCGGGTGGTGGTCCGTTCCTCCGGGCCCGCGATGTAGCCGAGCCGCCGGTGCCCGAGGCCGATCAGGTGCTCGGTCAGCTCCCGCCCGCCCCCGCGGTTGTCGAAGGTCAGCGCGAACGCCCCGGTGTCCGGCGCCGGCGGGCGCCCGCACAGCACCACCCGCGTCCCGGCCTCCCCGAGCTTCCGCAGCTTCGCCGCGACCGCCGCCGCGTGCGGCGCGTTCTCCATGGCGCCACCGGTCAGGACGACGGCCGCCGCCCGCTGCCGCTGCAGCAGGGTCAGATAGGTCAGCTCGCGTTCCGGGGAGCCTCCTGTGTTGCACACCACAGCCAGCCGCTCCCCGCCCGCACGCCCGCCCGGCCCCCCGATCTCCGACTGGATGGCGCTCGCCATGATCCCGAAGAAGGGGTCGGCGATGTCGTTGACCAGGATGCCGACCAGGTCGGAGGTGGCCGCCGCGAGCGCGCTCGCGGGACCGTTGAGGACGTAGTCCAGCTCGTCGACCGCCCGCAGCACGCGCTCGCGGGTGGTGGCCGCGACCGGGTAGTTGCCGTTCAGTACGCGCGACACCGTCGCGGGGGAGACCTGGGCGCGGGCCGCCACGTCCGCCAGGGTCACCGTCATGTCGTTCGTCCTCCGGTCGCGCATCTTGTCGTACGCCGTTGTGCATAGGCTGCTCAAAGGAAGCCCCCGTCCGAGCAGACGATAAGGCCATACACCCCCGTCGTTCGCCCCCTCGAACAACTCGACCCCATCACGGTCTTGTACAGACCTGTGTGCAAAGGCTAGCTTCTGCATATGTAGAAAGCGCTTGCTGCGTTGTTGAAACGTATGCGGACGAAGGGAAACACGTGACACGCAAGACAGTGCGTATCGCCATGAACGGCGTGACCGGGCGCATGGGCTACCGACAGCACCTCGTCCGCTCGATCCTCGCACTGCGAGAGCAGGGTGGTCTAGACCTCGGCGACGGAACCGTGCTGTGGCCGGAACCGATCCTCGTCGGCCGCCGCGAGCACGCGCTGAAGGCGCTTGCCGAACAGCACGGCCTCGACCCGGCGAACATCTCCACGGACGTCGACGCGGTCCTCGCCGACCCGACCGTCGAGATCTACTTCGACGCCCAGGTCACCTCGGCCCGCGAGGAGGCGCTCACGAAGGCGATCGCCGCGGGCAAGCACATCTACACCGAGAAGCCGACGGCCACCGACTTCGAGGGCGCGCTGGAACTGGCCCGCCTCGCCGACGCCGCCGGCATCAAGCACGGCGTCGTCCAGGACAAGCTGTTCCTCCCGGGCCTGCTCAAGCTCAAGCGGCTCATCGACGGCGGCTTCTTCGGCCGGATCCTGTCCATCCGGGGCGAGTTCGGCTACTGGGTCTTCGAGGGCGACTGGCAGAGTGCCCAGCGCCCGTCGTGGAACTACCGCGCCGAGGACGGCGGCGGCATCGTCGTCGACATGTTCCCGCACTGGGAGTACGTCCTCCACGAGCTGTTCGGCCGCGTCAAGTCCGTCCAGGCCATCGCCACCACCCACATCCCGCAGCGCTGGGACGAGAACGGCAAGCCCTACGACGCCACCGCCGACGACGCCGCCTACGGCATCTTCGAACTCGACAGCGGAGCCATCGCCCAGATCAACTCCTCCTGGGCCGTCCGCGTCAACCGCGACGAACTCGTCGAGTTCCAGGTCGACGGCACGGAGGGCTCCGCCGTCGCCGGGCTCCGCAACTGCCGTGCCCAGCACCGCAGTTCCACCCCCAAGCCGGTCTGGAACCCCGACATCCCCGCCACCGAGGTCTTCCGCGACCAGTGGCAGGAGGTCCCCGACAACGCCGACTTCGACAACGGCTTCAAGGCGCAGTGGGAGCTGTTCCTGCGCCACGTCTACGCAGACGCCCCCTACCACTGGGACCTGCTGGCCGGCGCCCGTGGCGTCCAACTCGCCGAGCTGGGCCTGAAGTCGTCCGCCGAGGGCCGCCGACTCGACGTCCCGGAGATCTCGCTGTGACCATCCAACTCCCCGACGCGTCAGGGGTCTTGAAGGCCTACGAGCCTCGCTCCGAACCCCTCACCGTCGCCACCGGCACCCCCTTCACCTCTCGTACGGTGTTCTCGGCGGCCCACGTCGTCGCGGACCCCTTCGCCGACACGAGCCCCGACTCGCCCGCCGCCGTCGACTGGGACGCCACCCTCGCCTTCCGCCGCCACCTCTGGTCCCACGGCCTCGGTGTCGCCGAGGCGATGGACACCGCGCAGCGCGGCATGGGCCTGGACTGGGCGGGCGCGGCCGAGCTGATCCGCCGAAGCTCCGCCGAGGCCAAGGCAGTCGGCGGCCGCATCGCCTGCGGTGTCGGCACCGACCAGATCACCGGACCGGCGTCCCTGGCCGACGTACAGGCCGCGTACGAGGAGCAGTTGGCCCTCGTGGAGGAGTCGGGCGCGCAGGCCATCCTGATGGCCTCGCGGGCGCTCGCGGCCGTCGCCGAGGGCCCCGAGGACTACCTGGAGGTCTACGGCCATCTGCTCCGCCAGGCCACCGAGCCCGTCGTCCTGCACTGGCTCGGCCCGATGTTCGACCCGGTGCTGGAGGGCTACTGGGGCTCGTCCGACCTGGACGCGGCCACCGACACCTTCCTCGACGTCATCGCGGCCCACCCCGACAAGGTGGACGGCATCAAGGTGTCGCTCCTGGAGGCTCAGCGGGAGATCGACATCCGGCGCCGACTGCCGCAGGGCGTCCGCTGCTACACCGGCGACGACTTCAACTACCCCGAACTGATCGCCGGTGACGACCAGGGCTTCAGCCACGCCCTGCTCGGCATCTTCGACCCGCTCGGGCCGCTGGCGGCGGAGGCGGTCCGCGTCCTGGACACCGGGAACACGGCCGGTTTCCGTGAACTCCTCGACCCCACCGTCGAGTTGTCCCGCCACCTCTTCCAGACCCCGACCCGCTTCTACAAGACGGGCGTGGTGTTCCTGGCCTGGCTCGCGGGCCACCAGTCGCACTTCACGATGGTCGGCGGCCTCCAGTCGGCCCGCTCCCTCCCGCACTTCGCCCGCGCCTACCAACTCGCCGACGGCCTGGGCCTGTTCCCCGACCCGAAGCTCGCGGAGGAACGGATGAAGAACCTGCTCGCCCTGTACGGAGTGACCCAGTGAGCAATCCGGATCTGTCCCGCTTCTCCATCAACCAGATGACGGTGAAGCAGCTGAGCATGCCCGAACTGGTCGATGCCTGCCTGGAGTTGGGCGTCCCCGGCGTCGGCCTCTGGCGCGAGCCGGTCCAGTCGTACGGCCTGGACGCCACCGCGAAGCTGGTCCGCGACGCGGGGCTCGCGGTGACAACGTTGTGCAGGGGCGGCTTCTTCACGGCGCTCGACCCGGCCGAACGCGCCCGCGCCCTGGACGACAACCGCAGGGCCGTCGACGAGGCGGCCACGCTCGGCACGGACACCCTGGTGCTCGTGTCCGGCGGTCTGCCGGCCGGCTCGAAGGACCTGCACGGCGCGCGGGAGCGGATCGCCGACGCGCTGGGCGAGTTGGGGCCCTACGCCGAGGAGCGGGGGGTACGGCTGGCCATCGAGCCGCTGCACCCCATGTTCGCCTCCGACCGCTGTGTGGTCTCGACGCTCACCCAGGCCCTCGACCTCGCCGAGCGCTTCCCCGCGCAGCAGGTCGGCGTCACGGTGGACACGTACCACATCTGGTGGGACGACCAGGCCCCGGCGCAGATCGCCCGGGCGGGCGCGGGCGGCCGTATCCACACCTTCCAACTCGCCGACTGGACCACCCCGTTGCCCGAGGGCGTGCTCAACGGCCGCGGGCAGATCGGGGACGGCGCGATCGACATGCGGGAGTGGAAGGCGTACGTCGAGGCCGCCGGATACACCGGCCCCATCGAGGTCGAGCTGTTCAACGACGGCCTGTGGGCACGGGACGGCCGCGAGGTCCTGGCGGAGACGGCGGCGCGCTTCGTGGAGCACGTGCTCCCATAGGTCCGTGAGCGACTCGAACACGTCACCGGGCCCGCTGGACCGGGCGGACGCGCGCTGGGACTCCCTGGCGGCGGCGTCCGCCCAACCGGTGATCGTCCTGGAACGGGTCGCCCGCGCGGCCGGCCGGACGAACTGGTTCGCCTGCCGGACGGCCGCCGAGTACGACGGGATCGCGCCCGGGTTCCTCCCCGGCAGCAAGGTCAGCGTCTACTTCGACGGCCGCCTGTCCTTCCACCGCTACGACGACTCCGTGCGCGCCGAGATCCTCCGCATCGCGCGCCGGGACCACGACTGCGTGGTGGCCGTTCTAGGGGCGGCCCACCCGCGGTTGGAGGTGGAGTTCATCGCGGGCGCGAGCGAACTCGACGAGTTCGAGCAGACCCTGGGGGACCTGTCGGAGGTCTGCTTCGGCGCCTACCCCGGCGACGAGAACGACGGCACGAACGCCCTCACCTGGACGGTCCCGGACCCGGACGGGGTCGTACGGGCGCATCCCCACTGAGGGGCGCAGCCGCCCGGCACTCCGGAATGTGAGAGTTGCCTTCACACAGGTCTCTTTAATAAGTGCAGATCACAGCGCGTGTATTGGCCGCAATTCCTGTGATTGAGCTGTTGATTCGTCTTTTTCGGAGCCTTCCGGAACCGTATCTCCCCAGGTCGTGTCTATAGGATCGTGCTCGCCGCGGGGCCGGGAGAAATCCCGGAAACGCGGTCGGCAGGGCTTTCTCGCGCATGAGAGAAGTCTGAGAGCCGCATAAGAGAAGTAATTCTCGGAATCGAACAAGGAGTTATTGTGAACGTCCGTATCGCCGCCGTCTCCCTGGCTTCCGCCGCGCTCGTCGCCGTCGGCGCCACCGCCGCCGTCGCCGCGCCCGCCCCGGCGCCGAGCATCACGCTCAAGGCCAACCACACCACCGTGAAGCTCGGCGACGTGGTGACCTTCACCGGCAAGTCCGCCGGTGTGAAGGAGGGCTCCAAGGTGACGCTCCAGGTCAAGTCGGGCGCGACCTGGAAGTCCCTGCCCGTGACCGCCAAGGTCAACCACAGCGCCTACAAGCTGACCGACAAGTTCCAGAAGAAGGGCGTCCAGGTCCTGCGCGTCAAGGACGGCGCCACCGTCTCCAAGGCGGTCTCGGTCACCGTCCGCTGACGTCGACCGCCCCGCACTGACACACCCCTGAGCCCTGCCCCACCCCGTTCGATCCGGGGTGGGGCAGGAGGTCAGGAGTATGCCGTACCGGCCGGCCAACGCCCGCAGCGCACGGGTTACTTCTTCTTTGCCGCCCGCTTCGTGAGCACCGTCAGCACCACCGGGACCAGCATCTCGACGACCCGCGTGACCGTCGCAGGCGGCAGCCCCGTCTTCTTCGCCACCGCGTTCGCCACCGGCTTGGCCGCCTTGGCCAGCACCCCGGCCATGAGCCCGCCGGTCGCGAAACCGCCCAG
>Ga0307510_10012565_pt1 | contig 10041 bp, 5 predicted proteins | sample 12_EM_MG_FD_207224 | JGI IMG/M metagenome (GOLD analysis project Ga0307510, IMG submission 207224) | Populus trichocarpa ectomycorrhiza microbial communities from riparian zone in the Pacific Northwest, United States - 12_EM | ecosystem: Host-associated > Plants > Roots > Unclassified | place... | reverse complement strand
TTCATGAGAGAAATTAGGGGAAATGAAGAATTTGCCTTGTTTGATGAAATTGGGATGGAAAATGATGAAAAAAACTTAAAATAATTAGTAATTGAAAAACAATCCTTGTGTTGTAAAGGGTTTGGTATCGGCTATAAAGAGAGAAAATTGGGAAAAAATTAAAAAAATGCATGAATATTTTTTTTGTTATGATTATTATAGCTTGAGTTGAAACATGGAGAATGAATTGAAAAGAAATAGGAATTTTATGTTTAATGGTAATGGAAAGACTTGATTAACATGAATTATGAATATTTAAGTTATGGGAATTATGGAATTTTAAAGGGGAAAAACTTGCGATATTATGATGAAAAAGTACTATGAAATTTTGGTAGGAAAAATAATTGCATTGAATGGTGACGGAAATGAAAAAAAAATAATAAAAAATAAAAATACTTCACTATAAGCTAAAAGAAATTAGAAAATTGGACAGCTTCATTCTCCAACTTCCAATGGGACTTTGGACTCGATGGTGATTAAAAACTAGAATAAGTTCTATATGAAAGTCAAAGTAAGGAGGCATCTTTCCAATGAAATTGACCTCACTTAAATCAGAGTTATAAAACTCCAAATATAAATTAAAAACCAAAGTAAAGTCATACTAAAATTGGCTAAACAGTTTTGATGTTGCAATTAAAAATAGTCTTGCACATGTCGATGAAAAGAATTGAGTTCCTTCCTTTTTATAGAGTTGTAGCCTGTAACTCATTTTTCGAAAGAAACAAACTATACATGAAACTAAAATGTTAGTCTTAGTTATATTTTAAGTAAGGATTAGCTTGAAGATATAGAATATTACTGAATTATATTAAATCAAGAAATAAAATGATAGTCTATTAAGGTAGAATGAGAAGTAACCGAGGATGGAATAATAAATGATATTATTCTTGTTGGTACTAGAGAGATTGCAGGATCCACTTAACAGCAGAGGATTGGTTCACATGCTCAGACTTCAGGTAGATGCTCGACATCTTACAACTAGAGCTTTATTTAATTGTGTTTGTAATTCTTCCTTAAATGAATAGCAATCCTAGTTGATAAACGATAATTTGTTCAAGAAACTAGCTACCCTGGTAAATGAAACTAGTGTCCTGATTAATGGACAATAAAAACATAATTACCCTAGTAAATGGAACTAGTGCCCTGATTAATGGGCAAATGAGAAACTAATTACCATGATAAATGAGATTAGTTTCCTAATTAATTGGCAATTAAGAAACTAGCATCCTAGTTAATTGGACTTGTGCCCTGGTTAATAGGTATATAAAGATAATGATTTCCTGGTTAATGGGATTGGTGCCCTTGTTAATAGGCTGATGAGAATTTGGTTCTCTAATTAATGGGATGATTCCATGATTAATGAGTTATTGGAGAAATCAGTCCCTAGGATTACTGGGACTAGCACCCTGGTTAACGGTCAATTGAAGAAAATTATTAATGTAGAATTTGAGTAAATGCTAGTTTGGTAAGAGAAGATATTGTGTTCTTAAAATATGAAAGTTGTGTAAGTTGGGATAAGTACACATATAGAAATGGTGGTGATAATAATGATGATAATAACAATAAATAATCTTTGTGCATAAACTAATTACGCTAAGTATCTTATAAGATTTTAGGTACTTTATAGTGTCATAATGGGTAGTAGATATTGCATTAGTATTTGTGTAATTAATACATATTTTTATTATGTAATATAATTTTGTAACTAAAAGGGTGTATAAATCTAAGTTAACCATGGATGATGCATTTTATTAGTTTCTTTTGAAAACATATGATTGTAATATGTAGACTAAATTTCATATTTGATTTTCAGAATATGTGTTTGGAACTATGTTGTAAATGTGTTAAGTGTTAATTGTTTTATTACTTGAGATATTCTTAGTCAATATAATGATAGATTTTGTTGAGAGAATATGGGAGGGAAAAAAAGTTTTTTTTTGTGTAAATGAAATTAAATGTGTGTGTGTGTTAAGTCCCGGATGATGAGAATATGGGGAAATTATATTTGTAAGTTATGAAATATGATTGAGTCGATAACTTGGTATTGAAAAATATAAAGGAAACTCTACTGAAAATTCAGTAGAAATAAATATATAAAAAAAATTCTTGTACTTTCAATAAATAATAATAATATAATATATAAATGAAATATCATGTATTTGAATTTCTGGGATATTACATTTATTTTTAAAACCTCTTTTTAAAATATCATTATTTTTTCTCTTAAAAATATACTTACTTAAATATCAGAGAATCCCTAAATCCATAAAAAAAAATTTTACAGGTATCAAGCACCAACTATTAGCCACATTGGCTAGGAAGAATTGATCAAAATATCAGAATTAAGAGATTAACTGATTATTCAAGACATAAACCTTCCCCAAGCTACTTTGATTTTTAGTACATCATCATTTTTATTTTTCAATAATAATTAGTTTTCTTTTGGTAAGAAAAATTATTCATGTGTTACTTAAAAGAGGTCAAGAAACTTTATTTAATTAGCCTAAAAGAAAAAAGAACAATTACCACCATCGATTGCACGAAACCATGTCCTCTACACTTATTTGTACATGATTTTTTAGATCTTTGATGAGTTACGGAGTAAATGAAAGTGAATCCACCAATATCCACGGGCTATAGCCACTTTCTTCTGTTATAAAAGTTCCATGAACTTCAAATCAATGGATCACAGCTCGTACATAGCCTTTAGGATTTTTGGTTTCAGTTTCTAACCAGTGGTAACAATCTATCATGATAGGGTTGCGTATGATTAATATTTCTGGATAAAAAGGAAACAAATGTATTTAATTGGGAGATAAAATTAAAATATAAAATAATTTTTGAAAAAAATAATTTTGAAGTAAATTTCAAACATTAGAAATGTCATCCACCTCTTTCTTAGAATAGCGTACATACTCTGATACTGATCATGGCAATGATCCCACAAATCACAAGTTTATTACTGGTTTATGTATCTTTTTAAGTTATTCTCTTATTTATTAGAAGAACAAGAAACAATTTATTGTTTCTCAATCCTCAACTGAAGCAGAATATCGTGCTATAACATCTACTACCAAAGAAATTGTTTGGTTATGTTGGTTACTTGCGGATATGAAAGTTTTCATTTCTCATCTTACTCCTATGTATTGTGAGTTCTATTCAGATTGCTCACAACTCGGTTTTTCATGAACGAACTAAGCACATTGAGATCAATCTCAAGCATGGCTCCATTATTTTGCCCTTTGTTTCTTCTTCCTTGCAATTTGCAGATTTCTTTACTAAGTCGCATTTCATTTCTTATTTTTATTTTCTAGTTGGTAAACTCTCGATGCTTGTAGCTGCCGCATTGTGAGTTTGAAGAGAGATGTTAAGAAATATATTTATCTTGTTTTATTTATAGGGTAGAATAGTATTTTTTTTTTGTTTAGCATATACATAATCTCTTTGTATTTAGTTTAAAGGGTGTACTTTAGAATAAACAGATTAATAAGAATTCTAGTCTTTTTCTCTATTATGTTATGTTGGTATTTTTATTTTATTTTTGTTAATTTGAATTAATTTAACAATTATATCATATAATAGAGCAACTATAGCATTTTGACTTTTGACAGATTCGCAAATAATAATGAAAATAAATGAGATCCTAAGCTTTCATTTATTTTGTTTCAATATATGCTCATACATAAAACAACCATTTAGATCAGTTTCAAGGGAATAAATTATTGAAAAAACCACTTCCAATGATTCATTGCATATTGAGAAAAGCTGAACCAAGATCAACTTATATATAAGAACATGGTCTCAGAACCCCTTTGATCACCACTCCAAGATGGAAAATCATCTAGACAAAAACTACATGACTTGATTACAAGATTTCCCAACAAAAACTAGTTTCCAGTAGTGTAATTACATCCTTTAAGCATAAGAGGGCTTCAAGCTTGTTCCAAAAGCTCACTGAAAGAAGCACATTCACTCCTGTAGTTCCACACTGGCTTTTGAGAAGTGATGCTTCAGACCAAGATGAACAAGCCACCAACCATCGAATTTTTTATAATATTATATAAAAGGATGGTGATGGTAGTTACCAACTGCAAGTCTAAAACTCCATAAGGTTCCTCTCGAGCTAGGTAGCATCATAGATCATCTGAAAAAATGGAACGAGCAAAGTTAGAACCTCTGATACTTTCTGCCCGGAATTTGAATGGCATTAAAGAAGCACCAGGGAAATGTTCCAAGTTAGAAACACTAAACTAGCGTATATGGATAAAATTGTCAGGTCATAAGTGAGCAGGGCATGGAATAGATTAACTCATGCACGGCATCCATACCTTTGCCTGATTTGAAATTATTCGTTCCTGTCCAGCTCTTTAAAAAACTTATAGCTCTCCGTTCCAAGTTCAAATGCTGTCCAAGACTCCTATGCAGGCACCCAACAAGAGGAAGCATAAATAATTCGACCCTTCCAACCCTGCAGCATCCAGTCGTTGTCTTCATCAATTACAAAATCCTTGTGGTAATAGGTCTTCAACTTACCCCTAAACTTTGTCATGAGCTTCTGTTCCAATGGTAGAGTCTTGAACCCTGCCCTCACAGTCCGGGCCTGCCATTGCTTGTATGTCTCAGGCCTCTCGACCCTTTCTTGACCCTCACATGCTACCACATTCATTGCATCCCGGCCATAAAGTTCTCCCTCAAACATTATCCTCGCTTGATCTTCCCGTGGTAAAGTAGAATCAAACATGTCGAATAGTGAGGAGAAGTGGAATAGTGCCTCCCGAAACCGTGTGAGGAAGAAGGGAGCATTGTATGATCCATTAATAATAGTATGAACAAAAATATCAGGATTCATCTTCCGAATTAAGTTAAGAATAGCATTCTTTGGGCAGTCCACTTCAACTGTCTCATCAAATAGATTCTTAAACCGACATTGACAATGCACAGCAAGCACCTCATTTCTATTAATCTTGAGGTCCTCAATTGGGATTCTTTCCCAGTTTTGTGCGGCAATGGGATTGTATTCAAATGGAACCTTAAAGCGCTCACAATACTTTGCCAAGCGACGTCCTGTCTCCTCAATTCTTTCTGACGGCCTGAAACCATGTTGGGGCAGCTCTATTCCTGTAAGGCGTAGCTTTGGAGGGCCATTAGGGAGGAGAGAGAGTTGCTGGATAAGAATTGGCCATTGAAAACCATAGAGGACACCAAAATCTACTATATGGAGAGTACTTGCTTTCTCAGCAGCTTGCAAAATCATGCTGATTGCAAAGAAAATTGAAAATTTCTTAAAGGGGCAGGCTTGAAGATTGGTTTTGTAAGCTTTCAGCATATCAGCAGCTGTTGTCCTCTTTGAAGCAAGATGGGTGAAAAAACTTCGGGTTCCGTCGCCACTGCCAGCCAAGCGTGCCTCAAGACCATTGGCGAAGAAATGAGCCAACCTCTGTGTCCCATCACCAAATTGTGAAGAGTGCTGCCTAATCTGTTTCAGTAGCTCATTAGCAGTCCTGAAATCATTGGCAGAGACAGCTTGTGCACAGAGGATCAGGAGAGTCCTCAGATCCACGGTTTCCTTCTTTTTGTTCTGCCTTTTAGCACGGGTTTTCCCACCACTGGATCCATTTGATTGTTCATCTGGCTGCGAGTTCTTGCTTGCTACATCCTGAACAGCATCATCGCCACAGCATTGTCCCCCAGTCCAAAGCAATACCTTATCAAACATCTCCGATAGCTCACTCTCTTCCACATGCACCGCAGACTGCTTATTACGCCTTCCTTCTTCTAAATCTGGATCCTCTCGCTCATGATTCTTCCTACCCCTCGACCCATCAGGCGAGCTATCCCTCTCAGAATTCTCCTCCTTCACCACCACTATAGGAGCATCTTCCTTTTGCCTTGAGGAAACTGCATTTGTCTCCAAATCAATTACCAGTTGACTGGCAATAGGAAGGAACTTGCTTGCTTCCTCTAACCCTCTCTTGAACTGCAACACAGATTCCGCATCGCTAAACATATTCTGCACCATCTCACCTGCAGAAGAACCCATAAGGCCATCCCCTGTGTCAGTGAAACCATTTGACGGATTCCCTGTAAATTGCACATTGGGCTGAAAATTGGAATGGAGATGGTTATCATCGGGAAGAGGGGTTCTAGAAAAAGATGGATTCATCCCTCCCACATCACCACCAACCCACTGAGTTTCTTTAGTAGAATCAATAGTACCACTGGTAGTGCCTGTGCTTGTGCTCTTGCTGGTATTATCACCACAATTACTTCCACTTGCCAAAAAAATACTGTCAGGGCTCTCAAGGTTGACATAAGACTCGGGCGAATCGAGTGAGGAAGGATACTGCTCACCTAGTACATCATACAATGACTTCTCAGTGGTGCTTAGAGCGAAGTGATCATGAAACATGTGTGGCTGATCCTCCATGTTCTCTTCCATAAGCATCTGGCTTATGTACTTGAGAAGCGGGTCAGAGGAATCACTATCCTCAGAAGGAGAGGAGGCTTCTGCCTCGGGACTCCAAGCCGATGAGGGATCAAGGGCCTCTCCATCCGGGCTCAAGCTCATCGAGGGGACAAATGACTCTACCCCTGGACTCGAGTTAAAGGATAGACCAAAACGATCAGGATCTGTATCAGGGGGGTCGAAAGGAAGATTCATGAAGCTAAGATCAGGAGAAGGGATATTGAATTCAAGTCCGTGCTCGATATTTGGGTATTGTTCTGAATTTGGGAGCATGATCGTTTCATCAAATTTGGAATCATTTTGGAAACGATCATGGAGTCCTGTGTAATTTTGATCCATGATCACCTGTCTATCTATCCCTCAAAATCCTACAAACAAAAAAGAAAAGGTCAAACCTACAAAGTTCAGGTCTAAACTTAAAAGTCCTTAATTTCTACTTAAAGCATTAGCCTACACGAACTCAAGAAAATAGCAAATGGAAACTGATCAAGTAAAGCTAAAACACTCACGAAAAGATACAGATATCAAATGATTAAAGAAGCTAAAGCAAGCAAGAAAGATTATTTCACCTTAGATATCCATAAAATTTGCAAGGGAGCGAATTGATAAAACGAAAGGTAAAAGTAGCCACGAGTGGAACCCGCGTAACTAGTAAAAGGAAGACTTGATTAGTAGTGCATGTACCTTGGAACGAAGAGACACCTGGGGAAGGAAGGAAGAGGAGAAAAGGGTTCTCGGAATTCAAGTGATCAGGTGGTGGGTTTGTGTTTATATAAGCAGAGATGCGAGAAGAGAAAGGAAAGGAAATCTTGGTTTATTGCACTCACCGTCGTCAAAGGAACCTTCATGGAAATCGGCAATTTTATAAAGTGAAGAGAGACGGAGTTTGAGGATTGCCATGTTGTGATGGTTGATATTTATGCTTTACCGGTTATAACCGGTTTGGTCAAAATTGCCTTGCTTTGCTTTCTTTCTGTAAACCCTCCGTCAACTCTGTCCAATAGGGAATTGGGACTCGGGACCACGTGCATATATATGTGAGCCCTGTCCAATTATGTGAGAGTGACCCATTACTATCAAATGTGGGGTCCAGTGATATAGATGGCTGGTTACCATTGGAGCACTGAGTCATGAGCAACTTTTTTTTTATCCAAATCCGACAACATTAGCTTCAAACAACTAGTTACGTGGACATGTACTATTAAAATTATTTTAAGATTAAAAGTAAATTAATTTGATAATTCATTACTACTGAAAAAATAAAAGAAATCTTTTTTTAATATCATAAATTCAATCTTGCCGTTCACTAAATTGACTATCACTATAAAAATGAGAGGGCGCTTGATCTCCTATAGAAATTGTACATTTTTAAGTTCAGATATATTTAAAATGTTTTTTACAAATAAAAAATATTTATTATTACTAAATCAGTTGAATTACATTGTTCATATTATCTTGATTTACAGTATGCGTGAGATGGTATGGCCATCTATAATTATTTTTTTACCTAATAAATTAGTTATCAATAATGATTGGTTGATATAATTTTTATTTTTATTTTTATTTTTACATTTTTTTAAAAGTATTTTTAGTTTAAAAAAATTAAATTAATATTTTTAAAATATTTTAATGTATTAATATAAAAAAACATAAAAATATATTAAAATATTTTTTTATACCACTATCTAAAACAACCTTTAAAAAAAATGTAACGGATTGTTAATGACGTTACGTAAAATACAAAGCTGAATAGTTTTTTTATTATTATAAATAAGAGGTTTGAATTAGATTTTTTTTTTTTTTTGAATAAAAAATTAAGCTTCGGCTCAATGGAACCGCCATCGAATTGTAAAAACGAGCGTGTGGTCAAATGCGTTAGGAGCACAAAAATCTCATGAAACTCGTATCCGAGAATATTCTCCACTAGTGTGAACGAGAATTTAGATTTAATTTGATAAAGGCAATTTGAAATAATAAAAACAAAAAAGTCTACATCTAAAGAACATAGAGTAGCTCGTGGCCCGAGAGTAAGGTATGATGGTTCAGGAATGCAGCAGCTTTTAATTTATTTATTTTTGTCTGTTTTAAGAGTACATTTTAAAAAAAATATCAATTTAATATTTTTTTAATTTTAATATATTAATATCAAAAGTATTTTTGAAAAGTAATATTGTGGGATTACGATCACTAAATTAAATGGAAATCAAAGACTTGTATAGAAAATGATATCTTGAGGACACTTGCAATAAGAAAATAATTTGGTATCATCTAGATCTGTCGATTTTCTTCACAAAACAACATTTGATGGGAGACCAGTTTAAGGAAACAGTACTTTCATGAATTCAGCTTTGATGGAGTCTAGCCAGCCAAAACCACCGGTGACCTAAAGCCACCAGCCTTGCAAGCTAGCTTGGGGCCCAAGTCCATGCACCTGCTTCTTCTTCCTCCTCCATATTTTACTTCACGGTCAAAAGGGATCTTTCTGTCCAAAACTTGAGAAGCAAGTCTTTCCATCCATTGGTACCAAATTAAATTAATTACCGAAACAGTGGCTTATACTGCAATTAAATTAATCTTATTGCTGCATTTTATATGGTTGTTGTCATCTTGTTTGATTATTATATACCTATTTCTTTGTCCAGACTCCAGAATATTCTCCTGATTAGTTTGAAATTTAATAGTCTGGAAAAACATAACATAGTAAAAGTAAACAAAAACTAAAATTAACTAAGAAAATTAATTGGAATAGCAAAAACATCTTTTTGATCTAATTTGAATACGAATCATACCTTATGTTTAGTTGATTTCCTATAAAACTTGGTTTGTAGAATCTCTTGATTTATATCTTAACTAATTATGTTCAGTTGATTTCTTATAAAACTTGACTTGTAAAATCTCTTAATTAAATTTGAACTTAATTCAGCGATCCAGCGATCAGATCTAATATTTTAATTATTTTTGTTAGTATATGCAATTGACATGTCTAGGCTTCCTTGCAGATTTTACCTTATCTACATAGTAGAGGTGTGATGGATATAGTTGGGTAGGGTTTGCGTCCATATATATATATATATATAACGGGTTTCTAGCTAAGAGAAAAAACATATTTAGAAAAAAAACGAGTCTCAGCCAAGTTTTGCTAGGTATTTGCTCATCCTGGTTTTTTTTTTACCTTACCTGGGCCAGTCTGGGTTTAATAACTATGAGTTTTTATACTTGCACCACTGTTAAATTCTAATTACATATCTCCTCCTCTCTATCAAAGAGACAAACCCTTTTTTATTACGTTCAATTTTTATAATGAGAAATCTAATAACAAGAAATTTGAAGCCTACATATTTCTAAATAAAATAAAAACAAATATTTAATGTGAGATAAGAAATTTTTTATCTCACATTGAGAAAACACAATTTTCTTCTTATGAACATAGAGTATATATACTAATAAACTTTCAATCCCACATTAGAGAATTAAAAGTTTTTTTTGTGTTTATATAATAAATTTTGATATGGATCGATAACCAACCCAAAAAAAGA
>Ga0307510_10012564_pt1 | contig 10041 bp, 5 predicted proteins | sample 12_EM_MG_FD_207224 | JGI IMG/M metagenome (GOLD analysis project Ga0307510, IMG submission 207224) | Populus trichocarpa ectomycorrhiza microbial communities from riparian zone in the Pacific Northwest, United States - 12_EM | ecosystem: Host-associated > Plants > Roots > Unclassified | place... | reverse complement strand
GCCAAAAAACAGAAGTGATTAGCATGCATCATTAACGCGCTGCAGACTATTATTCCATGTAGCACACATGTGGCTTATAACACTGTTATTCCTTTTCCCGTGTGATTAACTTGTTAAAATCTAGCTGTGGGGTACTGTTTGGATATCAAAATGTGATCTGTGGACATAATTGTTCATGTTGTTGACTTGCTACATCAACTGTGAATGAGCGTTGAATTTGAAACTGAATAGGGGTCTTGAACTAAGTGTAGACATTTACAATCTTGATGCTTGCTGGTGCTATTAGCGAAAAATTATGATTTCCAATTACGTTTTTGATATTTTGATGGCAGAGTCAATTTCCCATTTTATTTCACCGTGTTTTGGAATGCGTAACGGCATATTTGAAAGTACTGTGCTGCTTTCCTGCTTTTGCCCGCCCCAGGTTTGGAACTGGCGGGCTGCTGGGGGCAGTTTTGGCTTGGGAGGGTTATCCGAGGTCGAAAATCTTTTAGTTCAATGTCACGTTTGCCAGCATAATGAAAATAGGTTTAGATATTCCAATAACTTTCAGTCCCTCAATGTGTTTGCCGCCTCATCTGATAGTGTAATTAATAATGTAGGTACTGAAATATAGCCGTTTGCAACCACCTAACCCAAGAGCCTACTAACAGTTCTGCAGTGGTGGCATAGCAGGCAGTAGTCATGTTAACTGAGTTTCAGGAACTATAGCTATAATAAGCTTAGTCAAAATCTTCGAACGAGCCAAAGTACAACTGCCAGAAAAAGCTTTAAACAACTATTGAAACTTGGCTGTTTCCTCTCTTCAGCATTTCCTGGTCATGAAGCCTCCCATCTCCAGTGTGAATTTTAATCAGATCCAAGTATAACATTGCACTGATTCAACCTGACTTCCACACCCGCACACAATAAAATGGCTCGAGGAGTTAATTCTAACATGTATTCCTTGCACCATTCACAGCAGAGATATAGGCTATTCTGCAAGATTTACACCCAAACATGAGTGGTTTGAAACCAAACAGACATTTTAGGTGCCTGGGATTTCATGACAAAAAATAACTGCACCAGGCATGTTTCACAACAATGAAATTGTTCAATATACGATCAAAATAATCGACAAGGAAGAGTACACCAGTTCTCTTATTTCAAACAAAGAATTTTCAAACTGTCATAGATACAAAAAATTAGAAAATCTGCACCGTTGAACTCAACATACAAGAGATAATCCTCATAGTGTACACTACAAATTATCCAGTATCCATCTAAAATGAGAAAAAGGAATGCTGATCACGTAAATTTGATTGCTTTGGTATTGTTATCACCGGTACAGTCTGATATTATTTGTTCATGCACCTGAAATTGTTCTTAACTACCACCACCTTTAGCGGTTGTTGAACTACTTCTTGTCATAAACGACTCTCCACAACCACACTGCCCTTTGGAGTTGGGATTGATGAAAATGAACTCAGATCTGCACAGGTTACAAATAAAAGATACCCATTCAATACAGGCAAAAACAACAAATCAAAAGGATTGAATCATCATTCTTTCGAGAGATGGGGGATCGGGGCAGGGTGGGGTGCCATGATTTTTCCTCCAGCACTCAAATCTGAAATTAATTGGCTCAAAAACAACAATGCAAGCCTAGAAATAAACCACATCCTCAAATGCATCAACATGGGGACATTTGATGTCAACTACAAAATTCAACTGCCAACTGCCTTCACAAATGGAGCTAATTTGCGCCATATTAGGGGGGAAATCACGATATACACAACGGAAATTCAAGCTAAGAATTCTGAAAAGGGGACAAATCATGGGCAACATATACTCTAATGTATGTATTACTACTATACATGCAAAGAAATTCAACCTCAGAAATTAACCTTTACCTGAGCTTGTCATCAACAAAATCCATCTTGGTTCCAATAACATGCATCAGCGCCTTTGGGTCAATCAATATCTTCACCCCTTTATCTTCAACTAATTCATCAAATTTCCCTTTCTCATCTGCACATTTCAATCAAAACACACAAAAATTAACAAACTTTCCTTCAAACCCAAAAAACAAACCATTTCCCAGAATCCAAATTAATCACAAACCAACATTTCCAAACCCCAAAAAAACCTAACTTCTCAAATCCAACCCAAACAAATCTCAAACTTTATAATTATCCGATCAAATCCCATCAAACCAAAACTCAAAAGTTTCAATCTTTATAATTTTAATGAACCAATGAAACAAAAATTGAGGGTTTTATAGCAGAACCTGCATAATTAAGAGTGTATGACAAGCCATTGCAGCCGCGAGCTTTGACGCCGAGGCGGAGAAAAGGGCGTTTGCGCTGCTGCAAGAGGTCCCGGATTCTGGTAGCGGCGGCGTCCGTCAAGCTTAGAACTTGTTTTCGGGCTGAGGAACCTACCGCCTCCGCTGCTGCTGCGAAAAGTTTGGATGCTCTGGAAGCTGCCATTTTTCAGTGCTCTTCCTGTTTTTCTCTATTGGAAAAATCTGAAAAGTTGAGGCGTGGAAGGATCAAAATTTGATTTTGCATATTTTGTTGGATTTTGGGAATATATAGTTTTTTATGTAATAAATTATATTTAAAAATTTTAGAATATTAATTAACAAAAACTAAAAAAAAATATAAGGTTGGCCGTAGATTAAATGAGCAGTAAATCTAGTGTACAGGTTTTTTTTTTAATTTTTAATTTATTTTTCTTCTTTCATCTTTTTATGCTTTAATCATATAAAATTAAACATTAAATTAAAATACAAAGAAAATATATGGCTTATTCTACATATAAAATAATTTTTATTTTGGTAAAAAAATTTATTAAATCTTTTTATCTCTAAATGAGAGAATGGAGAGAAAATTGTTGTAAAACTATGAAACAAAAAAAAAATAGTTGGTTGTTGCCATATTGACAATAAAATAATAAAATTTGGTTTTAAGAGATTCCATTCAACAAGAAAAGTTCAACGGTTGTTGTTTTTTAAGGCCAGGAGCTTTTAAAAAAATCTTCAACATTATATTTTTTATAAAAAAAAATATTGTTTTTTTTATTTTATCATTTAATAATAAATTAATTTTAAATTATTTTTTATTTTTTATATATAATTAAAATAAAAAAAATATTATTGAACTTATTGGAATCCACAATCCATATCATAAATTTAACAAATTAACTGGAATTAATAAGCATTTATTTTTTATCATCTTGAATACATGCATAATGACATTCAAAAATGCAGAAAATTTGTGAATTTGAATTCTTTTTATAATTTAAGATTTCTTAATTTTTTATTTTTATTGAAATAATTCAAAACAAGATCCTCTCAATGTAAAAAAAAAAATGAACTTAATTTTTTTTTTAAAAATCAAACTTTTTTTTAACAGTGTCCCAAGTTACTTTTAAATCTAAGCATTTGATCTTTGTTTTTATATCATTTTTTTCTTTGATTTTTTTTATCTTGAAATTTGTTAAGTTGATTAAGTTATATTAAAAAACATCATATATAATTTAATTGAAAATTCAGATTTGACAAGGACTCGTATATAATTTAATTGAAAATTCAGATTTGACAAGGACTCGAGTAGGAGTTTTAAATTTGACTCATTGGATCAAGTTTAATGATAATATCAAAAAAAATTTCATAACTTAAATATTTAAAAAAAAATCAAGAAAAAAATAGTTTTAACTCTAACATAGCACAGAAGTAAACTAATATATATGTGTGTGTGGGTGTTGATATTGAATGCATATTGTTTTGTTTTTTGATTGAATTTTAAATTAAGTATGATAATATTTATACTCTATTTACTTCACAGTTTATTAAATAAAATAATTGTAAAATAACTAATCCTTTTAAATTAATCTGGTTCAATTTCTATCGACTTTGAATTAATATAATATAAAAGCCTAACACTTTGGTAAAATGAAAAAAAAAAACCTTTTGTGTACAAATATATTCTTTAACCTATATCTTTAAAAACTCAATTACTTGTTTTTCTTTTTAGAAAGAAATTATTGAAATTAAAATAAACAATCATTTTTTTATCATCTTGACTACATGTATAATGACACGCGGAAAATTAGCGAATTTTAAATTCTTTTTATTATTTAAGATTTCTTAGATTTTTGTTTTTATTAAAATAATTCAGAACAGGATGAATAATTTTTTTCTCCACAAGAAAACCAACTTTGAATTCCCCAAACAGGGAAATTCGAAAATTATTTTGAATAAATAAATAAATAAATTATTTCCTTTTTTAGACTCCTAATTACAGTCGGATTTCCTAATTCTAAAAGGGTTAATTAAAATCACTCTTTCAAGCATTTATATAATTGAACAACACATTGTTTATCTTTGAATCTTTTATTTATTTATTTATTATAAACAAGCAGCTTGCTACGTTTTTTCGTTGTTATCTCTGCAAGAAATCAAGAACTAATCCACGATGACAACACTCAGAGAGAACAAGGCACCGCCCATAAAGAACAAGTCTTACGAGGAGAGGAAGCAAAACCTAAAGAAGAAAGCAAGTGAGCTTGCAACATTGTGCGACGTTCCTGTTTGCCTAGTCTGTGTTAATCCTGATGGCTCCACTGAAACATGGCCAGAAGAAGAGGAGAGGGTTGTTGATGTTCTCATGGCTTACAAAGCCCAAACAACATTAAAGAATGAAAGCAAGGAAGGTGAGAAGAGCACGGAGAAGGTTGTCGACAAGGCACCTCATGTTTTTGAAACTTGGGACACAAGGTTTGAGTACTTACCTGAGGAGTCTTTGGTGGATGTTTTGAAAATCTTGGATAGGCAGTTGCAGGTTGTGAATCGAGTTGTTGAGAAGGAACAGATTGGGAAGAAGAGAAAAATTTTGCAGGATGGAAGGAGCAGCAAAATTGTGCATGATGTTAATGATGATGGGTCTCAAAAAGCTGGTCTAATCACAAAAAATTTTCTTGATTCGGTTGGCTTGAACCTGACCAATTCATATACAGGAAACTACAGTGATATCAACAGTTTCTCGGGTAGAAATTCGGAGGGCAACAGTGATTTTGAGAAACCAGTGGATTTGGAGTTGCGTTTGTGATGAGATAGATGAAATTGGGGTGAAGTATAGAAACCTTGACAGCATCCATGCCGCATCCACAGTCAATGTTGTGGATTTTCTAGGCTAGGGTTTTTCTTCTTCTTTGAATTGCCTTTCTATTTCTCCGTGTAATCTAAGTTTTATATTTTACAAGGAACGCACAATTCTCTTTCTAATAATGTATTGCCACATGCACAAGAATCCGATAACTCGTTTTCCAAACATGAAAACCTACATCTTCACCAACACCATGTCAATGGCTGAAATTCACATCCTAAATTTATCACCCTTCACATTGCCAGATCCACATCCCAAGTACCCTGCTTGTCAAACATGTGCAAGAGAATACATCTAAGAGAAGTGGAGTGTATGAACCCCAAAACTTTTATATAAGAAAGTCAACATAAAAACTAATCCATCAACATGATTGCCTAAAGTACTGAAACAGCAGAATGAACCGGGATGACACTAGAACGGTCGACCACAAGAGCAATCATGTTAGATGCCCTTCTCTAGCATTGCCCTAACCCTCATTGGAAGACCATAGAGCCGAATAAATCCAGCAGCATCAGCCTGATCATATATCTGCCCACTCTCAAAGGAGGATATGTCTTCTCTATACAGGCTTTTGGGGCTTGTCCGGCTAACTACTGATACGGATCCTTTGTACAACTTAAGTCTGACTGAACCAGTTGTTGTCTCTGTGATCTTCTCCATAAATGCATCCATGGATTCACGCAGTGGGTCAAACCACCTGCCTGCATACACTAGCTCAGCATACTTGAGAGCAAGTGAATCTTTAACTTGCATTGTTTCTCGATCTAGTGTTAATGACTCCAGCTCACGTACAGCAGTGAAGAGAATGGTGCCTCCAGGAGTTTCGTATACTCCACGACTTTTCATACCAACAAGTCGGTTCTCAACCATGTCAATTCGGCCAATACCATGTTTCCCACCAATCTCATTGAGGCAGGAAAGCAGAGAAGCTGGGGAAAGCTTCTCCCCATTTACTGAAACAGGAAGGCCAGCCACTATCCCAATTTCTACATATCTAAAAGAATCAAGCACACGGGGAAAAATGCAAACTTGGGGTTATAACTTGATCAATGCTACTCTCAGATTAGTTGAACTGAGAATTTAACAAGGGACTCACTCAGGTTTCTCAGGTGCAGCTTCTGGACTAGTGGACATCATGTACATGTCTTCCTTTGGCTCATTAGCAGGGTCTTCCAGAATGTCACCCTTGAGAGAGAGAAGCAGATAATATTTAGAAAACAAATTAACAACCGAATGACCAATTAAAGAATTTAAGCAGATAGTATTCAAACAAACATCGTGCATGTATATCTACAAAATTATAAGGTTTCAAGGTGTGTGCTCAGCATGAAAATCAGCAGACAAAGAAAATGAACAAGTGTGGGGAGGAAAAAAATTCGAGCTGACAGCAAAAGTAATCTTAATTGTGACTTTAAAATCAACAAGTTGTTTTCTACCTCAACAAGCTTAACACATGACTTTCTGAATTAATATTATTTAACAACAACTTCAATTTTTCCTTGAAAGCAGTTTGAAGAATGAATACTAACCTCATGGCTCAGGTGCCACAAGTTCCTGTCCCTGCTATATATGGATTTTTTTGTCACTGGGACGGGTACGTTGTGCTTCTTAGCATATTCAATGGCATCTTCTCTTCCTGTGATATCCCATTCCCGCCAAGGAGCCACAACATTTAGTTCAGGATTTAGTGCAAAGAAGGTGAGCTCAAAGCGAACCTGAATAGATAAAAAGGCCAAAAAAGTTAACACTTGAAGGAAATGCACGAGTGTTGGTTAAGTTGGATCTATTTGTGAGGCATGCCTGATCATTTCCTTTTCCAGTGCATCCATGAGCAACAGCATCGGCTCCAACTTCTTTCGCAACATCTACCATGGCCTGTCACAGCATGATGTAATTAAAAATATGATGCTGAGTCACTGACATACAAGTGTCATGATGCAATGCATATTCTAGATAACAAAGAACAGAAAGTAGAGAAACACTCCACAAAACTGTGGGTATCTATACTTAATTAGATAACAGAAATTGCTTCTCTGAAACAATAAATTTGAAGTCAGAAGATGATAAAAGATCAGAAAAAGGCAAAACACACATTATTATCATGCATTACTGATGACTCGGTGTTTATGTTAATGTTTGGGGAAAAAAATCTACAACAAGGCAACAACAAAGCTCTTTGAGGAATAGCCAACCTTTGCAATAACAGGGCGTGCCATTGACGTCCCCAATAAGTATTTCCGCTCATAGATGGCACCTGCTCGCAAGCAAGGAAAAATGAAATCTCTCACAAATTCCTCCTGCAAGTCCTTCACCACTAACTGACAAGCACCACTAGCCTTAGCCTTTTGTTCCAAGCCTTCCAATTCCCCTACTCCCTACAAAATGAAAAATCTATATCAAGCACATGTATAAATAAGGGTACCATAATTGATAAAACCAGACAAAATGATTCGAAGGAGAAATAGTCGATATTCTTAAACAAATCAAATATTATGAATTTAATAATTTTTTCTACTATTTACAAACCTGACCAACATCAGCAGTGAAGCAAACAACCTCGCAACCATAATTCTCCCTGAAAGCACAAAATAATTGAAAATTTTATAACATGGGATGCTGGCAAAAAAAAAATTGTTTCAAAAGAAAAGGGCAGGCTAAAACACTGAGAAGCTGCAATGCATAAAGACATGAAGCAAAATAAACAAAGAGTAATTCTGCTAGTAAGAAGAAATGTGCCACCCACCCTATGGCATACAGATGACCTAGCAACAACATTCGCTACTATCTGGTTGAGCTAATCAAACTGTGCATCTTTTCGCCAACCCCAGATTAGACTACCAGGATGTCCCAAAAGCATGTGTCTTAATATGATCACACACACACATAAACAGCGCACACGTGCATTTCCTTTGTACTTATTCTAAACACTATCATATGGAGCTAGTATAAAACTTCCATCCACGTTCCAAATTTTCCTAATTAAACAAAAACAGAAGCTTAAGGCTCATGAACCATGAGCATCAATTAGTTAGAAAAGCCTAGTTATCAAACATAAAGCAAGAGGCATACCGTAGCCATGGGACAATAACTGAGGTGTCTAAGCCACCACTGTAGGCTAAAACAACCTTGTTTAATTTTCCTCTTAGTCCTTTAGTCTTTGTAGCTTCATAAACCTCTGTAACTTTATCACTGGATGCTACTACTTGAATCCCTGCATATCAAGCTAAAATAAAACTACTGGATAAATAAATTACTACTACTTTTCTAGTGAAATGTATTGCATCCATGATAAAACAGTTACAAAGATTAAAAAATAAAAAATAAAGGAACTCCAATTCAAAAACGTAAAAAGTTCATATTTGGCCCCCATTAAAACTAAACTATCCACGTTAGCATCTACACTAACTTGGTTGCTTTAAGATACATAAGAGCAGAATCTTGAAAAAACTAAAAGACTTATCAAGATTCAACTATTGATTGCATTCCTGTCCAGTGTAAGAAAAGAAAAACATTGAAGAAATAAATCGCAATAACTTTTTCTAGTAAAACTTAGCATATACAAAACTCTACAATTTTAAAGAAAACCCGTTAAGAAGATTGAAAATTTAGAAATGATATTGAATTCCCATTCCAAATAGAACCAAGTTAATAACTTTAACTCGTCAAACATGACAAAAACCCAAAAAAAATAGCAATTAAACCTCACCTTTATTGCAATGAACTCGAAGAGTATTCCCTCTATTGCTCACAACTGCATCACCCTGAAGCTCACTCTTTCTAACCCCCAACTGCAAACAAAGAGAAAATCAGAAACAAAAAGAACCCATCAATGCAAAAACTAAAAAGAGAAATCAACCAAACATAACACTTCAAAAGAAATGCTATACCTCTTGAAACAAAGCTGACTTCTTTGCAAAAGATACATTGTTACTACACAGAAACAAATCTGGCAAACAATATCCAATCGTGTATATTAGTTTAAAGAAAATCACTCCAGTGTATCAAAATCATCACAGAGACAGAAAAGGTGGGGAGTTCGTACCTCTCTTAGGGACATGAACAGAGAGATTGAGGGATGAAGATGATGATACTGCCTTCAACTGAGCCATCTCTTACTGACCCTTTATTTTTTGATGGGTTTATGACAACTCTCTATATCTCTCTCGCTCTCTGCTGCTGCAGCAGCCTTTTGCGTGTCTTGTGCTGTATGTGAAGACAAAACCTGTTTTGTTCAAAGTTTAGGGTTTTGTGTTTGTTACTGAGTTTGTTGTTGTCGCTGTGATTTTAAAATAATTATTTTATAAAATGTATTTTTAGTTAATAATGGTTTGGAAAAATATATATTTGGTTAAAATTGTGGTTGAAATTGAAGTTGAATAAAAAATAATTTAATATGTTTAGTTAAAAAAATACTTTTTAAATTGAGGTTATAAAATAATTAATATATATATATATATTAATATTAATGATTTTTAATTTAAATATTGTAGATATCAAATATTTTTTATTATTCCATTAAACTATATGCAATATCATCACATACGAAATCTATCCAACAAGGACTATATTTTCCATGATTTCTTAAGCGCGCGACAACAAAAACTGAATTTTTTTTTAACTGAATCGGACCCGGCAAGAACATAATTGAAATTGCGATCAAATTCTACAAATGCTACGTCATCATGCGATATCTTTCTAATTTATGTAGTGTTATTAAATAATATTAAATACTAGTTTTCGAGTAAAACACAATTTTTTTAAAAACAAATTACAATTTCATTACGTACAAAAGTCATTCGACAAGAATTACAGTTTTCATGAATTTTTGAGCGTACAATAAAATTAGGTAAAATAGAATAAATTTGAGATTACAATACGAGTAAATTTAATT
>Ga0307510_10012563_pt1 | contig 10042 bp, 15 predicted proteins | sample 12_EM_MG_FD_207224 | JGI IMG/M metagenome (GOLD analysis project Ga0307510, IMG submission 207224) | Populus trichocarpa ectomycorrhiza microbial communities from riparian zone in the Pacific Northwest, United States - 12_EM | ecosystem: Host-associated > Plants > Roots > Unclassified | place... | reverse complement strand
TCGGAAACTATCTGATGCAGAAGAAGAACCAGAACACCAGACCCCAGTAACTACGCGTTTCTCGGGCGGTTGCGGGTCCAAGCCCCTTTACAATTGAGCAAAAGCCAACTTGGCGGCGAATGGAGATGGAGGAAGAAGGAAGGTGACACGCTACGCTGGCTGGACTCGTTGCGAGGACGTACCGTGTTTCAACAAAGGAGTCTGATTCTCTAATTGTTTGCTACACGCACGCACACATATGCGCTTCTTCTCTTCGGCCGGCAGATGCAAGCAACCGAAGGAGACAACTCTCAGACTGGTGTCAGACGTCTGGCGAGCCGGTGGGCATGAGCGAATCTCGCTTGCTTGTCACGCTGCTGGGCAGTGCTGTATACCTGTGGTAAGCGTGAGGACACGTCCGTGTGGTTGAATAAGCGCGCAGGTCGTCATCGTCAGGTGCACGGCTTGTTACCCACGGTGACCCCGCGGAACTCGGAGGAAACCGAGATTCTCTTCTTCCCTTCTCTTCTCACTGCATACATTGGCCTCCATCTCCATACGTGAAGAATAACAAAATTCCCATATCGTTGTTGTGACTGTAACGAGAAGCGAACGGTTGCCATTTACCCTCCCAGCCTAGCCAACCAGTGGGTGGCCTACAGACACTCAACTTACGGCCGCCGCCACCTTGTGTGCTTGTTAACGGCTAAATTACTTGTGGCGCCCCTTGTTGTGTGTTTGCGTCGTCTTGTCCGGTCGCTTATACTGTGCGCTTCGCTTTGCAGGCACCCGTCCACGCACCCCTGCCCCCGTTCGGAAACGTAACAATGGAAGGCCCACAAAACCGCAAGCTGTGCATCGGCCCACTTCATCATGTAAACATGTATAAAGCGCCCTCATCTGGAGCCCCATTCTCCCACACAACCACTGCGATATTCTCATCCTCCCCCCCTTCTCTACTTCACATACCACATACCCAACTCAAATGGCTGGCCCACTTGTCACTTACGACGTATCTCCCTTTCCCCCACCTTATGACGAACGACCTCGGTAAGTCCCACCAACGATTCCCATTCCCACTCCCTCCAACTCCTGACTGACCATACTCTGCCTTCTGTAGTAACCCACGACCGAGACTCTCGCGTACTGCAGCCAAGCACATGCAACGCCGTCTCATACGCCTGTGGAAACACATGACAGGCACGGTCCGCCCGAAGGAGCGCGCCTCCGTCCTACCCGACGGCTTCGTCCTCCTGAATGCCGCCGCCGCTCGCCGCAGGAGCATGTACATCCCTACTGCATGATCACGTTCTACACGACTTGGAGACGGGGACCGACCGCTACGCGCTACCCGGGGCAGTCCGTGACGAACGCGAACAAAAGCCATCCTTTCTGCCCCCCACCCCCAACCGTCTGCTGTCTTCCCATTTGCGCAGCGTGGACTGCGTTAGGCCGGCTACACCTTATAATCCTTTCATGGTTTCATGGTACTGTAGACTAGTACTTTCTTCCCCGGAGGAGTAGGGGATACCCATCGCCAGCGCTGTAGATCCGAGTCATGGACCGAATCTGCCTGCCCATTGGCCAGGTGTTCGGATGTCTTCAGTACAGTATTGTAGTCAGTAGGACATAACTTATAATACTTAGTGATAGGTTGATCCTCAATGTTTATTTCACCGCATCCCCAAATATACTGTAACACAGGCTGCGGTAGTGCCGTGGCCTGGTGTATGATCTCCATGACGAAAGTAGCAATTGCTACCAACTGCTGTTCTAGTTATTTGTTCTCGGGTAACAGCCTAGGTACAGTGTGTCGAATTTTCACTATTTATGGCGTGTTCGAGACTGCCCTACTGTCAGACCGCGATAGATGTAAGATCATGCGCAGCTACCACCATCAAGGGACAAAGGGCACACTTTCGGTTCCCACGCCCAACGCCGGCTGTCCCGGCGGCCACACCACTGCTGTAATTCACTGACAACTGGTCCCGAGAATGGAGCGCAACCGATCGTTCTCGACCTCAAGTACATCCCGCTCGTGAATAATCGCAGACATCTCGGGCAGCACCTGCAACAAGAAAAAAACGAGAATAATCAGCACAGGTTGCAGGGGTGTGGACATTTCACATGCATATCAGTCGGACAGGATCATGATGCTGTCTCAACTTACAGCACGCCCAAGTTTGCGATGTAACTGGATTCCGCTTCCCCCCTGACTAGCGATTCTTTCGCATCCCTCGAGCTTCCAGCCGATGATCTTCGCCATTTCGATCACGATCTGTCAGAGGAATGTGGGTGGCGGGAGATCCGATTATTTTATTTTTTGATTGTCAAGGACGACAGATCAGATGGAAAAGTCCCCAAGTCGTCATTCGAACTCACAGAGTGGCCGCGACGCGTCACGGTCGGATTCTCATCGGTCATATCGGTTTCGAGCCTCAGACCGGGAGGACGAATGGCATCAGCGATCGACAGCAACGATTCTTCGCGAGTCAGCGTGCGACCCAGGCTCTTGCTCGTCTTCACCTCCTGCTGCGGCTGTGGTTCTTGATGTCGTTGCTGCCGCGCGAGCGAGAACTGTGCCTTGTAGCTCTGCGTGGGCGCATAGTTGAGGTCGGCTTAAAGTTCAACGTTCGATTCAGAAAACGTACGGCTACCGCAGCATTCGTCACTCTTTTGCTCGGGGAAAGGCCTTGTGTCAGAGCGGCACCGAAAACGCTCAAGTCGGCCAGGTCAACACCATCCGCCAACAGTGATTGGCGTCGCGAATCGTACCTGGAATAAGAAATAACAAAAAAGAGGGTGGAAATCGTGTGAGTACCGAGGTACGTGGAAGAAACCGAGCGGGGTTCACCTACTTCTGTCTGGTTGCCTCCGGAACGATGACATATTCCTCAAAAGGGTCGAAAAAGACCACGTTCTCGTTAGCCTGTGGGTTGCGAGCACGCGAAGATGTGTGTGCCCCATTGGTCATGAAAAAAACAATCAAGGGGTGACCTGACGTACGAGCTGTACGAGTCGCTTGGGCACGTCTTTCTCGACGTGCGGTCCGAGAGGGACGAACGCACTCTGATGCTGTCTCACTGTGCAACAGCCAAAAAAAAACATGGGCCACGGCGCCATATAGAACATTATGGGCGGCGTACTGAGGTCGAGGATGGCGGACAGAGGAATGCGCCCGCCCCCGAAGCGATCGTCTTGACAAAGTTCGCTCAAGGCGAGGGAAACCCCTGCAAGAAGAAGTGCCACCGCTCAATTCGACGCGCGCAATTCGGGACCGGGGGGCGCCCGCCCGCCCGCCCGCCCCCTTATCGTGCGACTTGAACCAAAAAGAAAAAAAAAATACTATCGTACGTACCGCGCAGATAAGACCAGGACACTTTCTTCCCGTTCGGGCTGGTCGCTCGATGTGCGACCGTGACTGCATCCCGAGCCCGGAGCGCCACGCCGCCGTCATCTTCATCCTGCAGGGCCAGAACGCCGCCGCGCGAGACAACGAGGAGGCGGCGGGGAACGGCAGCGAGGAGGGAGCGCCAGGTGGGGGAGATCAAGGTAGACTGGAGATAAGCGAGCAACATTCTCTGCAGGGTGCTCCGGGACGCGGCCCAGACAAAGGCGGCGATGCTACGGAGGCAGAGGAGGAGCACGCGCGATTCACCGGTCGCGTCGTCCTGTGCTCTGCTGCTGCAGTTGGCGCCGGTGGCGCCGGGAGGGTAAGAGCTGCCGCAGGTGGTTGGAGTGGGAGTGGCTTGTGTCGTCCTCGCTGGGGTTGTAGTGACAGCCGTATTGTACATCGCAGGCGTGGGGCTACTGGTAATCGAACGTCGGGATGGGTGTCGGGGAGGGTGGGTGACGCGGTGGTGATAGTGGTGATATATATTTCTCTATCATTGCATAGAAAGAGTCCTTTTGTGTCATGCCACACTCGTGCCACCGGGTAGTAGTCTTTCAAAGGCAATATCGGAACAAAAAATCAAAGGATGAACCCTGCCTTTCAGTGGATTTGTGGACGTAACAAAGGTGGTGGGACGGACGCGCCAACAGGGGTACATATTTGCGCTTACTACACTGCGTGTACCCACAACAGAAAAACTTGACCACGTCGATGGGATGAAATGTGTACTAACGTCTGAGCCATTGAGAGACACGTTCTAGCAGAGCTGGCGCCCGTAATAGGAGAAGATGCTAAGGTGTTCCATAATGCAGGTCCTATAACATGGGAGGGCTGAGGACGGAGGGCCGTGCCAGTGACTGTTCAAAAGGGAACATGCATGAGGCCTTGTGGATGTAGAACCTAGGACTGCCTTGTGGCGCCGCATAGGCGCCGAGTCACTGAGTGTCGAGGAGAGTGCCTCGCCAGAACGACGAGAAAGTGGCTTTTGCGTCGTCAGGTAAATCAACTTGAGCTAATCAAAGCTGAATATGTCTCGTCTCGTGATCACGGAAGGAGGTTTAAAACACGAAGCGCACGCCCGTAAGGACAATAAAATACAGGTAGGCGCAGTGCTAATGTGCTATAAATATGGGTGACTCTACAATCTATACGAGATATATGATATTGACGTATGTAGAAACTGTGCCAAGAGGGAAAGACGAGAGCACCCTCTCGCCAAACCAATTGAAAACACCTTACCCCACCTCATCTAGTGGTATAATCTAAAATCCAGTAGTCGTCCATCACTATCACATGATAAAAGCGTCTGCCCAGTGTCTTAATACGCCCTCTCCGATCCTGTGAAAGTCATAGTTCTCGACGTCGCGCGCGACGATCACCGAGTGGGAGTTTCGCACGTCGGGGATGTACGCACGTTCCTTCTTGAGCTGTGGCAGCGCATTCAAGACCGCGGCCATCTTTCTCTGGAGAGCGGTGAGGCGTGGGCTCGTCTTCTTCGACGTTTTCGTGCTCTCCTGCGACGGGATGGGGGTGTTCGGGTCATCGACGATATCGACGACGATGTCCTCGACCTCACGCTCGAGTTGCCCGAATATGTGCACGAGTCGCTGGGAGGTCGATGCGTCCTCGGATTCTAGGAGCTTGACGCGCGAACGGGAGTAATGAGACGCGATGGAAAGCCTGATCAATGCGAGGCCGACGAGGCCAGGGAAGAGGAGCGGGAGGAGAAAGAGTTGCATCTATCTCAAAGGCTCAACGTGAACAAATGGGTCGTTTTAGAATGTGCGGATGTGCACGTACGATGTTGTATGGAAATGTAGTGCTTTGAAAGCGAGGGGGTATGGGCGCTTTGTAGGATTTGAGCCACATCCATGTGAAGGGACGAGCAGATTCGGGTTTGGGTGGTGGTGTGTCTGGTATGGTGAAAGATTTTATGATCGGAAAGTATTTCTCGTCATAATCCCTGATGAGAGAGTCAGCAAAGATGTGGGAGGAGGATCGGACAGTAATGTACACTGTGAGTCCACTGGTGATATGGTTGAGAAATGGATCCTCGGGATCTACATACGCGGTCATGTAAGGGACTGTCATGTCATTGATGCTGAGAAAAGAATGGGTCAGGGTTGGAGGATAGGTAATGGTGAAGAGAACATACGCATTGGCGTATATCCTAATGTGGGGAAACAGCTGGAGACCTTGAAGGAACACCCGATCTAGATGGGTAATCAGCAGGCCAGCATCAGTAGTAGAAGATGACCTTGCCTGGATCCGCCATCACGGCCAGCAAGGGTTTCCCCGTCTTGGACCATTTATCGACAGTGTAGAATTGTTTTCCGGTCCTACCAAGAAGTCGAGGCCCAACGACTGCCCCGAGTCTGGTAAGCAGTGAGGGATAAGGGAGGAGTCCGACGTGAGGGGTTGCTACGGTATTGAAGTTGACCGGAGTTACGGTGGCGAAGAACTTGCGCTGATGGAGTATGCTGGTTAGGAAGTAGGGCAAAGTCAAATAATGAGAGCAAAAGAAGCGAAGAGACATACCCAACAAGATAACGTCCAAGCAAACCTCCCAAGCTATACCCCGTGACAGAGAAGCGGGTCACCCTCTTACCCTCCTTCTCTAATTTCTCTATTTCTTCGAATACCTGGAAGAGAGCGCTTAGACACGCCATCTGACAACAACGGCATGACAAGGCCGGCTCACCTCCGTAGCCACTCGCTCACCACCCCAGTCAATACCATCATAGGTGCTCTCAGCTTGGTTCGTCTCTGGAAGCATTACGTGGAGTGCTGTTCCATCCGAGTCTACGGACGAATCATTGAGGCGTATTTCCTCGATGACGCGGTGCATAGAGGCAAGGTTTGATGTGCTTCCCCACATTCCATGGATGAGAACGAGCAGGTGGATGTCTTGGGTTAGTTGGGCGGCGGTCATGGCAGGATATTTTCCGGGTGGTTAGATGATGAATTGTCTACTGAGGGAGAGAAGTCGGGGGCTGGGAGGAACGGTTTATAATATCGGCCTCGGCGGCAGATGACTGACGAATCATACCGGGAGGTGATCAGATGCATTACGTGAGGCTGGCAGTGCCAAAGGGTAAAGGGTATAACCTGTTTGACCCACGCGCAGTCCATCCAACCATCACCACGTGCACCACGTCCAAAGCCACCTAATAGTAGGCCACCACGACACACTGGCACCCGCGTCACTGCCAGTATCAACGCATCTTGACACCGCCCATCTGCTCACAAATCGGGCACAACGCAACACTGGCAACTGGCAACCTAAGCCAGGGGAGAAGACCACCCGGAGGTACAGACACGTTGGTCACCAGATTATTATCACTAGATGCGGATTCGTGCAGAGTGATACATAGGGTTCTGTACTACCCGAGGCCCACCACAATGGGCCATGCAATATGAGGTATAATGATACTTGATCTGTGTAAAAACTGTACGAAGAGGGAAAGACTCTCGCCCAGCCAAAATCCCTTGCCAAGTTGCCTGGCCTCGTCTAGTGGTACCATCTAAATCTAGAACTCCAGTCGACCGTTACCCTCACACGACAAAAGCCTCTGCCCAGTGTCTTAGCACGCCCTCTCTGATCTTGTGGAACTCCAAACTTTCCACATCGCGCGCAACAATCACCGCGTGGGAATTGCGTACGCCAGAGATGTACGCGCGTTCCTTCTTGAGCTGCGGCAGCGCATTCAGGATTGCCGCCATCTTTTTCTGGGCAGCGCTAATGCGCGGGCTCTTCTTCGACGTTTTCGTGCTCTCCTGTGACGGGATGGGGGTATTTGGGTCATCGACAACGTCGACGACGAGGGCTTCGACATCGCGCTCGAGTTGCCCAAATATGTGAACCAGTCGCTGAGTAGTCGAAGCATCCTCGGCCTCCAGGAGCTTGACACGTAAACGGGAACGGTGAGACGCGATGTAAAGCCTGATTATCGCAAAGCAGATGAAGGCGGGGAACAGAATCGGGAGGAGGAGGAAGGAAATCTGTAAACGACCCAATGAGGTGGTTTGTTTTGGAATGTACAGACGTACACGTACGATGTTGACCGGAAAGGGCCTCTGAAAACGAGGAGGAAGGGGTGGCTTGTAAGACTTTAACCGCGCCCACGTGGAAGGACGGGTGGATTGTGATTTGGGAGGTGGTGTGTCTGGTATGGTGAAAGATTTCATGATTGGGAAGTATTTGTCGTCATACTCCCTAGAGGGCGAGTCATTCAAGGATGTGGGCGGAATAGGGAACAGCGTACACTGTGAGCCCGTCCGTGTTATGATTGAGGAAGGGATCATCAAGATCTATGTACGCGGTCATGTAAGGGACAGTCACGTCGTTGATGCTGCATACAGAACGGATCAGGGTCAGATAGGTAGCCAGTGATGAGGGAAACCCACGCATTGGCATATATTCTAATGTGAGGGAATAGCTGGAGACCTTGAAAGAACGCCCGATCTAGATGGGTAATCAGCAGGCTAGCATGGCCAACGGGAAATGTCCCTACCTGGATCCGCCATGATGGCTAGAAGGGGTTTCCCCGTCTTGGACCATGTATCCACATTGTAGAACTGTTTTCCGGTCCTGCCGAGAAGTTGGGGCCCAATGACTGAGCCGAGTCTGGCAAAGAGTGAAGGATAGGTCAGAAGTCCAATGTGAGGGGTTGCTACGGTATTGAAGTTGACCGGAGTTACGGTGGCGAAGAACTTGCGCTGATGGAGAATGCTGGTTAGGGAGTAGGGTAAGGTTAAACAATGAGGCCAAAGAGGCCATAAAACATACCCGACAAGATAACGTGCAACCAATCCTCCCAAGCTATATCCCGTGACGGAGAAGCGGGTCACCCTCTTACCCTCCTTCTCTAATTTCTCAATTTCTTCGAATACCTGTAAGAGGGCGCTTAGACACGTTATCGGACAAGAACGGGATGACAGGGTGCACCTCCACGGCCACTCGCTCACCACCCCAGTCGATCCCAGCTTGATTCGTCTCTGGGAGCATTACATGGAGCGCCGATCCATCCGGGTCTATTGATGAGTCATCGAGGCGTGTTTCCTTCATGAGGCGGTGCATAGAGGCAAGGTTTGATGCACCTCCCCACATTCCATGGATGAGAACGAGGAGGTGGACGTCTTGGGATAGTTGGGCGGACATGGCGGAGATACTTCCGAGTGGTTAGGTGATAGGGTTTCCACAGTATTGAGAAAGCTCTCGAGGAACCGAGTTTATAATACAGGCCTCCGCAGTTGGCAACTGACGAATCATAGCGGAAGGATGTGGGCAGGGCAGACGCATTACGTGAAACAAGGTGTGTGGCAGGCAGGTGGAAGGCAAGGCACCCGTACTGCGCGTGGGCGTTTCCGGAGCGGAGAGCGGAGCCAGGCAACAAATGAAGATCGCACACGACACAACAGGTCGTGGCACGGCACGAGTACCACGCCTCTTCGGGCCATTTCCCAGTCCCTCTTTCCTTCTCACTTCCCCTTTTCCAGTTCTTCTCACTTTCCACCGCTCTCGTTCTTCTCTTTTCTGATATAACTTATATCCTACCTATCTCCACGCAATTCACACCGCCACAAACTAGCCGATACCATAATACCCAATTCATGGCCCAACCTATCTTTGATGAACACCCCCTCCAAGATTACCTCAGACGTTCGTTCTTCTTCCCGCTTTCTTCGTCACAAACGTAACATATTTCACAGAGTCAGGCGATGTCTTCGAACCCATACCTGGCGCAATATCCGGCTTATCATGTCCTTTCTCCGATGGGAACGGCGATGATCCGGATTATGATCCCAAGCTGTGTTCGTGGTTAAGGACGCCCACAGTACGCCTCGCAGAGGTGAGTACGCCCCGTTCCACGTTTAGTCCCGGGCGCGTTCCGTTGGCAGATCCGACTGCTGTAAGCACTCGGTGGCTCCATGTGTCATGACTTCCGGCGTGAGCGCTCTCGTCACCTTTATGAGTCCTACAAATCCTGGTCCTCGTCGCAGCCTTTGCACCTCCGTTCCCCACTTTCATTCTTTTTTTTATGACCGCGATGACTACCCCGGTTTCTTTGATACTCAATGCCTCCATCTTCCAGTTCTTCAACATCGTCGTGACCTCGGTACAGAACCACCACTCGACCCTTCAAGAGTTCTCCGAGCGTTTCAAATACGACGTCATATCATCCTCCCTTCTTTCATCCTCCATAACCGCACCATCAACTCGACGACGTTCATCCGACGGTACCCTTTCCGATGACTCCGACTTGAATTCCACGACCAAGCTTCAACCTCCACCCCCGCCTAGCCAACGAGCGGCCAATCGCGGACCTGCACGAATCCTCTCCCTTTGCGGCTTATGTCTGATAGCAATTTTCTTTGATTGTTTCTTGCTCTACGTTTCCGTTGTAACCGTATTATACTATCTCGAATCGCGCGCTCTCGCGCCAACACACCTCCCCGATTTCTTCGCACCCGTAAGAGCTTTTCCTCCCGTCTGTTCTCATCTTTGCGCTAACAGTTGATCGCCCAGACCTTTTCCGCCCTTAAGGATCTCATTGCTGCGGCGCATCTATGGGATTCTACCATCCACGAGGCCATCAACCTCCTCGAACTTGAAGAGAGCATGTACGTAGCAGCCGTTCTATCGTCCGTCCCTAAACTGACGACGTT
>Ga0307510_10012562_pt1 | contig 10042 bp, 5 predicted proteins | sample 12_EM_MG_FD_207224 | JGI IMG/M metagenome (GOLD analysis project Ga0307510, IMG submission 207224) | Populus trichocarpa ectomycorrhiza microbial communities from riparian zone in the Pacific Northwest, United States - 12_EM | ecosystem: Host-associated > Plants > Roots > Unclassified | place... | reverse complement strand
GCAAAGAAAAACTTTTGTTACAGTTACTTAATAGGAGTTGGAAACATTGAGAATAAAAAATAAATTAACACACAAATATAGATAAATAAATCAATGAATAACCAACTCAACAGAGGAACACCAGAATAATCATTATAAACCACCTCCTGGGAAGATTAAAATAAGTCATAAAAGAGTAAAATCCATGAAAATAAAATAAAGATAATAAAGCATAAAAATCCTTTCTGAAATGGTCAGGCAAGGATCCACAAAGGAATAGCAAAACAGAAGAAGTTGATGTATAATCAATGGCATTGCTGACCAGTTTAATCTTCAAAGAAGAAACCAGAATCAGAAGGAAAACCTAAAACAAACACTTCTTATCAAGGAAACTACCTCGTAGAGCTGCTTTTTTGTTTGAGAGAATGCCATGGGCATCTTCCAGAGCATTATTCAATATTCCCATAAAAAACTCTTCTGGAACACCACCATAGCTAAGAAGTGCAATTAAATTCTTTGAAAGGAACGTTTTCTTTGGTCGACAGCTGCGAGATGGAAAGTAAGAAACGTCACCACATTTTTCTTTCATTGGATAAATCATAGTTACTGGCAGAAAAAGCAGAGCACTGGGTTCTCTATATCAGTAAGTTTATTCATCAAGATACATCACAATGCTTCCAAGCCAGTCCAACTTGCTGGCAGCTTCTTTCAAACATAACTGCAAAAACTCATGTCCAACTACTGAACAGAATATCTAGTTTTGTAGCTTACAATAAAACAATTTGTATTATTATGGTACTTCTGTTGTTGAGTTAGAAACCAAAACATAACATCAACTGAGAGAGCATACAAGCAGGAAATAATAAAGAACAAAAATCATAACTACCTGGTTCCAACTATCTCCAATGAATTTTTTGAAAAAGTATTTGATAGTTTTGGATCCGTCTCAACCTTAATCATAGAAGGCCTTACGTGCAGAGTTCGATGATTAAGCTACAAAAAAACATGGAAATAATAATCAGATATCAGAAACACAAACAAATCAAGAAAGAAATTAGCTAGATAGGAACCAGGTTATCCACAAACTCTGGCTGGGACCATCAATAACCCACCAGTTATTGGATTTCAAAACTTTCTTCTTGAAGTAATGTGAATGATTTATTAATATGTCATGTCATAACAGAAAAATCTGGCATAAAGGTCCACCGATTTCAATTCAAAGGTCATATCAACCCAAACTACATTGCTGATGCAGATAGAGTTGTATGCAATTTAGATCAGAAATGGAGGCAATAGTGGTGAGAAAGGAAAGTTTTGTGGCAGAAAATTGAAGTAGATCAAAGCATTCAAAAGGGGAGTGTGAATATAAATTGCATAATATTCAACTTTGCAATCATCATGTTCACAAGGTCATCAGTTTAGCTTCGTACCCCTCCAGCCTCAAAGGAAATTGTTCCATTCTGACAGCGATGGAACCATAATTGCTAGTTATTCAACCAAACATTTATTGTCCCAAAGTAGATAAATAGATAGTATGTGATTTCATATGATGTACTTTCTTTTAGAGACTTCTGGTCATTTGGACAGCTTCAGTTCACCTGCATATAGATTGTTTGGTTCAATTCCCTCTCCACCCCTAATAATCTTACATCAAAAGCCCTTACTTCTCTGAAACAAGAGAAATTACAATCACTCCTATGCATCAAACTAAAGATCCAATAATCTTCAAAGTTTTAGAAACCTCGTATGATTCAGAGATAGTAAGTACATCAACTGTATCGACATGTGAAAATTCTCTAAAATTTTAAAATCATCATTGTACCAGACTGGCTTCAATGAACCTTAAATATGGACAGAAAAGTAATGTTTGGATCCTCTCGTGTTCCCAAGGGAATACAACCAATCATGTTCCAAATGTCACCATTAATTTTGAATTTAATGATCTAGATTTGGTGAAGCAAAAAAAACAATAATCATTTTAACATGCATTAAAATAATGCCCATTCATTTTGAATTTAATAGTTTAGATCTCACGAACATGACAAAACATGATGCAAAAGAACACGAGAGGATATCAATCCAAAAAATCAACTCATTATTATTTCAATGGAATACAAAAAAATTCCAAAACTATACCTTCTTATTCACAAGGAAAGTTCCCTTGACAGCTGTACCATTATTGAAGAGACGAAACTGGATCAGCAAAGGCTTGAAAAAAGAAATGAAAGGATAATTGATTCCAAGTCCTCAAATAAACAATAGAATTTTAAAACCAGAGAAACTAGCAATGACTGAGATGCACATACTGGATCCCCATGGAGACATTCTGGATTTTGCTCCATGACTTCATTATGAACACGTAATCTCTAGCAGTGAAGGGAAAAAAAACAAATGAGCCAAAACATGAAAAGTTCTGTTTATCCAAAAACAAAAAACATCAACATATGGATGGAAGAAAGCAGCAAAGAGGTAAAACATTGCCTCCATAAATTATATACTCACAAAAGAATCAGTATCAGTTCTAGGGAAAGTAAAAAAAAAAACAGATGGGATAAATCACAAGTAAACATAATGCTATAAATCTGAGGAATGAGATCGAGCATACACATCATAAAAGGAAAATAGTGAACAAACATGTTATCATCTAAATTATTTAACCAACCCCCCTCTAGTGAGCTCCTACATGGTAGAAGCAATGAGATAGTTTTTATTCTCAGTTATTCAGCGATTACTAATAATAATGTGAAAGTTCCACTGGTTAGCCTTGTGTTGGAAGAACTATTCTTTGACAATGCCATGGATACCAGTGCGTGCATGCAACAAAAGGGTCAGGAAAAGGAAATTTTCAATGACTGGAAACAAGCTTCAATGAAAAATAGTTTGTGTAAAACATAAAGAGAAGATACTCATTTATTTTGACTCACCCATTTTCTTTCTATTTCTTTTCCTAGAGTTAGAATTTTGATTATCAATGGATCATTGTCAAACTTAAAGTGGGTGGTTACCACACACAAAACAAAACATTAAATTATAAAAGCTAAAGTATGATCATCAAACTTCTATGTTCATATTAATTTAGAGAAAATGATACTTGTCCTTCTTTAAATAGAATTTACTTAACATATTGCACAATGAAATCAAACTATTAACCACAAACCTCAATATTGGAAGCTTGGAGGCAAGTTCCTTTGACTTGATTCTTTGGGCATTTCAAAGCCAAATCATGCGATATAAACCCAGTTCCATCTGTATGTATAAGAGGTTTCCCATCTGTACCGTAAACAGCATTACCATCTTTATCCTGCAACAACAAAAACATAAAAAAGAACAGCAAATTGAATAGACAAACAGGCAATAATCTGTGTATGTCCACACATACCTAGCGAATAACAAGCCATGTTTTGAAAAAAAAGAAAACAAATCAACATATAAATCGCACCCGGCATGGTTCATCAGCTATTGGCTTGATATCTACAAAGGATAAATCAACTTCCAGATTCATGGTCTTTGACAAAATCAGCGAAAACCTGAGTCTCTTCAAACAATGTTAATCTCAAATTGCTAACAGAGCATGTTTTAAACATGGTTCTCAAATATGGGGGAGGGGAGATCATAGTGTCACCAACCTAGCCATGTAGTTGGACAAACTGGACAAATTGTCCACATGCATAAAAACAGATCTAGCTTGACGGATTGTTTTCCCGCACAAAATATTATCTTGATTATCAACCGATGCAACAGACTCCATGCAGACGAAAAAACACTTGACAGGAGAAGTGGTCGGGTCTTTCTTTTTTTCTTCTTTGCCTCCATCTTTAAACACTGGTCAACAACGGTCAACAACCAATGTCAGTTAAACGAAATGATTATCCTAGAAGGATTCAAAAACTAACAAAAGATGTTCAGAAGACCATGTACGCCACAATATCACCTGCCACTGTGCCGTGACACATATAAGTGACAGTTTTTGCCCAAATATCTACTTTTAGAAGTGAAACTATGATACAAATGGTCGGAATACTTAATTTCATTACAAAACAAGTGAAACTAACCAATTTTGCAATGGATCTGAGAGCATGGATCGAAAACAATCTTTTTTTCTTAAAGATGAGTTTGTATAAGACTCCATTAGCTATCTATTACAAAGGCCCAATGACAAACAGTTCTTGAAATGCATGGTACAGATCATACTGAGATGATGAGCTAATGCCTTATCATTGAAGGACAGAAACAAGAAAGGAAAAATATTTGACTTGCACTGGTATCTCGTTACACCGAAAGGACTTGGAACATAACAACATAGGAAAGTAAAAGTTCGTTTATAGAGATTTTGACAATTATCTATTTAAATGCATTGTACAAAGTTAACTCTCCTGCACAAAGGAACAAACATCCTACGACAGTCATCTTAAACTTATGCTTATAAGTGTATAATGTATGTTATTAATATAGAATGCACAGTGTCTCAAAAAGGGTCATCCAAAAGTCAATATTCATCAAACAAGAAGAGCAATCTATAGACTAACCAAAAAAGCGGTAACAACGCAAACCAACATGAATCCCTTCTCTAAGAACCTTGTTGTACTTGGCAAAATAATTATCCAGAGAACTGCTCACTGAATATCTCTCATCTTTCACCTCCTCAAACTTTACCATTAAGATATTGTCATCTCCCAAGGTCCTTTGCAGGACATTTCTCTGCTTGGAGAGGTAAGGTCCCTGAAATAATTTTAATGAATATGACAATGCTAACCCAAAAATTGTGTCTTCTTACAGTAAAAACACATCAATAGTTTCTCTCAGTAATCAATAAGCAACAGTAGGATATCACAATAAATAACATAATTGTTTCCGAACCCTTGGAAAGGAGCATTTCATGTTATCAACATCTGGAATAAAAGAACTGATACAGGTCTAACTACGAGCGAATTTCATACAATTGATAACACAAATTAACCATGATAATACAAGCATAAAGTTGAATGGGAAAAAAGCATCCAAATTCAAAATTTCCAGAATAGAAAATATTTGATCATGAATCACCAGCATGTTTTTTTTCTTTTTTTCTTTTTTCTTTTTTCTTTTTTTTCAGGAGAGTAAAACAATTGATGGTTCTCTTTATCATGTATGCATAAGCATGTGCATGTGATTAAGGAGAAATTCAAACCTTGAACCTATAACTTCCATCCGGATCAACATGACAATGATAGATGTGTGCTTTCCCAGAATCCCAATCAAGATACTGCAGTATAGCAACAAATAATAATAATAATAATAATAATAAAAACAGTGGATTATAATCAGTTACAATTCTAGATAAGCAATTTACACGTACACATTCACTATATACCCGCGACTCCAGCACGCAAATCATTCAAATTTCAAAATTAAACAAATTAAAGAGCATAAAACCCAGATAGTTTTATGACATATTTACCTTGACACGATCTTCTTCCTTTATATAATCTCTCCTACATCCAAAAGCGTCCCAAATTTTTGACTCAAATGTTTCCATTGGCAAATCCTTATACCCCCTAATTTGATCAGCGGATACCACCTCTTCCAAATTCTTTCTGTAGATATTTTGAGAATAAATTAAGCCTTATCAACCAAGCAGCTAGCAAAACACAAGAAACCACAAAGCAAAGAAAAGCTTACCCTCCAAGGTAATTTAAGATAAGAAAGGCTTTTCTAAACTCAAGCTCTCCCAAAGCCACCAAATGTTGACTGGTTGTAGACTCACTTCCTCTCTGTCTCTGTGAATCCATGGTTGATGAACCTTCAAGCTTCAATGGAGTTGGAGATTGAGCACCAGAATCACCTATATTATTGCCCCCACAGAAGGAAAAACAAAAACATCAACCCAGAACCTGAATTGCATCTTTGACCTTCACAGACAGCAAAGTTTTCTAAACAGTGATGATTACCATTTCGAAATGAAAAAAAAAAAAAGTACATTACTTTGAGAATTCATCAGTAAACGGGTGTTTGTACGATTCTGGGGTTGTTGAGGAGATGGGGAGAGGGAGGAGTGCATGTGGGGGGAAGAAGAAGAAGCATTGATATTAGGAGAGCACTGTTTGGCCAAGTGCAGAACGAAACCGTCAAAACTTTTTCTAATCTCTAGACCAGAAATTCTCCTGAGAATATTTAAAGCAACTTCTTCCCCTAACGAAGCCAGTGTCGACCTCGTATTGGTTTCTAGCGGCCTTCGATCCTTCTCCCTACAGATTTTGGTTATCAGTTCCTCCACTGCACAAGGCAATGGCACTATTTTATCATTATTTATCTCTGCCATTGGATTGTTCTCTACTGATCTACTGAAGAAGGGCAGTGGCAGTGCAAAATGCTATTTGAAATTTTGAGTGAGAGTTGCTGGATTTTATACTTGGTAAGTGAGCATCTTAGATTTTTGTCTTTTATGGTAGGAAGCGGGACTGCGTATTTATATATTCTGAGATAGAAATAGAAGGTTGTATTTGGAATTCCAGTTGTGGGACATGGATTCTTCATGGTGAAGTTCGACCAGGAGAGTGACAGATTGAAAATCATCTACGATGCCTGCCTGCATATTCTATGGATCAGAACTACTGTATATATTAACAAAGTAAGTGACGTGAAAGTTCATCTAGAGTAGTTGAGGGTTACAGCATACCAAGGTTCGATCATAGGATATCAACAAATTTCTTGTGTAACAGACGAGACTATTTTACATTGTTGGAAATTCAAGCTGATGAAAATGTGGTGTTGGTCTTTTAGGATTAAAACTCAAAACAGAAATATTAAAACAAGAAATTTCTTATGAAGATAGAAGTTGGAACACAAGAGGATACGTTTAAGGCCTAACCAATCAAGTTTCTTATTCTGAAAAATGAAGCTTTCTTTCTTCTACGTACCATTGTATAAACATGCATACATTGAAAAAAAAAAAAAAAAAAAGAGAGAGTAATATTTTATGTTTTTGTCCAACAATAAAACAAATCGTTTGATTAGCCGAATTCACTATTGGTTTTTTCATTAAACTCCACAGATAACTATGCTATTAGAAACTAATTTAATGTGTGTTTGCTATTATGATGCAGAGCTATTTCTAAAGTGTTTTTTAAATTAAAATTTATAAAAGTAAGTGTTTTAATTTTTAATATAACATATTAAAATAATCCATTTTAAACAAAAAAAAATTAAAAAGTAAGTTGTAACTAAAATCAAACATTCATTTACTGATTAGTAGGTATTTACTTTTGGATGAATGGATTGGAACTCTATACTAGTATGCTATTTTTTTTTCTGATTCTCTTACAACTTCCAACTGATACTAGTAACAGTTTACTATCTCATCCATCAAACTTTCCTATCTTTTTCTAGAACCTACACCCTAGTACTTATTGTTTAAGTTAGTAGACTTTTTTTTTTTTTGATAATTGTACTTTCTTTCAAAAAAGGTTTCTTTTTATTATTCTTTTTCTTGAAGCTATAAGAAGTATCTTTTAAGAAATTGACAAAAGAAACTCTTTTCATCTTTTTCTTTCATTTTCTTTTTCAAATACTTTTTTTTTTCAGATTATTTGCTCTTTTTTTATTAAACAGTTAAAAACTTATAATATATTCGGTAGTGCAGTACATATATTTTTTTAAAGTGATTTTCATTTGAAAATATATTAAAATAATGTTTTTTATATTTTTTATTGTTAACATTAGCATATATTAAAACCATAAAAGGGCACTAAAGAAACATTAATTTAATGTTTTTTAGCCAAATGCAATTTCAAACGCAAAAATAAACAATGTCATCATAACTATAGTTATTACTTTAGATTAATATGTTTGAAGGATCGAGTTATAGGTTAGGGTTGAGCCAATTCAATTTTGATTTTGAATTTAAAAAAAAAACATTTTCTTTTCAAATAAAAAGCATTTTTTTATTTTTAAAATATTAAAATAATCCAAAAAATTTTACAAAAAATAATTTAATTTTTTTAAAAAAATTAAAAAAGTAAGTTATAACCAACATCAAACACTCATTTACTAACACTTGCAAGTTGCAACAGCTTACTGTCTTATCCATCAAACTTTCATGTCTTTTTCTAGAACCTACACCGTACTTCTTCTTGCTTAAGTTAGTAGACTTCTTATGTTCTTTGATAATTGTGCTTTTTTTTTTTTTAAGAAAGGCTTTTTTTTATGTTTTTTTCTTGAAGTTATGAAAAGTATCGTTTAAGAAGTTAACAAAAGAAACTCTTTTTATCTTTTTCTTCAATTTTCTTTTCCAATGAATTTTTTTTTCAAATTATTTGCTTTTTTATTCAACAATTAAAAACATATAATATGTTTCGTAGTGTAGTGTACAATACTTTTTAAAAGTGATTTTCATTTAAAAATATATTAAAATAATTTTTTATATTTTTTATTTTTAATATCAGCATATATTAAAACCATAAAAAGACACTAAAGAAACATTAATTTAATATTTTTTTCAAGCCAAACGCACCTAAATGCAATTTCAAACGCAAAAACAAACAGTGTCATCTTAACTATAATTATTACTTGAGATTGATATATTTGAAGGATCAGGTTATAGGTTGGGGTTGAGCCAATCAATTTAAATTTTGAATTAAAAAAACAAAATTTTTCCAAATGAAAAAACATTTTTTTATTTTTAACATATTAAAATAATCCATTTTAAAAAAAATAATTTAATGTTTTTTAAAAAAAATTAAAAAAGTAAGTTGTAACCAAAATCAAACACACATTTTCTTAACTAGTAGGTGTGTACTTTTGAATGAATAGATTAAGACTCTACACTAGTATGTTATTTTTCTTTTTCTAATTCTCTTTCAAATTTCAACTGACACTTGCAATAACTTATGACATGTCCATCAAATTTTCATGTCTTTGCCTACAGCCTACTACTTCCTGCTTAAGTTAGTACACTTCTTATGTTATTTGGCAATTGTGTTTTCTTTTAAGAAAGGTTTCTTTTTTTTTTTTTTTCCTAGAAGTTATAAGAAGTTTACAAAAGAAACTCTTTTCATCTTTCTTTTCATTTTTTTCTTCCATGTTCTTTTCCAAACATTTTTTTTCAAATTATTTGCTTTTATTATTAAACAATTTAAAACTTATAATATGTTCGGAAGTGTAGTGCATAGTACTTTTTAAAAGTGATTTTTATTTAAAAATATATTAAAATAATTTTTTTATATTTTTTTTAATATCAGCATTTTTTAAGCCAATTCAATTTAGATTTAGATTTAAAAAAAAACTATTTTTTTTCAAATGAAAAGGCATTTTTTTATTTTTAATATAACATATTAAAATAATCCAATTTGTTCTTAAAACATAATGTAAAGTTTTTTAAAACAATTAAAAAAGTAAGATATAACCAAAATCAAACACTTATGTACTGATTAGTAGGTGATTACTTTTAGATGAATGGATTGAGACTCTACACGAGTATGCTACTTTTCTTTTTTCTGATTCTCTTTCAACTTTCAATTGACACTTGCAACAACTTATTTTCTCGTCCATCAAACTTTCTCATCTTTTCCTAGAACCTACATCCTACTACTTCTTGCTTAAGTTAGTAGACTTCTTATGTTCTTTGATGACTCGACTTTCTTTTAACAAATATTTATTTATTTTTTTTAAGCTATAAGAAGTATTTTTTAAGAAGTTGACAAAAGAAACTCTTTTTATCTTTTTCTTCAATTTTCTTTTCCAATAACTTTTTTTTAAGATTATTTTCTTTTATTATTAAACAATTAAAAACTTATAAAATGTTTGGCAGTGTAGTGCATAATTCTTTTTAAAAGTGATTTTCATTTAAAAATATATTAAAATAATTTTTTTATATTTTTTTATTTTTAATATCAGCATATATTCAAACCATAAAAAAAGCACTAAAGAAACATTAATTTAATGTTTTTTTCAAGCCAAACGCAGCTAAATACAATTTCAAATGCAGAAATAAATGGTGTCATCTTAACTATAATTATTACTTGAGATTGATATGTTTGAAAGATTGAGTTATAGGTTAGGGTTGAGCCAATTCAATTTAGATTTTGAT
>Ga0307510_10012561_pt1 | contig 10043 bp, 5 predicted proteins | sample 12_EM_MG_FD_207224 | JGI IMG/M metagenome (GOLD analysis project Ga0307510, IMG submission 207224) | Populus trichocarpa ectomycorrhiza microbial communities from riparian zone in the Pacific Northwest, United States - 12_EM | ecosystem: Host-associated > Plants > Roots > Unclassified | place... | reverse complement strand
ATAAAAAAACAACAATATCTTCTTTCCATCCACCAAATCCTATCCTTCCATCAATCACCACATACGTCTACAATCTTCCACGCAGGCCACCGCTTCTATGCTTGCCTTTCGATCTTCCACGCTCGCTCCCTCTCTTCTGTGCCCCTTTCCGCTCTTCTACGCAGGTCTCCCTTTCTCTTCTGTGCAGAACAATCGTGCTAATAAAGAAAAGAACAAAGAAAACTCTTCTAGACTCAGTAGCCTACTCGCATATGAGTTCTCCTCACCGATCGCAAGCACCTCTCCGGAGGTTTGTTGAACGACAACGATGTACGATACACCTACGCCGGCCGGCATGAAAGAACCCGCTCCCGGAGAGCTTATCTTCTTTGTCTGAACGATAACGGGGTAGGATATGTGCGGGGCTGCCGGACTGATATGCGGCCGGGGGTTAATATGGTGAGCAGCAATCGACCATTTTCAACAAAACCGGCATTGGGGACAGCTGAAGATGTCTGCACGGTAATCCAACTAGAACTTCCCATGGTAAAAGGGTTTCAATCTCCTCATCATGCCCGGTCGCTTAGCTCCTTGGTGTCCCCCTTGTGCTCGAGTACTTGAGTTTCGCACCAGATTCCCGATTGCGGATTTACTAAGTTTTTACTACACGCATATTGCACGAATGGACATGATCCCTACTATAGAAAATCGTGAGAGTGAAGAAACTTGTCAATTTAATTTTTAGTATTGCTGCGAGCAGGAGTGCTAGCGGCTCTGGGTTTTTGTATGGTGCAATTGGGCGTGGACAAAATTAACCGATTGACGAAAGCTCATAATTTTCGCCCTGATGTTGTCAACCTCCTCGATACAATCACCCCCCAACCCAACTAAGAAAAATAATCTAAATATCATATGGGCAAACCCATTCGATACCAGCGATGCTACAAAATACCATCAAGGTTTCAGCCTTTATCTCTCTTCCCAATACAGTAATAAATGATAACACTAAGCGAAACCCCCCTCCCCTTTATTCAGTCAAAAGAAATTGCAAAATTAAGGAAAAATTAAAGAAAGTAAACAAGAAATATTGCTAGAGTTAGTGATTTTTATTTTTTATTTTTTATATTTAAATGGCTTATGCTACTTAAAATTCATTGGTGAAATCTCTAAATGAGGAAAATAACAGGGGCTTGTCTGCCAAGACCACCCCAAGAAATCAACATTAAATTTTGCACAAATCATATTTTTCTTTGCCTAATTTTTCTCCAAAATTTTTAAAAATATCTTAATAAATCTACCTAGTTTTAGTTTATTTTTAAGTAATATTTTTATATTTTTGTGATTTTTTATGGTAGTGTTTTCTTTCTTAGTAGTTGAGTGTGATTTTCTTGGCAATGGGAGAAACTTTTCTGTTGGCTGGCATTCAAAAACATTGATGGTATTTTGTTGGGAGGGCCCGGGATTTGCTGGTATTCTGTAGGTTTTCTCGCCTGTTCAGGGGTAATGATTTTTGTATGGGTCCGGAAGCGATGCGTTGCAACACTCACCAAAGAGATCGGTTAATTTTGTCCACGCACAATAGTACTCTAAAAGTACTAGACGGCATTGATGATTTTTGGGACTGATGAGATCTGCCTTCCCGCATTAAGCTGGCAATTATCACTCAGGAGTTGTTTTTTACAGTCACTCGGGACTATATTACTAAACAACTGAGGACTATGTATCCCGGGGGAATTAAGACATGGTGAGGGCCGCTCCTTCCTCTGAGTTGTGCACACATTTTTTGCCTGGCGAGGGAGTTCCCCCAATTGACTCCCGGGCCCAGGGCCTTCTCAGACATCCAGAGAATAGTGTCTTCTCCAGCACCTGCGCCGAGAGTTAGATAGACCATTTCCTCACCGAAAATCGGCGCACTATTCTGCTTATTTACCGCACAAGCACATGTGCGAATAGTTTTTGCTTGGTTGTTGTCATGTGCACCTACTGTAATCTCGACCAACCAGATCACAGGTCAGAGCAACCTTTGTGCACTCTCTGCTGGTTGGCTGAGCACTCGAGTTCTTGGCTTCAGCTGGGCTGGTGTGGGGGGGGACAACTCAGCAAGAAAAGAAAATTCAATCTGCTTCCCCGAATACAGTCTGCGGGCAACGCTTGAACAACCCCTTTTTTTCGCTCTCACCACCTTCCCCCAAAGCCTCACAAAGAATGGTTTGATCCTCTGTGATCCGCCACCAGCACCGTTCCCACTACCACCACCACCGACGACAAGAAGATCCATAGGCGAGACAAGATGGATTCTGAACACACCGGGACCCGACCATTAATATTAACCAAAACGTCGGTAATGTGACTGACAGTTACAAGAATGTGTGGAACAACTGCAAGATATCGGTATCGGACGAGAAGCACCAGATTCTGGAATGGTTGTCTCCCATGGAAGCCCGGGAAAGGCATCAAGCTGTGCGTGAGGGCCGGGTGGATGGAGTGGGAGACTGGCTTCTCCGAACGAATGAATATGAGAGATGGCATGCAAGCGAGGGCCAGGCTGTCCATCCGCTGTTATTCTGTTACGGAGACCCAGGAGTGGGGAAGACGTATCTGAGGTGTGTGAAAGCAGCTCCGTTCAAATAGTTGAAATTTGTGAACTAATTTGAGCGCGGAAATAAAAGCTCTCTTGTAATAGACAAACTGTGTGACGCGTCTGATAGGGGCGGTGTAGTCGTGGCCTGTGTATACTGCGACTTCCATGCGCATAAAGGACAATCGGCGACTGGCCTGTTAGCGTCTCTCTTGAGGCAATTTGTCGCAGGGGTAGAACCAATACCGAGGGGGATAATGGAGGCCTTTGACCGGGCGAAGGGCGAGGTGGGCGGTCGGGCGCTCCGGCTACCTGAAATCTGCGCGATGCTCATCAAGTCTATCTCATCGTTGCGGCGGGGATTTATCTGCATTGATGCATTAGATGAATTTCCCGCAAAATATCGACCTGATATTTGGGTCTCTTTACAGCACATTATCCAGGAGTGTCCGAACATTCGGCTATTCATTACAGGGAGGCCGCACATCCGAGAGGAAGCCAATAGATATCTCCCCGGATATCCCCACCTACCATCTGTACAACCCACCAAAGAGGATATTAAGGGATATCTTGCCATGAGATTGAAAAAGGACCCTGATCCGCATGCAATGGATACGGAATTGGAGGCCGATATTCTTAGAATTATTCCGGACAAGGTTTCGGAAGCGTATGTAAAATCTGTCCAAAGTGAATCTAAGGTTCACAGCTAACATGGAAATGTAGATTTCTTCTCGTTTCCTTGATTATGGATGCAGTTCTGACAGGCACGACAAAACGTGAGAGAAGAACAACCCTTCTCGAAATGACAAACGGCGTTGGTTTAGACCATGCATACAGCGCAACATTGGCTCGCATAAGAGCTCCAGGAGGGTACAGGGAGAAGCTAGGAATGGGGGTACTGATGTGGGTTTCATGTTCTGAGCGGCCGTTAAAGGTAGACGAGCTCCGCCACGCATTGGGGGTGGGAGTAGGAGCCACAGACCCCGATAGCGAGAATGTTCCTGCAACACAGACCTTGATGAGTTGCACACTAGGACTTGTCACAATAGATGAACCTGCATCGACAGTCAGGCTCGTGCATTTCACACTTCAAGAGCATCTTGCAGCGCATCCCGACCTTTTCACCACACCTCACTCGATGATGGCCAAAATATGCCTCACTTATTTAAACTTTAGATCCGTATGTGATCTTCCAACCACTCTCCATACTATCCCATCGGCAATGCCGTTTCTCCATTATGCCTCGTGTTCCTGGGGGTTCCATGCTAGGAAAGAGGTCACCGGACACGCGAAACGTCTTGCCTTACGGGTTCTTGATCGGGATGAGGACCATATATCCGCCAATATTCTCTTGCATGAGGAGAGCGTCGATTTTATGTCCTGGTGGGATCGTAGCATTGGCGGTCATCCTGATCTTGGTGGATTCACTGGACTACACTGCATAGCATACATGGGGATTACGGAAATCGCGATTGACATGTTGGATATGGGAAGATGGGACCTGAACGGGCGCGATTCTAATGGCGCAACGCCACTAATATGGGCTACTAAATATGGTAATTTCAAGTTTGCAGAGCTACTTCTTTAGCATGGTGTTAGTCCCACATTGTCAGACTTCCAGGGCCTAACGCCACTTGCACATGCTGCGAAGTCTGGCAATGAGGCCGTTGTGGAGCTTCTCCTAGGGCGAGGGGATGTTGATCCCGATTCCTCGGATAAGAATCGTCGGACACCACTATCGTATGCTGCCAGGTTTGGACATGAGGGCGTGGTGAAACTGTTCCTAGAGCGCGGGGGTGTCAATCCCGATTCGCCGGACAAGAACCGCCGGACACCACTATCTTATGCTGCCGGGTCTGGGCATGAGGGTGTAGTGAGGATACTCCTTGAGCGAAAGGATGTCAATCCCGATTCGTCGCGTAAACCTGACCAGGCACCATCATCGTTTACTGCCAGATCTGGCCATGAGGACTTTGTGAATAGAGCCCTGGGGCGATGGGATGTCATTCCTGATTCCTTTGATACGGACGGCCGGACACCACTATCGTATGCTGCTGGTTCTGGGCATGAGGGCATTGTGAAGCTACTTCTTCAGCGAGGAGATGTCAAAGCATATCCTTCAGATTCACATGGCAGGACGCCACTATCATTCGCTGCCGAATCCGGATCTGTTGGCGTTGTGAAACTCCTTTTAGAGCTGGCGGATGTCGGTCACGATTCGTCAGATGATACTGGCCGGACACCACTATCCTATGCAGCCGAATCTGGGCATGAGGGCGTTGTCGAGATGTTTCTGGAGAGCAAAAACATCAATCCCGATCTGTCGGATTTCCGGGATAGGACACCATTCTCATACGCTGCCAGGTATGGACATGAGGGCGTAATGAAGATACTTCTGGAAAGTGGACATGTTAATCCCGATTCGCCGGATAGAGGTGGTAGGACACCACTCTCATACGCTGCCGGATCTGGACGTGAGGGCGTAGTAAAGATTCTTCTGGTGAGAGGACATGTCAATCCCAATTCGTCGGATAGGTATGGTAGGACACCGCTCTCATACGCTGCAGGATCTGGACGTGAGGGCGTAATGGAGATACTTCTGGAGGGAGGACATGTCAATCCCGATTCGCCGGATAGGTACGGTAGGACACCACTCTCATACGCTGCAGGATCTGGACGTGAGGGCGTAATCAAGATACTTCTGGAGAGAAGACATGTCAATCCCGATTCGCAGGATTGCAGTGGTAGGACGCCACTATCATACGCTGCCAGGTTTGCACATGAGAGCGTGGTGGAGATACTTCTGAGCAGAGAACATGTCAATCCCAATTCGCCGGATGGCGGTGGTAGGACACCTCTCTCATACGCTGCTGGATCTGGAAATGAAGGCGCAGTAAAGATTCTTCTGATGAGAGGACATGTCAATCCCGATTCGCCGGATTGCGATGGTAGGACACCACTCTCACGCGCTGCCGGATTTGGACATGAGAACGTGGCGAAGATACTCCTTAAGCGAGGGGATGTCAATCCCTGTTCGTCGGATCATCTTGGCCACACACCCTTCTGGCACGCTGGCTTCCATTCCCATTCTCGTTTGCAGAGTTTGATATCAGAATCAAGGCCCTTTGTCCACCTAACATTCCAAGCTAGCAGCCTGACACCGACAGCCTCTAGCCTTATTCTGAGTGCCCAGGAAGGAATGGAATCTAGTCCGGTATTACAGCTAAAAGACATTCCCGACACAAGAGACCAGATCATGGGAGCCATTCCTCCCCCCTCCAACCAGCCTCCTTTGAATCAACTTGAAGCACAACCTGTACCATCCTTTTCAGCACCCATCCCCATATCCGACGCTGCCCTTGACTCTGGTGTGCAGAGGCTGTTATCGGAACCAAGGCCATTTAGTCACAAAACATCACAAACGAGTGGCCTGACACCGAAAATACATGGCCCTACTCTAAGTGTTCAGGAAGAACTGGAATTAGGTCTGGTATCAGAACCAGAAGGCATTATTCCGGACATAATACCGCAGATCACAGAAGCTATTCCTCCCTCCCCCTCCGACGAGCCTCCCTCAGATCGACATGAAGCACAGCCTTCACCATCCGTTCTCGGGTCCATCCCCACATCAGACGCTGCCCGCGACCCTGCCATCTCGAACCATTCTGGGCCATTAAAACTCTTGCGAGCGATCCGCCGTTATTTTCGTCGCTTTAAGCGTAAGCTTTCTTCCTCCGACTAATCGATAATTCCTACCATCCTTACCGAAGACGCTGTCGAACTTTGCCACACTATTGCCACATCTGCATACATACCTACCACATGGACCCACCCGTATGCACCCCTACCGTTGTCACAAAAACATCATTCACGTGCATTCCGTGAAAGTCTATTTCCAACATGTAGTGCATCGATTTCCCCCCTCCTATGTTATCCGGCCAAGACCTGGGCTCCAGATGGCTCCAGCTGGAAGGGGAATACATGCGAGAAGACATTTTCCGCGGGTAAATTCCCACCCGTATAGCCCCCGGCTCTCCATCGTCTGTCCAGTCTCGTCTCTCAGCTGGGTAGAGGCACCTATCGGATTAATTCACGCTTGGTTTCTATGTATGATGTTGTGATTTTCACCTCGCCTCTTCTTCCCTTCCCTTTCCCTTTTGTTCCCCTTAGGCGTACGGTCGTATTAGTATTGAGTTGTTTCACTTTCCTCCCTGTCCTAATAATAATAGAAAAGACACAAGAGGGTTCTTCACACACGATTATAAGTTACATGTAAGATCTAAGGCGTTTTTTCGGGGTGGTTGTTTATAGGTGGCGTGCCATATCTATCGGTTTTCGTTTAATCTATATGTAGAAATTTTATTGTGATGACATTTGAGCTCGAGTACTGTTCTATCCATAACATAAAGCGGCACTAACAATTATTATCCCTTGTGGTGTTGATAGCGCCGAATTTGCTTACATCGAGCTATAAAAAAACAAGTTTCGCATTTTCTTTGAAAATTAATGTCAATAGCGCGATATCAAAAGCATTCCATATCAAACTATGATAGAGACCTTTTTCACTCAACCGGAGCATCAAACCTAGGGCCCGTTTACCTATAGACAATTACCTAGCCCTTCGAACGGTGCCGGCCGTAGAGGGAGCTAGACGGTTGGAGGGGTACGGGCAAGTAGCTGGTGTTTACCTAAAGTAACAAACTTTACAAAGGAAAGCGTGCACTTCCTCGACTAGAAAGTGTCCGGGCAGAGTGAACGAGTACACCCAAGATAGTCTCAGAATTAAAGATTCTATCCATCACGGCCCGGGCAGTTCGGAACAACAGGACGGGTTTTGGTATTAAGAAATTGAGAACCCTAAGGCTCATTTTAGGCGCTAGGTTCAGTGCTGTTGGAAACCTCGAGATGCTTCTCGGCATGCTCTCCTGATAGTTCCTTTGTTGTTCGGATAGCCCCTGGGAACGCATTTGTTTGTGGCTTTGGAAATGCGTTTTGGCTTCGGGCATGTGGTCGGGCTTCCGGGAGGGCATTTCGAATGCAGGAATGCACGGGGAGTTTTGGAACGATGCATCTGGAGGAAGGAAAGCAGGAACGCTGCGGGGGGAGTGTGAAAGAGCTGAAAGCCCGGTGGCCATGGGCAATGGGAGTTTGTCTTGTTAGCACGCAAGTGAACAAGTGGAACGGGGGCATACAGAAGTGTGGGCATGTGTGAAAAATAGGAGGAATTTGTAGTTGATATACTCCTGTCTGCCGCGAGTTAGTTGTTGCTGAGACGGTATTTTTGAATGAAGGGTCCCCGCTCCGGTGTGGTGCCATGGTTTTCATGTGAGAAATCCTGGCATTGGCAGTCCCTGTTTTGTTTTGTTGTTGCTTTCGGCCCGCGTCCAAAAAGTACAGTACAGTACCAGCATCCATAGAATTGGCATTAGGGACAGCTGAAGATGGCTGTACGGTAATCCAACTGGAACTTCCCATGTTAAAACATCTTTAATCTCCTCATCATACCCCGTCCCTCAGCTCCTTAGGGTCTCCCTTGCACTTGAGTTTCGCGCCAGACTCCCGACTGGATTTACTGAGTCTTTACTGCACGCATAGGGCACGAATAGACAGGATCGCTGTAGCAAATTGTGAGGGTGAAGCAACCTGTCAATTTAAATTTTAGTATTGTTGGTGCGAGCGGGAGTTCCAGCGGTTCTGGGTTTTTGTGTGGTGCTAGCACGGTATCTAACCGGCCTCTGAACATGTACAAGCACTGCTACTTTCCACCACTTGCACTTCGTTCGCTCACATTCAACTCTAAACCAAAGCAAACAAAACTAGCGGTAAAGACAGGTGTATAGGTGAAAACACAATGAACGCACCCCGATCCTTCCATAGATCGTCATAAATATCTCACCATTTCCCTACCTGCCTTTATTCCTCTGTACACTCCCGTGATATCAAAGGGAAGGCATGTCGGTATAATTTATTTCCATAAACTGCTTAGCGATCTACTGCGCTCCCGAACTACTAGTATATGAAATGCAGCTGAACCCAAGCTCCTGACCATAGCAAGTTTTGAGGTCGGCAGAAACATTTTTCAGATTTCACTGACCCCCGAGAAGGCAGCTCAGTTCTCTCCCCTGACTTATGTGCACGTTTATTGCCTCGGCGGGAAATAATTGGATGCTGTGGCGGCAGATGGGTTGCTTTCTGGCTACATGGAACTTGAGCAGCAGTTGTTTTTACTCCAGTGCAGTCAGTGAGAGTGAATTTGGAGAAGAAAAAAGCAACTACAATCCGCTAATGTCACGGGTAGACTGCGCGAGAAGTGATCGTAGTTGAGCCTCATGGTTGAAGCTCCCTCCTTCGCTTAAATGGGCTAGGAACAATGCCTTTCGGACTCTAACTGTACTCGAGTATTTATGATCCACTAACTGCACCACAAGAACAAGTGGGAGGGCAAGATGGATTCTGCCGCATACCAATACCCGGCCATTACAATAAACCAAAGCGTTGTCCGACGAATAGCTTCGGATTTAACAAAAAAATAATGCGACGGATAGCCACTAAGGGCCCGTTTACCTATCCCCTAAACCTCTGAAACATTCAGGCCCATTTAAAATGTTGAACACTAACTTATTTGGGAAACCGTGATATGAAAAACTCAATATTCGAGAAGTGCTGCAGTGCTCAGAATTGGGCAAAATCTGCAGTGCTCAGAATGGCCGTGAAAAGAGATTGTCCGCGCAGCTTTGCTCCCGCGTACTCAAATAGGCTAGTGTTCAACATTTTAAATGGGCCTGAATGTTTCAGCGGTTTAGGGGATAAGACCAGATTCTACGATAGTCCCCTATGATAGTCCTTCCGGTCCTCACCTTCCCAGGCGTAGTCCGTCCTAGCACTCCCAAAAAGCCGGACTAAGAGCCGTAGTCTGTCCCGTCCTCCCCCGAAGATGGACGGACTGGACTGTTGGGAGCACTGATTTGTAGATATTCAGATCCGAGTGGGTCAATTAAGTTTCCCGCTAACTCTTCTAAAAAATCCCAGGTATAGTACTACGAGTCAACTTCGGTTCCATTAGTTCTTTGGCTTTGCCGCAACCTTACAGCGACTATGGCTAACGTGAAAGACTTATGGAAGTATTTTAAAGCGAAAACAAGGCTCGTAGCGGAATGGTTGGTTCAGTGATATCTTAATACTCGCAGCACTTCATGATCTATTAGCCTTCTTTTTCGTGTAGGTAGATGTTTATTGTGTTGGTTTCGTGGAATCACCCTACATCACTCATAATTTGTCTTCATCCCGCGGGAGTCCTCAGGCATCCTCGGCCGCCCCCTTCATTTTTTTCCACATGTGCCCGGCAGCTATTCCCAATACCGTAAAAACTGGAATAATTGGCCCTCACGCTAGTATGTTGATATAAGGTTGGGCGCACGGAAAGTCCCTATTTTAAAGGAAATTGGTGTTTCAACACTGAAAACTAGGGCTCACTTCTCCGAGTCTG
>Ga0307510_10012560_pt1 | contig 10043 bp, 14 predicted proteins | sample 12_EM_MG_FD_207224 | JGI IMG/M metagenome (GOLD analysis project Ga0307510, IMG submission 207224) | Populus trichocarpa ectomycorrhiza microbial communities from riparian zone in the Pacific Northwest, United States - 12_EM | ecosystem: Host-associated > Plants > Roots > Unclassified | place... | reverse complement strand
GGCAGTCTCCTGTAGCAACTCATTATGCGCTTCATGGGCCAATTCGAGCCAATTATCCAAATGAAATTGGCCCATGCAAGGGCTTGCGCACAATTACTTATGGCCTACTGTGGGCCATCTCAAGCTTGTTGGCAGAGGAGCACTGTGTCCACATTTTGGACCAGACTAGCTGCAGAAAGAATTGGCCCACATAAATTCAGGGTTAAGAAAGAACGAAATTTATGGGTGGGCCTATGCATGAGGATATACATCATATCTCAATGGGCCCATACAAACCCATGCACCCTGTTACTGAAACTTGGCCCATGTTGTTTTTTCCAATACACACAACCAATTTGCATGTGGGTTCTACCAACTACTACGACAACATATGCTACATGGGCTTGTAGATGGCGATGTATTGTGTTTGCTTCACCATGTCGCTTAGATCTGAAACTTTACTGAACTCGACAACGATCGGTCAACTCGGAGACACTGGATATCTGGCCGGCATTGCCTATTGTTATATTTGCCCAGGACATGCATTCCGAAGAGGATGTGACTAGCGTCATTTCCACGCTCAGGCATCACAATCGAGTGTGTAAAATCTATTACCGGAAGAACTGGCTATTTCAAGATACCTTTTTAGGAGGATTTGCGGAAATAGATGAGCCATTCCCAGAGCTGACAAGTCTGATGCTCACCTCTTTTGGACAAAATGTGTCAGTCCTTCCCAGTTCTTTTTTGGGCAGATCTGCCCCACGTCTGCAATCACTCGACTTGCATGGCATTTCTTATTCCTCGATTGGAAAACTACTTTCATCCACCACTAACCTTGTCTGGCTTTCCCTTTCTCGTATTCCCCATTCCGGGTATATTGCACCCGATACGATTGTCCCTTGTCTGTCCATGTTGCCCAGGCTCGAATCACTTCTTCTTGGATTACAATACCCTCGATCTCGGACCCAGTGAGAAAGCTGACATCCACCCCCGCTCACTTGTGTAGTCTTCCCCAATCTCACCTCTTTAAACTTCCAGGGCGATATCGAGTACTTCAAGGACATCCTGTCTCAAATCGAAACACCTGTACTCAATAAAACCACATTTTGGTTCTTCAATCAACTAGTATTCGACACTCCACTACTCGGGCACTTCATCCCCTACAAGAAATGTGTTGATGCTATGTGGTGTGATTTGACGTTTGCTGACTTGGTCAGCAAAAACTGATGCTGAGGGGCACCAGTTGATTAGCCTCGTTGGAGCATTCCTTATGTGTCAGCAAAAACTGATTCTGAGGGATGCCAGTTGATTAGACTCGTTAGAGCGTTCTTCATGTTGTTCCCTTTTTTCGTACTAATCTCATGTGACTTCGACTTGAGCTTGACTTGAGCATGTCTCAATGGCATTCGCGTCCAAGTCCGTGTCAGCTGATTCCATGTCAGCATATATGCTGGCCTGACGGACACCACCACGCCACTATGCCAACTCCCTTGCCACCATTGCACGCCTCACCACCATTGCACACCTCAGAATATCATTTGGTTCGTTCCTCTCGACTTGATCAAGTTTGCGATGAAGCCAATGTGATCAAGTACCTCTGCGACCATCACAATGAGGCCACAGCGGCAGCTACTCCGTGCCCTGGCTGACACAAGCATCCCAATGACATGGACCCAATTGCACATTGCGTCCATCCACAAATAATTGTACTCGAACCAGACGTTGTTCATGCAGATAGAGGCAAAGGCTCGTCTTCTCTTCAGCCTACGTCTTCATCCCCTTCCCGACAGATTCCCATCAATCTAAAGACCTCATCACACATTTGTGTATTACCCTCCCGCCCCCACCCCACCTCCTCTGGCCATGCGTCCTAGAGGGGCTCATTTTCTACTCCTTCTGGCCATCCTTCAATCTCAAAGGCGGCATTTGTGCTGCAACTCAATACCAAATTGATCAAGTGTGCCTTTCCAACATCTGCATGCTTTTACTTGCTAACTGTGTACCGGAATACCCATGGAGTTACAGTCTCAAGCTATCTTGCACAATGACCCAGGATATGAGCAGTCTGTTCCTTCGCTATCCAAGACTGACTTGACAAGCTAACGTCTAAGCTACAGGCACGCTACCCGATTACAATCCAACCTCACATGGCTCGCTTTGGCCGCCGACTCGCATCACACTCAAAATCAACATCCACCCCCTATGCAACCCCCTCCACCGCTCGATTCCGTCACCACCGAAACCGTGCGACGGGTTTATGCCATGATGCCCACCATCTTTGTGCGTGATATTGTGCGGGCAAAGGGCCAATCAATTCCACCCCAGCCAGTGCCAATGCTTAAACGTGAGCGTCCGACAGACGAGCCCAAACTCGCCATGACAAAACATCGCGATACGGGTGATGGTAAGGCTGCCACTGGCATGCCACTGCCCGCCACTCCTGCCCTCACTCAGAAGTCTGCCCAACCATTCGCGGGTGGTATCCCACAGGCAGCGATGCCTGCAAGGTTGGCATGGTGGGCGCGGTCGACATGTTGGACATGGTGGATGTGGTGGACACGGCGGACTTGCAGATGTGGTGGATGTGAGGGACATGGTGGACTTGGGGATGTGGTGGACTTGTGGATGCAGTGGGCCATGGACGTGATCAAGGACCCTGGGATATGGAAAGGAAGGACAGGGTGTTTTGTAGTCACATAGGATCAAAAAATACCAGTATTTTCTGACAACAATGGGCGTGAAATGATCAAGAATCCACCATTAAGCCAAGATCATATGACATCAGATAGCAACAAGACTTTTGCCAAACATTGGCTTCCATCGACACTATCTGATCAGGGCCTTGGTGAGCCGCATAAAGTTGAATGAAGTCACATAATGTCGACTCATTTCTCGTTGGGCTTCATCCGTCGCACCGAAACATTCATGACAACCCATACGGCACGCGTGCAATTTTTCAGTGATTATATCGAGGTCACACTTTTGGGACTAGAAGAGCCAGCTGATGATGACCGGGAAGCCCTGCATTTATCCATCTCTTGCGAGCCATTGGATTGGCAGCTTTCTGCTCTCGCACAGGTCTTGAACTCACTCTTGTCTTCCCTCCAATCTGTGGAAAGCCTCGAGATCGCAGTGGATCATGGAGATTGGCAAGGCGAAATTGAGGTCATCCAATGGCGAGAACTTTTTCACCCGTTCACCTCTGTGAAGGATATGACCCTAAAATACAAGAATTCGGTTCGGCTTGTCGCACCTGCCCTTCAAGAGCTTTCTGGGGAAAGTGCAACGGAAGTGTTACCTGCTCTACAAGATATTTTCTTACGGCCTGGTCCGCCGCCATCAGGGCCTGTCAAAGAAGGCATCGAACAGTTCATTGCCACACGACAACTCCACGGACACCCCGTAACTGTCCACTACTAAGACACCAAACTAAGGGCTACATGTGTCGGGAGGTCGGTAATTGTTCCCATCAGATTGATGCTTCGTGATATCTACTTATCGCCATTTCCCTTAGCTTTTTTTTCGACGCCGGAGGTGCCAACTACTATACTTTTGCTACTACCATGCATTCTGACATCCTTGTATGAGATTTTTGAACCCAGTGGGCCTATGCTTTGACACTCGGAGTACCAGGACATTTATCCCAACCTCTACGAATTGTGTTGTATATCAGAGGGGAATTCGTCGGGACAATTCCGCTTTGTGGATTCATCATAAAGCAGAAGGACGTCCTGCTTTACGATACTTGACATAAAACCAAAATAGAAAAAAATCGTATTGTGTATTAATGCCCACTGAATGCGTCTAGTTTAACTCCCTTTCCACTTCCACAAAGCTGCCCATTACCATCGGGAGGAGGGATAGCAATAACGCTACAAAATCCACCAAGGAATACAGCGTCCGGTGTGCGATGTTGTAGTCTACAACAACAAAACGAAAAAAGCGATAATAGATAAATAAAATATGGAAGATATATGTGTGGTGTGCGTGTGTGCTGTGTGCATGTGCGAACGAGCTGGTTTCCGTAACGATGAACGAAATCGAATCTATACCTCGGGGCGTGAAAACTCCCTTCTTAAGGGTTTCCCCCGACTCCGCGTCTTTGTCGCACCCCTAACCTTTCGGCGTTTCGCTTTGGGCTCTGCTGAAGCAGCTCCAGGCTCCGGGACTTCCCTTGCTCTCGACCCCGACCGAGAGGGTGCTTCTGGATCCGTAGCAGCTACGCTTTCTGGCACGCGAGGCGGGGAAGGAGGAGGGGCGTCCTCGTCCTCATCGTCCGAGGATCCGGTAGGGTCATAGCTGAAAAACTTGCTGTCCGGATAGTCGTCCCAATGAACAGTCAGGCCAGCTTTCCGCCGCATTCGCACGCGCCGAGAAGGCGTCGGCATGCGTTCGCGCGCCGGCACGACGAACGGGTATCGCCGCTCGTCCGGGAGGTCGTTGAACTCCTTGAGCATGGCAAACTCGACGGGGCTAAAGTGCTGCGCGACCTGGGCGAGCGTGAGCCAGCCGATCTTGACGAGGCGGAAGAGCGCCTTGGGCGTGACCAGGCCGTAGTTCTTGTGCGGGTTGCGTATGTGCCAGTCGGCGGCGACGAGCGACGGCACGGGGTCGAACACCTCGGGTGCCATGCACGCGTTGGGCACCACCGACTCGTACGCAAAGTCGCGGACCTTGATGCCGGCAGCTCGGAGGCTCTCTCTGCGTTCTTCCGGCGTCAGCTCGACGACGAGGAGGTCCGTCGCGATTTCGGTTGGGAGGGAGAGACGGGTTCAGGAGGATGGGAGGAGGATGGTTCGGTGGTGGCACCGGTGGTATTAGGGCGAGATTAGGTCGTGCTCGTTGGGGTGTTGTAACGGGTGCCGAGGGATGGGCTGCGAGTAGAGACGATGGACCTCTACATGTGACCTTCGGAATGCCCAGGTTCATGGTAATTACTCGTATAGCTGCACAGACCTACTGGATCCAGTGCAGTGATTGAAATTTATATTGAAAGTCCGGTTGAGTCCATTTTTTTGGTCAAGTCAACTGTATAACCAAAGGCCGGTCCGGACTGGTCCGTTTCAACAACGATCCTCCGTTTCGTCGCACAATGCGGCACAAGCTTTTCACAGATCCATTTTCAGCTCAAATCCGCTCAGCGGACGCTGAACCAGGTCTCGTGTGGGCTCAAGTTATTCTGACCGTGCCTCAAAGGCACTCTGATCCACGGATTCCCAAAGCCCGAGCAGAAGTCCAATTTCAATGTCACTCGAATGACCCAACTAAACTTGCTTGATTTACCCCTCCAGATCCTCTCAAATGTCGACATCATACGGTCCTCTGCCGTACGTGTCCCTTTCCGGCTGTGGTTCATTCACACAAGGTTTGTTATTAGGTTTGTAAGCAACTCCATGCCATAGTCACATCGTCACCTGCCCTCCAATACCGTATCGAACTTGCCGCGGATGGGCTCGACGATGGGCCCACAGGTGGGTCCGCACCGACCACAGCCGCGCGCCTCGATCTGCTTTTCGAGCGGCGCGCATCCGTAGCGCTGACGGGACCCTGCCATGCGTACGAGTTAGTGGGGCCTGTTCGCCAAAGCTGTGGAGGAATCCGGTGCGGCGCATCGGCTGGTGGCGTCTTGGCTGCCCAACAGCGTGGCGGACGAGACAAGGCTCGTCGTGGACGACCTCGTGTGCGGATCAAGGACTTTGCCCTCGACCCCGCGCAAGATCTCATCGTCCTCCTCGAGCACTCTCCCCCCGCCGGTTCAATCGTCGGCAGCACAAGCTCCCTATACGCTGCGACCGGCGCTGACATCCGCGTGCATATGAGGAGGCTCAGCGCCGGCGCTGTTGCGCCTCATCCAGCGGCGAGCAATCCCATTTTGTGTCGGAGAGCGGTGAGCGCTGTGCGTGGGTGCATGATACAGATTGTCGAGGACGTCGTGGGGATGTACATTTGGATGCCTTTTCATGGGGTGCTCATCTGGAATTGGAGGACCAGAGAGGAACTTGTCGTGCGTCACACCCTTTTTTGTTTATCTTATCGTATTTACCCTCACGGCCTATAGTACATTCAGTACCAGGCGCCCGAACGCATTTGGGACTTTTCGTTCCTTTCGTCGCGGGCGTACATGGTCACGACGCTCAAAGACGGCGGCAAAATCCGCATTTACAGCTTCGGGAACGCCTCGTCTCCGAAGCGGCCGATGCACGTCGCGACGCTGCACCTCCCTCAGCCCCACGACCACCGCACGCTCCTCGAGTTGACCACGACGACGGGCCCGTTCCTCGCCTGTCCGCCTGCGGATGCGCCATTTGCTGTTGCGCCCAATGCCCGCGTGCACGTCTTTACGTTGCACCATGACCCCACGGCGCGCCGGGGACGATGGCAGCTGGCGTGTCTCGTGGTACACAACCGGACGCTGGTTCAGTACGTCGATGCCTATCAAGAGGAAGTGGGTGCCGTGGACGTGCGTTGGGAGGGGTGGGGCCCGCAGGGCACACGGCTCTTCGTGCTCGCGATGGGATTCCAGTGGCTCCGGTAAGTGGCAATCGTATGTCCCCTTGTATGCGCACGCTGACAGCGGCGGCCCGGCAGGTATGTCCATGGAACGCGCGTCGTGTGCTCTGTCCTGCACCCGTCTGGCGAAAGCCGAGTAGAGGTCCTTGACTTTAATGTGCACATAATGCGTGCACCGACGATGGCAGAGAAGCTCGCTGCGACACATTTAGGTATCGATCCTGAGCAGCTGCCCGATGGGGCACGGCTTGTGTGCGAACCATCTGTGTTTCCCGCGGACCTGGTGTTTGCTAACGAAGTTGTCACGTCGCTGCCTTATTACGCTGTGCCAGCTCCGGGACAGCACGAGCTGTACATAAGCTACATGATGGATGAACAGAGGCTTCTTGGGGTCAAGGTGCGTTATTGTGCGTCATGCATCACAAGAGACAACGTCCTTATGTCTGACTTAAACCTCCTTCTTATGGGGTGGGTAATCAGGCTTCTCTGTTTGCTGATGGAGACCTGAGAGAGGTCAATGTTTACGTGTTTTAAGTTGACAAGGTGCATGCCTAGATCCCAACAGTGTTGCAACTTTACCCTGCACGGAGGTCAACGTTGCATATTTCCCCAGAATGCAGGACAGGCATGAAGCAGGGCAGATCCCCTCGGTTTCTCGCCACGATGTCCCTTTCCTCCGATAGAAGACATATATAATTTGTTTGGTGTAAGGTGAACGTCCGCGCTGCTCATGAAACGAAAGCAGCAGAGCATACATGGCCTCACACCAAACGTTCTCATGGCTATGCTCCCAATTCCCTCTCAAATCTCCCTTTTGTCTCCTATTTATATGCTTCATTCTCCTGCTTACCTTCCCTCTGATCCTACTTTTGTACTAGTAGTTTCTCCCTGTATCCCTGTATACAACCTTCTATTCTCTCTGTAATGTTAGGAAAAACTTACCAGACAACGGAGCACCTTTGACATTGCCCTGCATGTCGATTGCATACCTCCCCCTTCTGGCACATATTGTTGAACTCGAATAAGGACGCTCCTCTCAGGCTGCCCTCAACTGTACATTCCTGAATTTGGACATTATCCTGAGTTCCCTTCACTAATCATCGCGCAATTTCATGATAGCCACTCCTACTTATGCAGCCAGTATCACCTGGAAATGTCTATCCATCCTTCCGTGTCCAACTCCGAAGCATCTTTTAGTGTGCTAGAGTAACTGTGGTATGGGCTATGAGGGGGGGTTGGTTACAACGACGTTGCTGGTCTATTAGATAAATCACATACGGTCCTCAAATCTGGACCCTAGTCCCCGATCTATGCGGGGAATTCGACTTATGGTACACTATCACATAGCCGTGGTTAAAGTCGCTTATCCAAAAAAGGGGGAACCCATTCCGGGATAATTTGTACAGTACAATGCTTTTGAAGAGATACTAACCAGCGGCGATCAGACATACATATAGAATGCTCCAGAGACATCACTATTTCGCCGATGAACCATCGTCGCTGGTTCGGGGGGTTCCTGAGGGGAGAATGCTACCCGAAATATGCATCCTCGAGTGGGTGCTAAACAGCTGGTCCCGATTGGAAGAGGTTTGGGAAGAAAGCTCGTCCCTAGACCTTTCTCTTGACTTGGGGGGCATAAGTCCTCTGCGTCTCACGTGAATATTCCGTCCGTCGTCATTGCTGTCTCCAGCTTCGCGCTTTCGACGGTTCCTACTGGCTGAAGAATCCAGAAGTGGTTCAGATAGATCCAGGCTTCCGTCGTCATCGACATCCCAGGCCGAGTTCAAGTGCTTCTCGAGAATAGCTAGGAATGCGTCTGAGGATTGGAGCTTGTTGCGTGCATCCTGAACCCGTGGGTCTGTTTCCCTCAACTTTTCGTACATTTCTACGACCTCCTGTTCCAGTCCTGTCTGGTAGAACACGAAGCGGTATAACTCATAGAAGAGTGCTCGCAACTCTTCAATGATGGCAGAACAGGGTGTCCGGAAGGTGAGACTCAAAATGATTGGAGTTGGGAATTCGGTGCCTCCGAGGACGGCCAACTTCCCTTTGCCGCCCCTTGAACGGCCGACTTTCTTTGACTCGTGCTGGTCAAACACATCCATCATGGTTTCTCTCAGGCCCATCTTCCGATCCCGGTATCGCACGACTTGGTATAAGAGTACCCAAAAGAAAGATTCTAGATCGTCGGAGAGTTGATGTGGCGTGGACCACGGGTCGAGCAAACGCGCCACAGATATGAATTGCCATGTTCCCTAGACATTTATTAGCTTGACCAGAGAAAGTAAAAACATCGCCCTGACAACGTACGGTGCGTGAATGTAGTCTGGGTTTGGGCTCAATGTATTCCTTCACCTTTTTCGATAAGTCCCAATCGATCAGAATCCCGCTACCCTTCTCAGTAATAAGGATATTGCCTGCGCTCACGTCCCGGTGTAAGATACGAGTCTTAATGTAGGCATCCCTGTGAGCTACGAGGCATGGTGAACTCCTAGGAAGGAAGGACGCAAGGGAAGGTCCCCTCACCGACGACGGCATCTCTAATCACCCCGCACAGCTGTCTAGTCGACTTGAATTGATTCAGCGATATTCCAACAGTCTTGAGAACCAGTCGATAGTGAACATAGGGTTCGACTTGCGGGTAGCCAGGGCACCACGGCCTGCCGACGTAGTCCTGTGTCCTTGTCCTTTGAACGGCCAGGACAGTAACTTGAAGATCGCCATTACGAGAAACCAAGGGAACATCGCCAGCGCGATCCATCTCCGCAATGTTTGGGACCTGAGCCTCGTGAAGTTCACGATAAACATCCCCCTCCTTTTGGATTTCGGGATGGTCAACGCGCCAGAAATCCTTCAAGTACACAAGATTGCCATTTTCGACGTCGTATGCAATGTAACCGAAAGTGGCCCGGCCCATGAGTGCATCGGTGGCCCATCTTCCACTGGATATGATGTATCGCCTAGGACCCTCTGCAGGAGCGCAATCGTCCCAGGCAAGGATCTGGTGGAGATGTCCCCTCTTGAGATTTTCGAACTTTGGATATGTCTTCAATTTCAGAAGGGCTAGTTCCGCCTCATCATCCCCAGCAGAGGAGACGGTGATGTCATGGCCCCGATCGACAGCCGAAAGGTGGTTGAATCTCCACAAAAACTCGAAAAGAACCCCGTCTCCCCATGGGAATGGTGCTGTGTAGATCACCCCACTGCGGTCCCATCGGAGAAGGCGTCCGGTTTTACCAAAGAGGGCAATAGAGAACGAAAAGACACGGAACTGGGAGCGATGGATCCCAGACGCATAGGAAATGAGCTGGCCACAGGTCTTGTAAGCACAATTCGTCCAACCGACGTGACTGGAGACGTCCTTCGCGTCCTTTCTTAATTTCTCGATTTTCATGAAAGGGTCATCCGACTTTGGTTTATTCTCGACCCACATTTCGATGAGTCCCCAGTTGAGCTCGCTTTGCTGCTCACCTTCAGAACTCATGTTGGGAGAGCGTGAAAAAATCGAGATGTCGGGCTTCCCAGGGTATGTAGTACTAGTCAGAGACGTGGTA
>Ga0307510_10012559_pt1 | contig 10044 bp, 15 predicted proteins | sample 12_EM_MG_FD_207224 | JGI IMG/M metagenome (GOLD analysis project Ga0307510, IMG submission 207224) | Populus trichocarpa ectomycorrhiza microbial communities from riparian zone in the Pacific Northwest, United States - 12_EM | ecosystem: Host-associated > Plants > Roots > Unclassified | place... | reverse complement strand
AAATGGCTAAGCAAGAAAAACCACCCCATAACGCCTACAAGTACGAGCACAAGTAACACCTTTCACATGGCTTCCACCGAGAGACAAGTTTCTCCCAATATAGTCCGCAGCAAATCATCGCCCAACCTTACATCAATGCACCAACCCGCACCACCTTTCTCAAATGGTCCACCCCCACATACTCGAGTGCAGAGTTCTACCATAACGGCTAGATGTTCCAATTTGCCAAGTTTACCCTATTTATTTTTATAGAAAAAAACAAAAACAAGAGTGGGTGGTAACGGAGATCTCCGTACATCCTCCCATCCATCTGATAGATAGATATATAGATTCGGGCGGAGTGTGGTGGGGGGAATCCAACTGTTCCAATACGGTATTTGCTCTCTTCGATGGGCTTGTCAGGAACCGTGGCTATGATATACAATATTTAATATATCAGGATTGGCAAAAAAAAAAAGCCCCCGTCGGGATTCCCGTCAACTCAACTCAGCCCATCTCATCTCATCGCAACTCACACCACTGACAAAACAAATGAAAACCCGAGTGACAACTAATGAAAGCCCGCCCTTACTATCATACAACCAACATCACATCACATCACGTCGCTTCCCTTCCCTTCTCCTCTCAGGCCCTCTAGATAATCCCCACCCCATCTAAAACCCCAAACCCCAAAGAACAAACAACAACACGGGTAACACCCCCGCCCGCCTCCATCCGGGTTTATCTGTACGCGAGTACTGCACTGTGCCACCCACTCACTCACCCATCTTCAGCTCCTCCCGGGGCTGCCAATCCGCCAACCTAGCGAACCGAAACAAAACAAAACAAAAAAACTCTCTCTCACACTATGGTAATACCGGTATCATTATCACTATTTCTTTTGCGCAAAGAAAAGGAATTCCAGAAAAGGGGATGAAGAAGGAGGAGAAGACCGAGAGCATAGTACAATACAGCACGTACTTCAGTAGGCGGCAGCGGTATCATAAACGCCTCGCTTGCCGGCGACTAGGCTACAGGGGACCCGGCCACCTGAGGAATTGCGCAAAGTATCATAGGCGGGGTATCATAAGCGGATGTGGAGACTGGAGTTCAGCTGGGTTTGTTCGCGGGGGATCGGGCGGAATCGGGTTTGGGTTTGGGGTCTGTTTTGTGTTTTGTAAGGCTGGAGGGGGTTACATACCGGTACTGGTATTACCGGTACCTGTATTATACTTGTTCCAAGGATAAGGTTAGTAAACGGTTAATTTAGGTTAACCTTTTGACGCATTCCCTGTCCTGTGGTGAAACTTCTGTTGTATTGCTTGTATTGTGCTGGTATGGTATCATACTTTGTCCTGCCTGAAAATGGGGTTGTGGGGGTGGGGGGGTTTGCTTTGTATTGGCGCTTGGATACTGTGGTCATATTTTGACTTTTTTCTTTTACTATTATTGCTCGAGTACGGTACGGTAGTATACTCCTTTGATCCTTGGACTATTTTCGGCACAGCACTCATGCTTAGGACGAGTACGGTACTGTACCGGCACCGGTACTCAAAGGCCGGCATCAAACAACGATGGGTAAATAATTAACCTGCGGGAGAATGCAGTACCGTAACCCCCCCTACCAACCAACCACTCCTCCCCTCGAGCAGACCACAACACAACAAACTATGTCACGGCGAGAACTGGATAAACCACAACCACGGTAGCTCATCCAGCCCTATACAAAAATAAAATAGAATAAAAACCACCGTAATCAACCGGGACACCACACCACACCACACCACACCCACGATACCATGACCAAGATATCCATCAACTACAGTTACGGCGTCCACCTTAATCCAAACCCCCCCCGGCCCCCCCCCCGGGGGGGGGGGGCGCACCCCCCCCCCCCGCGCCCCCCCCCCCGCGCGGGGGGGGCCCCCCCCCCCCCAGGGAAAAAAGGGGTCCCAAAGCCCCGAATACCAGCACCATAAAAACCGCCTCCTCCTCCCCCTTAATCCAAAGGGGGAGGAAAGGAGGGAAATCCTGGACGTTCCAGCCTCATTCCAATTTTCCCCAGCAAAAACGCCGTATCCAATCCCCCCTTCTCTCTTCCCCTGTGGCGTGCGTCCTACTCTCGTCTAACCTCACCTGTGGCTATACTTTACGCTACAGTGCTGTACCAACCACTGCGCCGCACTCGCACCTGCGGCATCACAAGGCAAGGAATCTTCAGCAAGCTTCCAGTTACAACCCTCCCTCCCTCCCTCCCCAGAATCGTAATAATGTTGCATAAACAGTGCGGCTCTCATCCACCTACCAACCGATCAATCAACTATAGTATCCATCCCCCGGTGATACCCCCCCAGACCCTACAATCGAGTGATAGTGTATGAATCTGCTTCTGCTCTCTAACTTGCACTACCGGTATAAAGGCCAAATTTGCCAGTGTCAAGTCCTATACGTATGTATAGAAACGCCTACATTCCGCCCTCCCAAACTGAACGAGTGAACACCACCACCCCGCCTCCCCCTAGTATAATACCGACCTGACCTAACCGCGCACACGCCGTCCCCGGTGGTACTGTACTAGTACCTCTACTGGAGGCGTAAATGAGTATCATGGTGAAAAGTTCCCCCTTACTTACTTCGCCGCCCAGCACGCCGGGGGGCAGGAAGGCAGGCAGGGAGGGAACAAATTTAAACTCTGGTATGGTAGGTAGGTATGGTATGGTACCTGACATACCCACCCGTCCTGTTGTCGATTATTCATCCATTCAACGATACTTTATATTGTGAAATGGGTGGATGGACATATATAAATCTAACAAAACCCGTTAACCGGGTATACCCATATCCGCATCTGTGCATAACTTTATATCCTCCATCTAAGCCTCTCATTGCTACTTATCATACTCCCCCTTCTTCCTGGCCGTTCGTATATTATGGATGAATGAATGAATGAATGGATGGATGGGTGGGTGGTGGTAGTGAGACCCCTTACGCATATACCAATGGTCAATGGGGGGAGGAGGAGAATAACCAAACCAAACCAACACACCACCGGGTTACCGGTACTGAACGCCATGCTTGTCTGCCGTATGCACGTCAGCCGCAGGTAATGCCATATTACATGGTGAAGGTGCTCGCACGGTACTGCACTCTGCTGGTGAGGTACCGCTGAGTAGGTAAGTACATGTGCAGAGCACGGGAGTAATACCATGTCATAGGTGGGTGCAGTAGATCGGACGGGAAAATTCAGGTCAGGTCGGGCTGCATGGGTGGGTATAATGGGTAGGTAGGTGGTATGGGGATGGGGGAGTGGAAAAGGGGTGATCGGGGGGAGGCACTTATGCTGGCTGGCTGGGCGACTGCCGGTATGGCAAATCGCACATACCACCGGTCTCATTTGAACTATGGTAGAATGGAACATCACCACAGGCACGCGTATCATACTGTGAAACGAGAAATAGCATTCCACGGTTTTTTTTTATATATATTTTTTTAGTTGTCGTGGTGTTCTGTTCCGTTCTGTTCCGTTCTGTTACGTCCTTTCTCTTTCTTATTCTCCCCTTCTGCAATCTTTGGGTAAAACTCACACCTCCGCCTAATCCTTGTCTTCAAACTAACCAGCAAGATAGCAAGCTGGCTTCCCAAAAAAAAATCCATACAAAATTCCCCATGAACGTATTTCCCATCACGCACCAGGCAAGTTACCACAGTAGTGGTAGTGATAGCCCGCCCAGCCAGCCAGCCAGATTTCCGTTATGATATACCAAAAAAAACCCCACCAATCCTTGCCTCCTCCTCCTCCCCGACCTTCAGGTACTCCCTCTGCAAATTTTTTTGTTTGTTAATGAACCGTAGGAGAAGAGTGTATGCAAGTAAAGTGAGTAAAAGCAAGTGAAAGTAGGCGGTGCTAACCAAAAAAAAAAAAAAAAAAGGACACGCAATGATGATAGACAAGTCCGAATGAATGGGGAAAGTGTATTAGCATCTCTGCCAATGTGATTGATGCCTGCCACGGATCAATTAAAAAGAAGGGGTATGGGGATGAACGGGGTATAAAAGAAGCTCCAAGGGTAAGAAAGTGGGAAAAAAAGGAAAAAAAAAGAAACCAGCCTCCGGATTTTTGAAGAGGAAAATAGAAAAAAAATGAGAAGGGTATAAAAATGGGATAAAAAGATCCTCCTCAAAATCGAGAACCACTTGACAATGCTTAGAAGAAATTAACATTGCCAGAAGGAACTGACCCATCTCCAAAAGATATGGGACCGTGACTAAATACAGATCGCGTTTCCCTCACAGCGAAGGAGAAAAAAGTATTAAAAGTAATGTAGAAAAGGGGTTTCCTAGTGGGAGCCCTCAGAGAGGGGGGGGGGCCTATCCCCCGTCGAATTATAGAAACGAAGTAGAGTGGAGAGAAAGAAATAAAGAAATAAAAAATCAAGAACTAAGATCGATGACTTTGCTTTCAATTTCTCTCTCCCTTCTGTTCAATGGTAGTCCTTTTTCCATCCCTCCCACTCTTGTAATTCTGACAGTCTCAGTGGTTCTCCAGCAAATCTCAGGAGCCTCCTTAAGCAAAGGAGGATCCACAAAAACACACTATGTGATGTATAATATCAAAAACGAAAGGTGACAACGAAACAATAAAAGAAAACTGACGCTCGAATGATAGTTAAAGAAAAAATGGGATGCAGATGCCCACATTGCAAATGAGAATAATCAAACAAATCAAAGGCAACTAAGTAACAAAGGAAACTAAAGGGAAATGGGACCAAAGCAAAATAACCAAAAGAGTTTGACGAGATCAAACGACTAAACCAATTCGACTTTCCAGTTTTTAGCCTTCTCCTTTTGAACATTTTGATTTTAGTGATGAAATATGCAATTTCGATGTGGTTGAATAGGGGTCGAATGCGAGATGGCATTCCCTCAGTGGGCGAAGAATGGTTGTAAACAGAAAGGCATCGAACAATGGGGAGGTGAAAACAAGCGGCAAAATATTAAAATGAACGTGAGGCTTCCGTTAAAGAAGTCATGAAAGGTACTGCTGTTGGTGCTGAGGCGTTGGCGTTATGGGCATTCGTGACGAAGGAACACCATCATCTGCAAAGTATCCTGCATTAGGTGTTACCGGCGGTGTAATGTATCCCATGGGAACCTGCTGCTGCTGCCCCTTTGAGGGGGTCATATGTACATCCTGAGACTTCATATCCTCATCCATAGCTGTCCGGGAGGATTCATACACTTCCGACGGCGGTGTAGGGGGCATGCGCTGTTTTGCAATCTGTGCCTGACGAGCCAAGAACTCCTCCAAGATTGTTGAAACGCACGCGTATTCCGGGCTGGCATATTTCCGTGATAGAATTGACGAAGGGCGATGCAGGTTCTGCGACAAAAGGACAAGGACATTCGTATCGTACTTCCCAGCCCATTCTGAATGACGGGGTATGGGGCGACCAAGGATGTGACGAGCAAGAGCCAGTGAAGACCTTGCCATAACAGATGGCCGTACGCTGACAAAATCCTTATGAAAAAGTGCAACCTCCGAAAGATACCTCGCCATGCATTCCACCTCAGGGTCATAGTTCACTTCCTGAAGAACCATTTGCAAGAAGCTGTCGACCGTAGGATGTCCAACAGTCCAGTTCAAAGTCTGGAGTACGTGCCACTCCATCTGAATGAACATGTCCTGATCGTAAAGGCCGCAGCACATAGACTTCAACTCCCGTATTGTTGGCACTCTATCCTTCTTATCTCCATATTTAGCTGCGATAAGCATAGCTGAACATCCAACCAATTGATAGTGACGCTTGTAGACGACACGCTTCGAACAGTATCGGTCGAGAAGATTGATAGTGAGGAACAGGGTTTCCGGGAGAAGTGAGAAAGCGGTATGAGCTTCAATGAGAAAATCGAGGAGATACGGACGCATGAACCACTGGATTTCAGTTTGAATGTCGATACTAGCAACATCTGGCAGGGTCTCGGCCTATAGTCTCGTATAAGTATTATAAAGGTAATGGTAAAATAGGGGGGATGATCGCCAACCTCCATAACTTCCATATGGTCGAGAATATCTTCTTGATACTCCTCAGAAACCATCCGCGACATCTCATCAGCAATCTCCATCTGTGTTTCCGCATCTATACGGGCCTTTTCTTGTCTTGATCGGCGGGCTGCGAAAACGCCATCCTGTTCCATATCTTCCACGAAATAAGAATCGCAAGGTTGGTAAGCCATGATTGTGGTGAGGGTATAGTTTTAAGTATTAAAGTAGTGAGTGGACGTCGAGGGTTCGATTCTTCCGTAATGAAGGGCTATTGCGAGGACTGAAAACGTCTTTGCAAAAAAACAAAACTATAAAAGAAGGTGATCGGAAGTATTTCGAAAGAACGACAAAAATTAAGAAAGAAAGAAAATAGAATGGCAGACTGGCGAATTAGAGAGAGACAGAGTGATTGAGGGAAGGAACTCCTTTCTAACCAAGACTAAATCACGGTGGGTAGAAATAGTATTAAAGGGGACCCTATTGAATTGAGACACAATAAGTCAGCAACCATTGCCATTCAATCTCGGAGTGAGGGATTGATTATAGGGGGGAACAATGCATTTCCAGAGCAGCCTGTACCTTTGGAGGCGATTAGAGCAGGCAAGAGGGAAATTCCTTTTGATCACAACGCACAAGTAGGACCCGTGTGATAACGACCCCTTACTCAATATCCCGTGAATCAATGTCAAAACGGATGGGAACAACCGACAATGGACCGTACACAAAGAATGGGAATTCTTCAGCACAGAGGATGCCTTCTACCTCAGAAGAAAACGAGCTAACGTCTCTGAGGAAGCAAAAGCCGCCGAATGTGAGTCCGAATGACGGATAGGGGGGTATGGTGCGCAAGGGCGAAATGACGAGGGGCTGAGAGACGAGAGAAGACTTTTACGGGACACGAGAATGACTATAATATAAGGTCGGCCTGTGCCTGAAGAGTCCGTATGTTGAGAGGTTCTCGAGGATGTCCTGACGCTGCAGCGAAAAGGAGGTGGATAAGGAATGAAGGAGTGGAAGGAACGTGTGAAGTCTGTCGACGCAACCAAAAGGACAGTTGATTAGCGAAGAAGACAACGAAAAGGTGAAATGAATGAATTGAGAAGACGGAGAGGTAAAGGGAAGACCAGGGTGGACTATTCAGTTGGGAAAAAGGAAAAGAGGAGAAGAAAGTCTCTAGTAGTCGCAAAGTTCAGACACTTTTTCAGTGGGCTTTTTTCTTTCCTTTCCCTCTCCCTCTCAAGTGCAGGTGGGATCCAGGGGCCTGGTATTTCGGGTCGACTGGACAAAAAAAAAAGGAAAAAAGGCCCTGGGCATCCTTTGGAGCAGCCAACTCGAGTAGCGGTGCATCCCAACACAGCTCAACCAGAAAGAGAGAGGCTGCAGCCAGCAATGGACATTGGTACCCCTTCCTTACACCCCATTTCAATTTGCTCTTTATCATCACCATACTGGCTCGTTCCCTGGCTCGCTCATATGACAACCGGGAAACCTGGAAGGTAAAAGAAAAAATAATGAAATAATGAAAATAATAATAATGAATATAATAATAGTAAACAAAATATTATGAAAAGCCGGGAAAATACATTTTGGAAGCTCTTTTTTCGCCCCATTAAAAAAGGGTTTTCTTCAAAAAAAAAAAAAGAGATACATGGGCCAGTTGGTAATAATAAGGATTACTCATGCCCCAAAATCACTCGAGTAATGGATAAGATAGAAAATGGGGAAAAGAGGAAAATGGGAAAAAGAGAAGAAGGGGAAAGCTTCAGGGAAATGGGGTTCTACTAACAGTTGGAGAAGTTTTGATTCAAATGTTGAGATGCGAAAGTTGACCGTGAGGGAGTCACTTTCTACCAAAAGTTTCTTCCGCCTACAACAACCGGTTCGGCTAGTCCAGGTCGAGCTTCGCCAGCAGTCAAACGACACAGTAAAAGCCTTATTGACTGTTTCACGGAATCGCCCCGTCTGTTGCGTGGACAGAGAGCGAAAGTGAGGGGTGGGGATGAGGGAGAGGATGATGAGAGAGAGGATGTCGACCCGGTACGACAAAAAAAATTGGCTCGAGGACACACGAGGGAGGAAGCAGTGCCAGTCTTGTAGGGTAGCCTAGCACCTTCGCTCCGTCTCGAAGTTCAATCGATTGGTTAGGCCTGCCGGGCGATGGGGGGGGGGGGAGGGCGGGGAGGATGGAGGAGGAGGAGGGGGAGAAAGAGAGAGAGAGATGGAGGAAGGAGGAAAGAAAGAAAGAAAGGAAGGAAGGAAGGAAGGAAGGAAGGCTGCTCAACTACGAGTTGTTCTCTACCGACTGGGGTATTTCAAACACACATGTGTGTGCTATGAAGGGGATTACTTTATTTAATCAACCTTTTGACACTACTAAAAAGATGCAAAGAGCACCCTGCCCGCTCTTCCAAATTCTTGTATCATACTTCCTTAAAAGCCCCAGATGGGCTCTTTTCTTTCTTTTTTTCTCTCTTTTTTTCTTCTTCCCTCTTTCCTACAGCATGTATGTACGGTATTCGAGCGCGATGGCCGTCGTTGGAGGCGGTGGGTGAGGGTAGGCAAAAGGAACATGGGGCGGAGGGGATGAAGACACTGTTTCGCTTTGCAGAACCGGAGCTGAAGGAAGCATGCCGGTCACGGCCGTCGCGGTACTTTACCGCGAGTCGAGTCGAGGTCCCATCGCGTCGTTCACCCTTCTCGAGTATTTGTGTGTGGACAGAGGGCATGGGACAGGGACCAAGGAGCATTGACGAATAAGCAAGCAAAAGTCAAAAGGCTGTCCCCAAGTACCAAGCTGACTCTCGTCATGTTAGAGAGACCCGCTATCCAATGGAGAAGCGTACCAACCCTTCATTCCGGCCGCCGCCTCTCCCAAGTACTCTTTCCCTGTTGCTGAACCTCACCCCCCCCCGTTCTCGCTCTCCCAACCGCATATCAGGGGGTTATAGGCATGTAAGAAGGTAGGTGGGACAGCACGAGTGCCCAGCTTCTGCAGCACGCGTATTGATTCAAACACGGAGAAGCACAGTTTATTATTTATTTATCTATTTATTTTTTTCCTCCACTTCCTCCGGGCGCCTGTGTGTAGACTCCCCAACTAAGAGCATAAGAATGTACCACTAATGTTATGCTCCCCTCTTACTCATAGCGACCACCATGCTTGAGCGGGGCAGCTTATTTAAGCTTTTCTCGACATCATGATGCACATACAGATATTAGAATAAAGATGAAAAAGAGAGCGCGGAAGAACTAAGGCAAAAATTAAAAATGGGAGCACGCCTTTTGGTGAATGGGTGAGAGCGAATATCTCCCTATGAATGCACTTTCTTCGTCCGATCCCCAAGTTGCTTCATGGCCGCACGCCTAGGATTCTCAACATTGGGAAATCCTGGAGCGCATACGAGTGGAGCACTAGCCGACCATTCGGCGAATTAACAAGCATCCGTACCTCGACCAAGGGTCACGAAACGGATCTCTCTGTGAGCCAGATAGTTTCGAGTTACCATGGAATTTGACTTTCGATTGCTTCCCGTATCGAATGCCGGGCTGGTACGGGCGGTACCATAGGGTAAACCTTGCCCTTGTGTCCTTCCTCCGGAGTGGACAGATACGGGGCTATCGTATGGTCATGGTACGGCGCTCGGGTATGCCACTGCGAAAGGAAGGCCCCAGAGGTGTTGCAAAAGTGGCTTGAGCAGCAATCATTGGTGGTGTGGTGCGTTGGCAGACTGGCGCAGCAACTCACAAAGGCTTGAGGGAGGGAGAAGAGAAGAGAAGGGGAAAAAAGCAAATAACACTGAAGTTGGCTCTGAGATGAATCTACCGAACGAGCATCTCAGATTAGAACGTCACACAGGTCAATCGCCACACCTTGACTGTATCATACGGGTATTCGAGCAGTCGAGCACCGCACAGGAGATTCAAATACGTACCGTACCACACATTACGCCCTAAGGGAAGAGGTTTTGTATAGCTTACTACTCGAAGCAAAAAGGAAGGGAAGAAGAAGAAAAAGGCAGAGC
>Ga0307510_10012558_pt1 | contig 10045 bp, 11 predicted proteins | sample 12_EM_MG_FD_207224 | JGI IMG/M metagenome (GOLD analysis project Ga0307510, IMG submission 207224) | Populus trichocarpa ectomycorrhiza microbial communities from riparian zone in the Pacific Northwest, United States - 12_EM | ecosystem: Host-associated > Plants > Roots > Unclassified | place... | reverse complement strand
TGCTTTTGTTGAACTTCCATGCCGAGAAAGAATGTCATCTTTCCCAAGTCAGTCATCTCAAAAACATTCTTCATTTCTCTTTTGAACACATCAATCTGCTCCATGTTACTTCCTGTCACAAGTAAGTCATTCACATAAAGAGAAACCATAAGCAATTCATCATTGATTTTCCTGAGATAGAGTGTAAATTCACTTAGACTTTTTGTAAAGCCTAAGTCTAACAAATGTGCATCAATCCTGCTGTACCAAGCCCTTGGTGCTTGCTTTAAACCATAGAGAGCCTTTTTCAGTAGATATACTTTCTCCTCTTCTCCTTAAATGACAAAAACTTCAGGCTGCTCCATAAATATTTCCTCCTCCAAATGTCCATTTAAGAAAGCAGATTTGACATCCATTTGATGTATAGTCCAACCATTTTAAGCAGCAAGAGCAAGCAACATTCTTATAGTATCAAGCCTAGCAACCGGAGCAAAGGTTTCAGAGAAATCCACCCCAAACATCTGAGCATATCCTTTGACAACAAGCCTTGCTTTGTGTTTGTTTATAGAACCGTCAGCATTGAACTTGGTTCTATAAACCCATTTGACTCCTATGGCTTTTTTATGTGCAAGTTTGTTCACTAGCATCCAAGTCTGATTTTTCTCAATCATTATAAGCTCCTCCTTCATTGCAGTCATCCAATGTCGATCTGCGACAGCTTCTTCATATCCTGCAGGTTCAATTATTGCCACATTACAGCTCTGATAGATATCAGAGAGCAATCTGATTTTTGTAACAGATTGATCATCAACATCAACATTCTCCTCTTGAAATTCAAGCTTATTTTTCTCCCAGTTCCAGCTTTCTGACTCAAAGAATTGGATGTTCCTGCTAACAATTACTTTGTTGTCTTGTGGAAGATAAATCTTGTAGGCTTTGGAGACTAAACTGTAGCCTACAAAGATTACAGGTTCTGCTTTTTTATCAAGTTTGTCTCTCTTGACCTGCGGAATGTAAGAGAAGCAAAGACAACCAAAAGTTTTTAAATTTTGCAACTTTGGTTTATAGACATACCATGCCTCAAATGGAGTTTTTTTTGTTGCAGAGCTTTTGTTGGCAATCTGTTCAAAAGAAACACTGTTGTGTTTGCAGCCTCAGCCCATAAATTCTTTGGCAATCCTTTGTCATGCAATAAACATCTTGTCATCTCCATGAGTGTTCTGTTTTTCCTCTCAACAACCCTATTTTGCTAAGGGGTATAAGGTGTTGTCAACTGGTGTTCAATGCCTTCCTTTTCACAGAACTTGTTGAATTTTTTTGAGGTATATTCTGTTCCATTATCTGATCTGATCACCTGCATTTTGTGTGTGCTTTGTTTTTCCACCCAAGCTTTGAACTTCCAGAAGATGTCAGCAACTTCAGATTTATACTTCATGAAATAAATCCAGCACATTCTTGTATGATCATCAATGAAAGTAATGTAATACTTACTGTCATTCAATGATGATGTTTTCAAAGGTCCTCCCACATCAATGTGCACTAGCTGTAGTTTCTGTGTAGCTCTCCAGCTTTTATTTTGTGGAAAAGGAAGTCTTGTCTGCTTCCCATACTGGCAAGTTGCACACAAAGAAAGTTCTTCTTCTAAATAAGGTAAGCCTTTTACAAGATTGTTCTTCTTCATAAAGAGTAGAGCTGTATGATGAAAATGCCCCAATCTTTTATGCCAAAGCATTGTACTGCTATTTTCTTCATGTACTGCAACTTGTTCTTCTTCCGTAAAATTCAAAGCAAAGCTTTTACTTTGCATCTGAATTTTAAAGACTTTCTTGTTTTGTGCATCAGTAATCAAACAAAACTTGTCTTCAAACAGGACCTTATATCCTTTTTCTAGCAACTGACCAACACTCAAAAGATTTTGATTAATTTCAGGAACATATAAGACATCAGAAATTAATTTTAAACTTGTGTTGCCTTTGATTGCCACTGTTCCTTTACCCTTTACTGCGAGATATGCCCCATTTCCAATTCTCACTTTAGAAATGGCAGTTCTGTCAAGCCTTTTGAAAAGCTCTTTATCATAGGTCATATGGTTGGTACAACCACTGTCTCTGTCAAGTTATTGGCAACAAAGCATGATGCCACAAATAGTTGTTCTTCTTCAGGTTGTTCAACAACAGTTTTGACTTCTCCTTGCTGCTGTTGTTGTTAGGGGTGTTCAAAATAACCGAGAAAACTGATAAAACTGAAGAAAAATTAATCGAAAAAACCGAACCGAAATGAAAAACCAATTAAACCGATTGTCAAAACCATAAATTTTAACAGGTCCGGTTCGGTTTCGGTTTTGAACCAAAAACCAGAACAAACTGAACCGGACCCATTAAAAACCAAAAGTTACACAAATCTCTGAGGTATAAATAGTTAAATTGTAACCTAACCCTAACAGTTAATATAACCTTCCTGTCTCTCACAAAAAGCCGCTGCCCTCACCTCTCAATAAATTTCTAATCTTTCTTTCCCAGTTTCCCAATCTTCCTCTCAATTAATTTTTAATCTTCCTTTCTCGTTTCCCAATCTTCCTTTCCAGTGGGTTTGTTGACTGAGCTTTCAATGCAAAGGTCATATTTTTCAACTTCACATATGAAATTGATGTCCAGTGATCTTCAACGAAAACATAGTAAAGAAAATAGGAGTTAACAATTGTTTCTCTCCCTTGCTTCTGTATATTTATAAGCCTCTGTAACTTGAAAATTTATAGTAGCTTGTACTTGCTATGTATACTCCATAGGAGAAGAACAAAGCTACCACAAAGACAATATCTTTGCGCATCTTTGTTACTTCTTGTATCTTTTTCTTGTTTTTATCTTTCCTCCCTTTTCATTCTTAGCTGTCTTTCTTGTGGTAAGTATTGGTGGTAATGGTTGAGATCGATGGGACTAATGGCAATGGAAATCATGGAGGAGTTGTTTTGGATATTAAAGATAATTATCCTTCATCTAGCTCCATCAAGAAAGTTTCTGTCTTGAATTTCTGTGCATTTCATGCAAAAGGTGCTGTAAAATCCATATTCTTTCTGTGCCTGTGTTTTCTCCTTGCCATATGAAAAATTTGGATGATGGGATTAAGTTTCCCGGTTTTTTGCCAAAAAAACCGGATTTAACCGAACTGGATCAGTTCGGTTTGAACCGGTTTTTGGTCCGGTTCGGTTAATATTTCACAAAATTAATGTAATTCGGTTCGGTTGGTTTTTTAAGTCTAAACCAAACCGAACCGAACCATGAACACCCCTAGTTGTTGTTGTTGAAATTTGCATACCCTTCCAATGTGTCCTAGCTGACCACACTTGTGACATTTTATATCTGGCCTCCACCAGCATCTGCTTTATGGATGATTGGATTTTTTGCAATAAGGACATGATGGAAATGTTGTGTTCCTGCTCTGTAATTTCTGTTTCTTTGTTGTATGTTGTTCTGTGATTTAGCAAAAAAGGCACCTTCCACAGAACTTGCTTGTCTCATGAGTCTTCTTTGTTCTTGAGCCTGCAGTGCATTCAGTAGCACTGCCAAAGTGATGCTTGATACATCTTTTGAATTTTCTATTGATGATATTGTAGCTTCAAATTTTTCAGGAACAATGACAAGAAGTTTTTGAACAATTCTAGAATCACAGAAATCAGTACCAAGAAGCCTTACTTTGTTTACAATGTCAAGGAGTCTGTCAGAGTAATCCTTGATGGTTTCTTATTCATTCATTCTTTGCATCTCAAATTCTCTGATTAGATTTAGAACTTGCATGCCCTTCACTCGTTCATTCCCTTCATATTCCTTTTTCAGAAAGTTCCAAATCTTATTTGTTGTTTTCAGAGTCATAATTCTGGTGAAGATTGAAGACGAGACAGCTACAAATAAGCTAGTTTTTGCCTTTGATTTCTTTTGCTTACTCTCCTTGTGATTTTTCATTTGAGCTATAGTTGGATTGTCAAGCATGTTGTTACTCATTTTTAGACCCCACGTGCTGGAGACGGTGTATACCTCTTTTGAACCAAATGTAGGAGTTTAACTCATGTTTGCTGGAGGATTGACAAAAGTAGAGAAAGAAATATATTTTTTTTCGAACCCTGTTTGAGCTGTTTTCTGCTCTCTTTATCCTTCCCCTTTGCTGCCAAAATCATCAGGTTTTCTTAGATTAATCAGGAGTCTTCATAATGTTAAATTCGTTCCGTCTTTATATGGTCTTTAAGGTTGGATAAATCCCTCATAATTTGCACTTAAAAAAAAAATTGGTTCTGCTGCTGTTGCAATTTTATTTATTTTTTTGTTCCAACTTAGGCTCTGATTCTGACTTGGTTTCGTACGATATCTGACCATCCTAGCTATATTCTGTCACTCATGACATGTGGAAAAATTGACCTACACCTTTATTGGGTCCTAGGGATCACTGTTCTTAGGGCAAACTCTCAGTCAGATTTGGATGCTCGGCATTGTCAGATCAAGAAAACCTTTTTGACCAACCAGATTCCTGCCGGATTCTGTTATCTAAAACGATTTTATCTCACTTCGAATCCCTCATCAAAGTTGTATTCCAGGACACGTAGATAAATTTGGGCTTTTGAATTGCTTGATTTTGATATGAGAAGCTCAAGATATTCCTATTTGAAATCTAGCGTGAAAACATAGAATCCTGCCGCGAGAAGGTTTCCAGCCGAGTTTGGTTGCAATTCTGTTATTCAAAAAGAATTTATCTCGCTTTGAATTCTTCATCAAAGTTGTAGTCCGGGACACATAGATGAATTTGAGCTTTTGAATTGCTTGATTTCGATATCAGAAGCTCAAGATATTCCCGTTTGAATATCTAGTGTGAAAGCAGGGATTCCTGCTGCAAGAAGGATTTTTGCCCAAGTTCGCGGGACTGATTTAAAGGATTTTTTCTGGACCAAGGACTGAATTGAAAAGTGCTAAAATGAGGGATTTAATTGAAGAAGGATATTGGAAGCTGGAGAGGGGGCTGGATCATCATAAATGACAGGATTTCTACCACACCGAATAAGGAAAATCACGTTTTTGTGCAGCTATAATTCATAAGAAACAGCAGCTTTTGACAGCTGCAAAATGCCATAAAGAGAAGAACCTCACCATCATCTATTGGCTGGGATTTTATCCCTAATATAGATGGCTGGGATGATGTGTTAATGTTGGAAAGAAATCACTAGAATCAGCACATAATCAATGACAATATTGTAGTTTCCTCATTTTAATTATTTGGCTTCAAATCAGCTAGGATTTGCATCCTAGATTAACTGACCTAAAAAGGGGGGAGAGGACAGAAGGAAAAAAGAGAGGAGACGGAGGCAAAACAAGGGGAAAGAAAGGAGGCTTTTCTTTGATACTAAAAGCCTGCACTGGAACATGAAAGAGAGAAAAAAGGAAAGCAGAAAAACGAAGAAAAAAAAAACAGAGGGGAGAACGGAGAAAGAAAAGAGGGAGCAGAAGCACAAAAAAAAAAGAGAGTAAGATCTGCAGGTATAGTTTCCAGCTTCTTTTCTTTGTTATATTCAGACTTGGCACCGTTGGTCTGTGCTATCCCAAAACCCGTCTCTTCTTTTGCTCTAGATATTTGGTTTCTGTTTGAACAAAAGGTGCCATGCTTGCCCGCTGTTCTTTCCCTGATTTTGAGTCGGATTATTGTTGACGTTAAAGCTGCGTGCTCCTTTTCTTGTTCTATTGCTGTGAGGGACTGAGAGTTTTAAAGGTCTTCATTGTCCCTTTCCTCCGTCTGCTTGAGTGTCACTTGGCATTAGAACATTGCATAGGAATAGTTGGCTTATAGGCGCAGTTTGATTTTTTACACGGAGGAGAAAAAAAATAAAAAAACGTGAGGGAGAGCATTTGTTAGTTAAGGGACTTTTGTTTTTTGGCAGATTCGGGGTTCACGCTGTCCTCTGTTTTGTTTTGCAGAAATAAGATAGCAAGCATTTTTCTTTAGCCTTGGTATTTACTACACCTTCCTGCTTTTTTTCTTGTGAAAAAAAAACATGGCAGTGCTTGAAAAAAAAGGGGAGAGGCGTGAGTCAGGGGTTTTGCTATAGGATTGGGTTCAAAGGTTTGTTTTTTTCATGTGATACGGGTTTACTCTTTTCTGTTGAAAATAATGGGTCATGCTATGTTTAGGTTCAGAGTGATTTGATGGATCGAATTCTATTTGATGAGTTTTGGCTTTAGAGGGTTCTTTTTCTTTTCCTTTTTTTTTCTCCTGCTTTATTTTAGCTGAAATGTTTAAGTCTTATGATTTTTTTGAAATATATGTGATGACTTGTTGTCTTTATTTGTGATTACCGTGATGCTTCTATTTCGATCAAAAACAAAACAATGTTTTTTTTATGTGTTGCATACGGCCAATACTCTAACATGTTTTGAACGCTCTTAAAAAAAAATATTGAAAGTTTCGAAAATGTGTTTTCGCATGGATTTCTTAAACACAACAAAAATTATTTTCTTGCATTTCTGGATTTTTACAACATGTTTGTAAAACTCCAAAGGGTATTGGCCCATATTCCAAAAAATACAAAAATCTTATTTTGGGGGGAATTCATCTATTATTCACCGTTAATGTTTTGATAAAGAAATCTCAAATGGATGAATATCCAAAATATTATTGAGAATAACTTGTTATTATTCACTGTTAATATTTGGATAAAGAAACCCTCAGTGGTAAATATCCAAAATAATTTTCTAGAAATAATAAGTCATCACTCATCCTTGAAAGAAGCCTTGATTATAATCGAGAACATTTCAATTTTTACTCCACGGTTTACGAGCCGTGAGAGTATAAAACACTAAGGTAAAAAATAGATTTTTTTAAAGCACCCTAGATTTCTAAATTTTTGTCCCTCCTCCTTGCGATTTACGAGTCGCAAACTCTTGAAATACTAAGGGAAAAATGATCTTTCGAAGCACATGGAATCTCTTTGGATTTCTATCTTAATAAATTTAGTTTGAATCAAACCTAGAAAAACTGATGGGATTAGAAAATACTAACACCATAGCAATTATAAAGCAAACCAAACACCAAGCAGCTTACCTTAGGTAGGGCGTACTAGGGATGCTAATACCTTCCCTTTACGCAATCAGTCCCTTGCCTTAGAATCTCTGAAAGACCAGTTAGGGTTCCTAGTGACCAAAATACTAGGTGGTGACTCCCTTATTAACAAAAACAAATAACCCGAAATCAATCGAGGATCGCCGCGACGCCGCACTCCGCCGCGAGTGTGCGACAAAGCAAAAAAGGAACCTCATATGTGTTTTCAACAACTTCCCACTGATCATTTGAATCAAGGTAAGCTTCCTTTCAAACAGCCCACACTTGATAGTTTGTTTCATCAAACACTGGTGGTGCCATCAAATTCACAGAGGCTTCTGAACTCATTTTGCGTTGTTTGGTTTTTTAGAGGGATGATAAGTGTTTAAGGTAAGTGTTTAAGCTCTCTCAGCCTCACAGATCTCTCAAGAAAAGAATGGGCTCTGATACCAATTTGATGGATTTTAATAGAACGAAATGCAAAGGCTAGCAATTATCAAACTTCTTCGTTGAACTTCACTACTTTATTGATCATGCCAGACTTATAAAAAACAACGAAAGCTTTAAATGCAAGTAACAAGCAGCACAATCTGCTGCTGTTACGTAACAGAATAAAAGATAATGACTAAACAAAAAGGATTATATCAATCCTAACAGAATTTGACAAATTCAAAACAACAAGTGTTTTATTAAAACTAAAACTCATATCAGCATCCATATCAACAAATTAACTCCACATCATCAGCTTCTACATCAGCAGCTTCTAAGGCATCAATGGGTGCAAAATCCCCTCCAAACCTTCACGGTTCCGGCCTCAGCACCAAGATGAATATTGTGTGTGTGTGTGTGTTTTGCCTTGCTCTTCCCTCTTCAAGATGCATTTGAATTTCCAATTTCCATCAACTCCGATAAAGAAAACCATTTGCATCATAGCAAGTTCAGAATAGGATGAAGAAGGCAATTAAAGATTGGACATATGATGATGAGAATCAGAATTAAATAGCTGAAGTATGATGAAGAAGGCAATTAAGTTGAAGTATTTAAACCAAAAGATTTTTTATCCCACATTGAAAAAACATGATTTTTTTCTTGGGAACATAGAGTATATATACTAACGGGTTTCAAATCCTACATTGAAAAAACATAACTTTTTTCATGGGAACATAGAGTATATATGCGAAAGGGCTTCAAATCTCACATTGAAAAGATACTTGTTATCATTTTAAGTTGAAGTATTTAAACCAAAAAATTTTTTATCCCACATTGAAAGAACATGACTTTTTTTTTTTGGAACATAGAGTATATATAGTTTATATACTAATGGGTTTCAAATCCCACATTTGAAGGAAAAAAAAATCGGGTCTCGTCCGGGTTCGCCCGGGTCATGGGTCGACCCGCCGGTTCACCAGGGTTTGACCGGGCTATTGCCCCAGCTGGTCTTTTAGTAAATCCGGATCGGTTCAGCCACCGGGTCGACCGGGTCCCGGGTCGACCCGTCTGGCCGGGTTTAATAACACTGGTTTTTCCCTCTAGGTTTTGGTGACTACCGAGGCTGGTTATATGGAGACGCACGAGCTCCTCAGTGGTTGTCCTCATCATATGTCCAATCTTTGTATAGTGTTTGAAGAAGGCTTGGATTTAAAGGAAAGGATACAAAACAGGGATCAAATGTGTGCATCACCGATGCATTGGACTGCATCATCACCTTTACGTAAAATTTATGGAAGAGACAGCATTTGTCATCCCGGCATGGTAGCTATTCACTTACAGAGAAAGCAGACATGCTTTCTTCCAGCGACAATTGGATCCTGCTTCATCTGCCGACACTGCCCCCAAGTCCTTTTGTTTTAGCATTTTTACAACCACATATGCACAAACATCTCTTGTAAACATATGGAAAAAAAAATGAAAAAAAAAAGAGCAGAAAATGAAGACTCATTAAGAAAAAGTATTAGGGATTTTGAAGAGAAAGAAATCAAAATTAGAAAGAAAAATTATAATATTGATGTTTTTGATATATTATATACGAGTATTTTAATTTTTTTTGTTTAAGTTAAAAAATTAGATTGATTCATAAATGTAATTTTCAAAATAAATAAAAAATTATTTACTTAAATGAGAAAGCAACCATAGCGGCCCACACGGACTAGCTATTGCAGGCAGCGGCCCACACGGACTAGCTTGTGGGACTAGCTATTGCAGGCAGCGGCCCACACGGACTGTCAGAATTCATTATCAGACTTCTAAAAATGGTGCCAGTGTCTGAATTCACTAGCTAGACTCTTGAAAATAGCGCCGGCCTCAGCCTCGATGGGTGCAAAATCCCCTCCAAACCTTCACGGTTCCGGCCTCAGCACCAAGATGAATATTTTTTCGTTGGAAGAATGTGTGTGCGTATGTTGCCTGGCTCTTCCCTCTTCAAGATACATATGAATTTCCATTTTCCATCAACTCCGATAAAGAAAACCATTTGCATCAAAGCAAGTTCAGAATAGGATGAAGAAGGCAATTAAAGATTGGAAATATGATGCCATGGCAGACCAGCAAGATTGGGTGGTAGCAGACAAGGTGAGGACCACTACAATCATGCTCTGAAGTCCACGAAATTGCAGGGAGTTATCTTTCATAGAAAGATCTCCATTCTCCCCTCTACCCTCTCAGTGATATAAGATTTGTGGCATCTTCAAACCCACAAGTATCACACAATGCCATGGAACATGATTTTCCTTTCACACATATACTAGCGTATGGTGGTGTTGTGAATATTGTAGCAGTAGAATGAAGCCGAACAGATATAAGGTCATCTTTGACTCCAATTTCCTGAGGCTGAAAATGAATTGCATTTAATCCTTTATATATATATATATATACACAGTCAGGCCTGAAAAGTTGCGCCAATTGTTCTGTTCATTTGCACCAATAAGCATGTCCTAACCAAGTCTATTCATATAGGCAAACACTAAATGCTGCAGTTTAAATCCTTACCTCAGACAAT
>Ga0307510_10012557_pt1 | contig 10045 bp, 4 predicted proteins | sample 12_EM_MG_FD_207224 | JGI IMG/M metagenome (GOLD analysis project Ga0307510, IMG submission 207224) | Populus trichocarpa ectomycorrhiza microbial communities from riparian zone in the Pacific Northwest, United States - 12_EM | ecosystem: Host-associated > Plants > Roots > Unclassified | place... | reverse complement strand
GAAGGGGGAGATACCCAAAAACCGACGTTGGGCACCACCAAACCCGGGATTGCTCTGGTACTCCCAACTCGTTTAGTCTCTCGATGACTGGCCTGCCAACGAGCTCATAGAGGTCGACGAGCACAGAGGAGAGAGCGCGATCATATTGCTGCGAGTCGAGTCCTGAATCGTTTCGCATACCTAATATCCTGTCTTTTAACCTGTTCGCCCGATCGAAGAACTTGTAGGAGGTGGGGATGAGCGATGGAGGAGAATTTTCGAGGAGGATTATGATATCTGAACGCCATTTACAGTGATTGATCAAGATGACAGGCCCATGCGAGGCCGCAGAGCGAAGGGTATCGAAGGAGAGTGGCCTCAGAAAGTTCTTGAAGCCTTCCAAGCTCCGAATCTGCGATATGAGTGCATCGCGCTCCTTCAAAATCTCCTGTTGTTTTATCATGAGGGGATGTAATTGTTCCATTCCCCAATAATCTTGGGATTCAATGGGACCCAAACCCAGTTGCACGTTAGCACCCGACGGTGGGGATGTGGTCAGCGCCTCGAGTTCCTGGTTAATAGAAGTGAATCTATCAGCTAAAACGGGATGAGATGCGCGGAGTCCATCAGTCGAAGCACGGAGACCACGCAGTTCCGACCAGAGCAATGTCCTCCCGTGTTCCAGAGCCTCGACCGCCCATTCGACATGGCCTACGCGGATATGATGCGATGCGAAATCCAGCGGGGTCTTCTCGTAGAGCTGATGCTTCTCCGTGAGGCGGTCGTATTGGATGCTCAAAGTCGGACCGAAGACTAACGAGTCTTGCATCAGAGACATGGCATTTTGATATGCCGGTAGGAGAGTGCTGGTTCGGAAAATTCGAGCATAATATGCCCACTGGCATGCTAACTCGAATCTAGAGGGCACCGACGCGTACGAATCTGTGACACCCGATTGGAATCGATCCATCAATTCATCCAAGTCGCATTTGCGACCAAACAACCGATAGCGAATGGATAAGGATCCGATAAGCCACCGAATCGTGACAAAGCGGGTCAATGGCGTCTCTTCTTGATCGAGAACCTGACGGTGGAGGGCGATCGACTCGTCTAGGTACTCGATTCTATCAGATCGTTTGTAGGCCTGAAAGAGGAGGTTGGCAAATGAGGAAAGGTGGTAGAATCGGGAATGGTCGCTCGGGTGAGTAGAATCGAGTAACATCCGCTGACATTTGATGGCATCTTCAATGTCTCCGATGTCGTTTGTTAGAGGGATCTTCGCGTTGGACCAGTGCGCAAGGTCCTTGAGGAGTTGCCTTCGTCGGTCAGTCCCCAGGGGGGCCCTGGAGTGAAGTTGTCGAAGACGTCTGATCTTCTCCTCTACAACCGGCAGGGGCGGGGCAAGTTGTACGACTTCGGATTCGTCGTCTACATTTTCAGTGGGTTCCAGCTGAACAGACGGCGACACGTGGGAAACAGATTCAGCACGTGCTTCTTGTGGGCCTGGCATAGACACTGGACGTTCGGACTGTCGGTCTATGTGGCGCTCCAAGAGCTCAGTAACTAAAGGATGGAGAGGGCTTCCAAAAAGCGACGCGTGGTCCAGGAAAGAACGGAGGGGCGATATCGCCTCCTCTGCGCCTTCGAGGTTCGAATACACGACTGATCGGGAGAGTCTAAGTGCCATAGCCAGTGAAGATGCTTCGATATGATGTGGGCCCGAGTGATTTTCAGGCGAAGATTCCGTGATTTGGTGCAAGGCCTGCATGGCCTCCTCGTGGTCATCAATGATATGCAACGTCAGGAACCGGACCGCAAGGATGTTGGCAAGACTGAGGGAAATTTTGCATAAAGCCGAAGGATAAACCTTCAAGACATCCCTTACGTATCCAGCCGCTTGATCCAGGGCCAGGGTCTGTCTGTTACGGCAAAAGTCATCCAGGGTGGCTCGAGTGAGGGCTTCCTGCGCCGCGATCATATAGCGCGGCGCGGCGCCAGATGTGAGAAATCCGCGGCATAGGTCAATAATTTCGTTCATATCATCCGACGCACTGGCCTTTCCCCCCTTCACCCTCGCGGCCAACATCTCGACAAGCGACGTTGTCACTGCATGGCGAGGGACATTGAAGTTTTCGATGGGCTGTTTGAGGAGGTGACGGAGGTGATCAATTGTGGACTCAACATCCTCTGGCTGGCCGAACTCCTTAGAGCGACGAAGGAGGGCAGACGTATGATTAATATGTGTCTGAATGACGTGTAGATCTGATCCAGAGCGTGGGAGTGACGTTTCCCCAGTGAGATGGCAATTGCAAATAATTTGGTCAATGTCGTCTTTTCGACCTCCTAAGGTGTCGTAGCCTTGCGAATGCATTGTTGGCTCGGGATGAGATTGAGGCGGGGATATGGGGGTGTGCTGGAGTGAAAGGGTGTCGCCATGGATTTGGACGATAGAGGCTAACATTATTTGATTAAAGAGGGGTGAGTTTTGAGAAACCATGACTTACTCCGTGGGGGGTACATCCTCTGCGACTTGGGGCGGAGGGGCGGAGGGGGGTAAGGATGCTGATGCAGGACGACTCGCTATTGTAAGCTACCGCGTGTATTAGAAGCATTGACATCAGACTCGTGGCATTTTATAAACTTCCATGGAAGTCTCGATGCGTCTATAAACCTTCATTACGGAGATGGAGGAGGGGATATGTAATTCCCAAATGGACGTGGAAAGGCGCCATGGAGGGCGCCTGTAGACTGCTGGTCCACACGTGGATGGATCCAGGAATGTACGACGGTGCTTGGTCCGTGAGGCATGGAGTCGGGTCAGCTCGGCACTGCCACTAGTCCATCTACTGCTATCTTACAGTAGTAAGCAAGTGTTATGTAGTAGTGTCGAACACATTATAGTACCGTATGTTGTACTGAGGTGCCTAATGATGTAACGACAGTACGGCGAGTCCTACTAGTACATTTTAATGTCCGTGGATGGTAATAAGCCCGATACAGTAAGACCTCTGGATTTCTACAAACTAATTTGTTGACCAACCAAGTGACGTGGTTCATGAAACGACCAATGGCCATTCGTGGAGAAGATCAAGGATGGCTCCCTCTCTATTGAAAACCCACAAAAGCAAGCCACGGCGATGGCCCGGCGATTGCAAGGAGGTACTGTAGTTGGCAAACATCGATCATAATCCTGGCGGCGGCTAGTATAACAATGTATGGGCTCACGTTGGTGCAAACATGCGTGGTTCCTACTCCCCAAAATTGTGCTTGACTATCCCGGTTATAAAGGTCAATACCGCCTGCTTGATGGATGCCGGGTAGTCAGTAGCCAACCTACCATCCCAGTTTGCGAAGAAAACGGTAAGGTGAAGCGGGCCTCTTCGATGTGTCGGCAAATGTCTAACTCAACTGGGGTCCATCGTCGCTAGGGACACAACAGGAGCTCAAGTTGTCCCGGCGGGGGGGTGGGGGGTCATGACAGTGGCGAGTGTTGGGTGGGGATCCCTGGCGATGGTTGGTGGAACTAAGGTGGGCTGTGCACAATATATCCGAAGAAAATCGGGAGCCCTGAACGAGATGACCCCTGGAAAATCCATCGATAACACAGTAGGCAGGTAGCACGAGTTCCTCTCTGCCGGAGGGATTAAATTTGATAGTTTCAGGAGACTCGCCTACTCCCGACTGTATTCCAAAGTATTGGGGTGGCAATGTAATCATCAGTACTGTCGCCGCGGCTGGCAATTCAGTTCTCACCAGTGAGGCCTAGTGAGGGGTCACCTACGTGACACGTGGCACCACTCCGAGTTGCGAGTTGTTGATCAAAAGTCCTAGAGCATGGGAAAGTAGTTCCCACGTAAATCAGTGGCATCAAAGCGTGTGAGTGGATGCGTGCGTGGGGTGAACGTCAACGCGTGTACAGTATGTGATTCAGAGAACGAAGGGCACCGCTGCCAGACAAATGCCGTCACTTATTTCCCACACGCCACGCCGTTTCAAAAAAAAAGGTCACGGGATTTTCGCGGCGGCGAGTACGGCAGTTCGTGGGGTTGGTTCGTGGGGCTCGACAGCTAAGTTATGACCTGAAGAGTCCCACTATTGTATGGTACAAACGGGATTAGTACAGTATATTTTTTGGGGGGAAAAGGTTTATCCCCCATCAGAGTCGTTGATTAAAGCACCGAGAATCGTATAAGGTAGGGAAGATCCAGCATTGTGTTACAATGGTATCCGCCCTAGTGGCACAGGGTTGTGAAGGTGAATTAAATAACGTCCTAGGTTTGGAACAGAGCGCCAGAAACTTGGTAAGGAAAGAGGGTGGTGTTTCCGTAACCTACAGTAGGAGGCTCAATCGAAAGGAGAACACACAGATACTCTAGTACAACACTACAGTACTGTACAGTACTGGACAACATTCTAGGGCCAATATGAGAAGATACTACTACTTATTAATAGACAAGGTGAGCCCTTGTGTGGACTGAGACGCGGGGGGACGTACAGTATTAGGGACGCCTAGGCGATCTCGATCTCGACCTCGAGTGCCCATAAGCGCTAAGCGCTAAGCGCTCATGGCTGTCTGCCTGCACGTGGATCATGATTAATGATTCCGCCGGAGATGGTCACAACATATTGGCGAACGAACGATGAACGCCACCCCTCACCCCCAGGCTTCGGTCAGGCCTGAGGCCTGATGGTTCACTCACCACATGATACCTCTCATTCGGGAACGCTTTAGCGAAGACACTGGTGCACTCATATCTTATGCCACAGTTCAGCAGGAGCAAAAGAAATACCCCCGAGGCGTGAAGGTTCAGTTCACGACAAGATCCACGTATAACGGTTGTTGACTGGCTCCAAGAACCCCGTGGAGGCATGTCGCTTGTTTTCAGTACTTTCTCTCACGCGTGTCTAACTGCCAGCTGAAGGGAGGACAGAAACGTGATTGACGTACTTTTGCAACAGGCATGCCCGCGTCTCATTTCTCACTAGTTTCGCCGACCTGTTCATGCTGCAGCGTCAATCAGTTCGCCAGGGACGTATGTTCCATCAGTCCTCTGTTATGTTGTACCTACCGCCATTCTAATTACTACCTAAGTCATGATTGTGCTTAATTCCATGACTGAATCAGCTACCTTGGGCAATATCAAGATTCATACGTGCCTCTGCAAGCGGTGGACCGAACGAACGAGTGGGCACCGGCTCAGCCCCTGCTATCACATGCATTCAACCCTGCAAAAGCATCCCTAAATGGCCTGTCAACGTGCATTTGGTACCAACTGCATTGATGTCAGGTGAAATATATTCTCGTGGGTCATGGGGTTATCGAGCTGGACGTAACGATAAGGTGAGGAAGTTGGTGGTGGTGAGATGGAGTACTGGTCACAACGAGGCGACAGTATCAGTACAGTTAGCGAGGGGAGGTTTGGCAGGTGATCATAACGACGGCGTTGCAACGGTAGGTCAGGCCTCTTGAGAGAAATCGACTACCATCCGTCGAAGTGGTATCGTTGCATTTGCCAGCACTATTGAAGAGTGGAATGATTGCGAGACGGGGAGATGGGAGAAGAGGACAAGGCAGATAACCCACCACGACAAAAAAAGCGCACCACATGCCCTCTGCGATATAGCAAGTCCCCCGGGACAGGTGCATCCTCGGCGCCGCGCGGGTCCAAAGCCACTGGCCTTTTTGGCTATGCGAAGCCCGCCAGGTAGACCCGCTGTTCGTGATGGCGACTAAAACTAAGGCAGTACTCCATTAATTATCATAACAACCAGGTTACGAAAGGGGTGGGATGATGTGGGTTGAAAGGGGATGTGCGGGTGGCAAGGGTATATGGCACATGGCGGGTACCTGCGGACGTGGTAGGGAAATTAATGAATGCCTGGCGCCGTGAACTTCTAGAATGACGAACACGAGGTAAGGAAATGATTTTGGCGTTCATTGGAACCGGTAAATTAAAAATATGTTGGTCGACCTGGTTCCTTCATCAGCAAGATGACATGCAGCTGGAGGACTGGAAAGGCTAGGGTTGCTAGGCAACCAATCCCAGTTGTCCCAGCCCGCATCTCCATTGATTCCGGCCATTCTAATCAACCTAGTGTTCCAGTGACACGATCTAGGTCCATGTCTCCCAGAAATGAGGAAATTTCCTATTAGTTCCACCAGCACCACATAAAGTCACAGGGTACCCACACCCATAGATTATACCAGATGTCAGGCCAGTCAGATGCACCAAAGTTGATGCGCACAAGCGAGGGGAGCACTGCCGGTCGCAGGCGCCACACCTGCCTGGGCAGAGGGCACTGTTTGTGTTGGGCTTGCCGGCAGGACTAGGAGTCGTCGCTGCGAGACCTGGGGCATTGGGGCCTGAGGCATATGGTGACTCGTAGGGATGGTGTATATGGCCGTAAGCGGGATGGTACGGGAATGATAAGGGTCGATCTAAAACAGGTGGTTGGCCCTTCGTCAAAGGAAGATCCAAAGGAAGATGAGGTGAGGAACGACGCACCCACGCAGCATTGCTGCCTCCAACATGCTCCTGCAATAATCGCAGCTTATGCACCCTGATCTCAAGTTCGTGTGTGTGGGCTCTCCACGCCTGCCTCGCTGTACATCCCTTAGCCTCCTCGTGCTCAAGCGCCTGAAGGGTCCTCTGCGTATCTTCGACCTACTCCTCTGCAACACGCGGCTCTTGAGCTCGCACAAGCACTCCAGTCCTGCTCAGCGCCGCACCGCCAGACGTCATCACGCTCGGCTCGTGGACGTCCCTATCGAGCGTGACACTCCACACGCCGACGTTGCGAGCGAACGTGACAGCTTGCGCGGAAGCCGCGTCGTCGCAGATCAGCGTGTCGTTGAATATAAATTCGATCGCTTCGGCACTTCATCTGTAGCCAACGAGCGATAGCGCAGGCCACACTTTGCCTGGGGTGAGGTGCTTCGCGTTTTGCAGTTTCTGTAAGCAAGTAGGGTTGGCACATGATCGTCAGTGGCCTGAAGTAGATAGGGTACAGCACGCACTTTGGCGGAAATCTTGAACGCGCGGATCTTATTCAATGGGACCGTCATCCGTTTCTTAATCCCGCTGCACTCAAGGAGGTCCTTGCCTCTGAGTCGGTCCTCAACGACGTTGTATAGCTTGCGGCTGCCGCGATCTTGAGCGCCGTGCGTTTCCCGTGATCCTCAGGCCTAAGTGCAAGGAGCGACGCAACGAGGCCATTGACCTTCCACGTGTCGAATCCGGGCGGAGGCGTGTAGTTGAAATCAAGCTGGGAAACACGCGAACGTACCGCATCCCGCTCCTACGTAGCCAACTAGTTGTTGAGCAAAAAATTATGTGTGAAGGAGATGGTAAACGCGCACCTGCGAGGAGTGTCTAGAGGAGGTCTTTGACAGTGGCGAGTGCTGGTTGAGTTGCTGCTGCAGAGGGGCGGGTGCAGACCAGAGGCGCTGCCACGAAAGTGCGAACACTGCCAGTTGCAGCCACTACACCTGCCCTGGCCGAGGGTACTGTCAGCGTTGAGCTTGCTTGTGGGGCTAAGAGAACCACCACTGCAAAACCCAAGGCATAGCCCGCGGCACATGACAAGGCAGGGCGTGCGTAGGAAACACCATAGCAAGGCTAGACATGGGCTCTGCCGTGAAAAGGTAAGCACGTCACCAAGCCACTACCTGAGACGCTGCCACGAAAGTGCGGGTGCAAGCAGGCCCGTTTGAGGGCAAACACGAACCCGATGGGCTGCCAGGAGATGCACCGCAAGGGGGCGAAGGCACGCTTGAGATGCCACTGCAAAGCGTGAGTGTGGGCACGATGCGCCACCACGAAGGGACCTGAATGGCCACCTGAGGTCCTGGAAGGAACTTACTGGGGCTGTCGAATCCAAGTCGAAAAAAGGCGGCACCACCCATAAGAAAATAGCCACGTAGCTTGGGTCATACCCCTGCCAACCTGTCTTACTGTCAGCCTGTGTTTGTCTTGAGGCCCATCGAAAGGGTGCCGCGCTGTCCTGGGAGGTGCAAAGGTGTTGCACAAGGCGTCCGAGTAGCACAAAGCCAGTGCTGCCAGTCAGCACTAGTCAGCCGTCACACTCCGTCACGTGTACACTCGCGAAACACAACCGCGTTTCGTCACATGATCGCGTTAAAGTCAACAGTGCACCGCCGAGAGATGGCAGTAACTCAGGCTCCTACCCACCCGTCGGGGGCTTTGGTCAGGCCTGATCCTGGTAGCGGTAGCTGCGTCTGTGTGTATGAATTAGCCAATCAGAGCCAAGATGGGAAATGCCGAATATGATTATGTCAACCATGAACCTTAGTGTAGCCTGACCAGCCCCCGACGGCTGGCAAAACTTGTCAGCCACAAGCGTGAGATTCCTTAGTCAACAGCATGAGAACGCAAACCAGTTCATAAATTTCAGTCACATGACCTACAGTGCATTGTTGGAACCGGGCCGGCAAGTGAAACACCCAAAATGTACGCGTTTGATGAGTGGACAATGGACACTTACACAACCTCTAAAATGGTGTGTAGGAGCTACAAACAAATAGTGTAAAAGGATTAATCATGACATGAGATGGGTACTGCAAAACAAAAGTATATTCAATGTTGGTGAGATGATGCAGATGAGAAACAATATATTACACTGGCACGGAATCGAACCTATGACCTATCCTGCCATTTGTGGCAACAAAAATGTAGTAACCACTACGCCATTTAGGTTTACTATGACTATCCTCTTTAAGCATAACGGTGACCATGTATTGTCAGTGTTCCAACACCCCTCTCACGCTACAATATCATGGCGGCAACCCATGTGGAAAGTTTAATTTAATTTTTTTTATGTTTTTGGTGGAGGGCAAACGGGGGGTATAATCACCACAACCTGTTAGGTCATGTGACTGAAATTTACGAACTGGTTTGCGTTCTCATGCTGTTGACTAAGGAATCTCACGCTTGTGGCTGACAAGTTTTGCCAGCCGCAGACTGGGGATTGAACCCAGGCCTACTGGATATATACCAGGTGCTCTACCACTGAGCTACCTGGCCTGGGTATATCAATCTGAATTAGGGATTTTGTATGGATTGCCTCTCTTTTGCCACTTTAATTCATGGACAGATTGCACATCCAACACACCCCCCCAATCTGGACCATTTACAACTGGCATTCACAAACAGGGCCCATAACCTATTAGAACCTAAGAGCGTCCCTCAGTCACTGCAAGACAGATGAACTATTATTATGTACCTAAGAGCGTCTAAGTACAATTAGCCGTGTTGTAAGTAGGGAGATAGTAATGATAGTCGACTTACCCCTCAGTCACTGCAAGACAGATGAACTGAGGGAGAAGGGGAGAGCGCGCGCATACGATGTGGTGGGATTCCGAGTCACGTGTACACGAGTTATGGTATTGTGATCACCACGTTCCAACACTCCTCCTTGATACCATACGAGTGTAGGTACTGGTGATATAAGGTAAACGCGTGCGCGCAAGTGATTGTGATTGTAAGTCGAAAAGAAATGTCCTTGAGGGTGCGCGAATGAAGGAGAAAAGAGAGAAAGAAGGGTAAAAGAAGGGTATAGTATGGATGCGCGAATGAAGGAGAAAAGAGAGAAAGAAGGGTATAGTATGGATGTGCTCCTCCTCACCCGAGAAGGGCAATTTCTCCTCCTCACCCAGATGTGGCATTCGGGCCAGGGGCGCGAAGTCCGAGGTGGGAACGCAAGCACTGGAACGCTGAGCGGCTGAGCGCCTTGGTCAGAATGTCTGCGATATTGTCTGCAGATGGTACCCGAAGAATCTGTAGCTCTCCAGTCCGCACTTGGTCTTGCGTGTAGTGAAGTTCAACGCGGAAATGTTTGGTGTTGGAGTGCCAAATATTGTCTTGGGACAGGCGGACGGCAGCATCGTTGTTGCAGAAGATCGCTGTTGGGGGGCATTTCTGTAAGGTGGGGTACACACCTCACTTAATCACACATCCATATACCGAGCACTTGCGACGACCGCTCAACTGTTCCACATCGCGCGTCCGCAACACGGCCATTTATCCCATAGTAACTCATATACTTT
>Ga0307510_10012556_pt1 | contig 10046 bp, 13 predicted proteins | sample 12_EM_MG_FD_207224 | JGI IMG/M metagenome (GOLD analysis project Ga0307510, IMG submission 207224) | Populus trichocarpa ectomycorrhiza microbial communities from riparian zone in the Pacific Northwest, United States - 12_EM | ecosystem: Host-associated > Plants > Roots > Unclassified | place... | reverse complement strand
TTCTCAGGGTCAAACAGTGTTCGCACTATGTTCTGACGAACTGAATTGTTAAGAAGATACTTCTTAACTAGAGAAGTTGAAGTAGCATGAACATTAGTATAAATAGTAGGCCTCTCCCCCGGTGGTTGAAGAATCATCAAGCAACGGAGAAGAGACCTTAACAATATAACAAGTTAGCGAGTTATATTCTAACTCTTTGATATTTGACTACTCTTTATTACTTTACCTTTATTAAACACTTACCAACGAGCCTTCCTGACTATTAATCCGTTGTCTCGAATATCCTTGGTCTAGTTAACTCAGAATCCTACCGTGTTAGCTACCCCGTAACAATTTCTTACAATTACTAAGAAACTATTTAGGATATTACTACAAAGTCTTCAGCATATTTTATCAAGCTTATTTGACAACGCTTGAGAGATTTAAATGTAAGAAAATATCAATTATTGTATTAATTATTATTAAAATGCTAATAAGAAATAAAGATGTCTTCATCAGCTATTCCTCACACTCAGGAACTTAGTTCTCAGATTCCCAATATGCAAGAATTACTTCTGGCGGTTTCTGCAGAGAGTGATGACTCTGGTCTTTCCAATAGCGAAGCAATTGAGATTCCAATTTCTGAAGATATGGATTATCAGGAATCTTTATCTACAACTCTTCCACCTTCCACCTCTCGCACTTCAAGCTCAACAAGCTTTCAACGCTATGGTTTAATCCTACCTCCACCACCTTCTCGTCCTTCTCACTTTTCCTGTAACCCTGCATGGCATTGGGACAAAGCACACTCTCCTGTTAACAGTGATGGTGAGGAGATTCAAGACTCAAACTCTGATGATAGTGAGGAGGGTGCTATTGCCGAGTCCTCAGTAAAGAAGGATAAGGGCAAGAGAAGAAAAAAATCATGTGGAAAAATCAAGCATCAAGAGGAATATAAGAAACAAAAGAGGGAAGAAATGTTAAAAAAAACACTTTAGTTGGAGGTTTATGGGGGTGCTAATATCCATGCCTTGCGTTGGAAATCTCGGGGACATCAGCCATCAAGTAATTTTCAACTTCATCCACTTGATGTTCGACGCATTCTCTCAAACTTTACCATTGAACAAGTCAGAAATGGGCTTATTATACGGGACTCTGGACAAAGAGAACTTCATCTCTTTCCATTGTCAACTATTTCCTCCAACCTTATTGAAACACTATCCTCCTCCTTTGAAGCATATGACACTAGTGTTACCTTTCCCAACTACAACTACACGCATAAGAGAGGGAATTATCAAGTCAGAATTCTTGGCTGCTGGTTTAAGTCAGGAAGATTTCTTCAGCCTTATATGACTGCTCATTATCGTGGACCTCACTCTGGTACCCATTATAAACGCTTGGACAATCCCCACTATATTGCAGCAAAAAGGTTTCAAAAGGCCAATAGGGATCTCTTTCAATTGGTGGAAGACTTGATTAAGACCTATTATCCTGATATATGGAAAGTTTACAGCCAAATCAAGGTACTGGCAGGATGTCACAAGTTTGCAGGTCTTTTCGCCGCTGTTGCTATTAACAAAATGGTACAGACAAAGGTTCATAAGGACTTGGGTGATATTAAAGGTGAAATATGCGTTATAATTTGTTGGGTTAAGTTTGAAGGTGGTGAGTTGGTCTTTGCGGAACTAAGTACTTGTGTACCATTTCCTTCTGGTTCCCTTATTATGTTTCGTTCTGCAATCATTTCTCATTACAATATGCCAGTTGATGGTGAACGTTATTCCATGGTTTTTATGACTGATAAGAATCTTTATAAATGGTCTGAGTCTTTTTCTCAACCATCCTGATTTCCTTTTACATATTTTATGTGTTATGAATTTCTTATCTTTTATGTTATCTTAGTATTTGCTTTTAAATTTATGATATAGTAAGTTGATAGGTTATATGCAAGAAGAGATTTTTAGTTCAAAATGATTTAAATTAGTAAGTTAAAATTCCCCTTGACATCGGCTACTCTTCCTACTTTTGTTACTCCCTGATATTTACAAATTATTATAAAAGAAGCTTATTTTACATAGATCATATTGTACGAACATCAGAGTTAAGAACTTCAACACAACATTCTAATACCTCTTCGATTATCAGATTCAACTTAATCACCTCTTCACAATGCCACGTATGTATAATTGGGACCTATACTATTCAGAATTGGCAGAAATGTATCTTTTACATAATATGTATTTGAAGGATATTATGACAGAAATGTCGACACGGTACAATTTTTCTCCAAGGTCAGTGAATAGTAACTACTATAGTGGATTTAAAACTAACTTGAAAATAGTGAGCGGGCATATTGGCTAAAGTTTGCAGAATGGAAATTTTCAAAAAAACAAGAGGCATTGTTTAAGATTCAGTTCTGGTCAACAAAGTCAAGGAACTTTGGTCACGGAATCTCAGTTCAGTGAATATTCTACGATGTTTAGCTCATGATGGTTGGCATTTATCACCAACGCAGCTGAAGAATTTGCGCCTACATCCAGACTTAAGACTTTTAATGGGAACAGCTCATACAGCAGAAGCACGACTTGAAGCAGCCATGCAGGCAGAAATTTATGTACGCGAGCATATGGTTTCAGGGCAAGTTATTCGCTATAGAAGACAGTATCCACTTGGTAATATTCGGTTAAGTGGTATTTTTATCTCACAGTAAGTAAATTATATTCTCAATATAATAATACTGGATATAATTACTAATAACTAAATTTTCAATCTTAGAGAGCAAATACGAGATGCAATGCATAAAGTAGATCCTGAAGGTGTTGCTGCACGAGGTCAACTGATCGGTCAAAAGCGTCAACGAAAGGAATTTGCCGTTAAAGGGCCCAATCGTGTACTATCTATAGATGGTCATGATAAGTTATCCCGGTTTGGATTTGAGATTTATGGAGCCCTTGATGCATATTCACGATACATCGTTTGGTGCTATGTTGGTATCTCTAACTGTACTGCAGTATCAGTTAACAAGCAATATTTACGCCTTTTACGAACTACTTTACATATGCCAAAGTTGATTCGCTCAGATAAAGGTTAGCTTATAAAATTATACCATAATACAGTTATATTTATTTGCTTTAATATAGCTTGTGAAAAACTAATAGAATATTAATAGGAACTGAAACTGTACTTTTAGCAGAGTCACATCTTACTCTACGAAGAGTAAATCAACCGGATCTTCCTTTCGCCAAAGCATATTCCTATGGGAAATTGACCAAGAATTAACGCATTGAAGCTTGGTGGAATATTTTAACAGAGGGTCAGACACAAGAATGGAAAGTGTATTTTGGAAAACTTGAGGCCGATGGATATTTTGATGGTGGTGAGACAGATAAGTCCTGTTTACAATATCTTTATATGGATATGATTCGATCACATATCCATCGATTTGTTGAGGTTCATAATTCTCATCCAATTCGACTACAACGAAATCGCCAGCATTATCTTCCAACTGGCCAACCATTTCTTCTTTATTATTACCCTGAAAGTGGAAAAGACTATAAAGAAAAGGTTGACGAGAAAGTACTAGTATTAGCTGCATTAGAAGAGGAGGTCGCCGACTATGATCTTAATGAATATTTACCGGCGTCAACACTAGCACTATATGCAAAGTTCCTGGAACATGGCGGATATCCAAGTCATTTTATATATAGTGATCCACGACATCGAGAAGCCTATCTTTTCTTACGAGATAAGGTTTCAGTCTATATTGCACAGGGTGGTCAAATAGAACTCACTTCGCATCCGTCTGGTGCAGCTGAGTGGATTTCGGCTCATCAGACACATGAGATAGAAGCTCATCGTAGTAGTATTATGGATATACCCGGTGATCTTCTAATGGAAGTGATACCCACTGATGATGAAGAGGAAGAAATACAGCAACATGACGATCATGACAATCAATATGATTACAGCTACAACAACCATAATGCTCACTACGATTACAACTATGACTACCAGAATCCAACAACTAACCTTAATAACTCTTCAACTACAAGACAAGAAGTGCCAGCAAATACATCCTTTAGCATTGTTGGCAAAAATAGTTCTGACTCATATACTGATTCAAATCGTTAGTATCATGTATTTCAAATCTTTTTAGTACTAGTCCGAACGCTAATGCATGCTAGAAAATGATGAGTTGTATCAAAAAACAAACTATCCAGAACGTACTAGGATTGAAGATAACAATGGACTTTTTCTTATAATATAGGATATATCTTATTTTATAATATATTTTCCTTCTTGCGATTCAATATAGAATTCTTATTCTGTCTTCTTTTTACATTTCCTATCAATTTTATATCCGGTTCAATTTCCTCTTATATTTCTTCTTTTATATTGTTTTCTACACTTATTCTCTTAACTCTTTCACATCTACGAAAATATGTCTACCTGTCAAGTTGACTCATCCTTTTGTCGTCAAAGTCTTCCTATGTGGGGAAATATTGGTATTTGTGTTGGATGTAACCATCCAATCAGTGTTCATATCCGTGATAAGGATGATGAAATAGAAATTATTCCTAGTTGGAATGGTAAGTCAGAATATCTTTATCATTATTGGATTACTGCTAAAAGAATTACAATAATCTTTTAGCTGGACCTTCTTCTATTAGTAGTCCGTCAACAAAGCCAGAACAGAGATCAATCGGATTGTACTTTTATCGTTGTGGACTTAAAGCTGGATTTCATGGATCACCAATGCTGGTAGAGTTTATTCGTACTGAGCAAGTTTCTAACTGGCAGCAATATTTGAAAAATATTGTTCTTCAACATCCTGCCTGGCTTGCCTATCCGAATATCAAAGCTTTTGAATTACATCCACAACTTCCTATTTGTGTTGGCTTCTGGGATGGGACGACAGCTGGTGTTGCTCCAAATGCCAATCCACTTCAAAATACCGGTCTCATTAGTGATCTACTTCGCTTAACGGATAACCCTAAAGGGCTTAACTTTACACAAACTCAACTATCAAATACCAAATCTGGTAAGATTACCAGTCTCATACTATGAATAGCAATTACGGTACATATACGCTCAATTGGTGAGGATTCCGAAGATGAAGACAATAACATCCAACTTCGGATTAAGCAGGAGGATATTTCAAATCTACCAGATAGTCTCCCTTCAGATTCAACTGATAAGCAACAACAATCTCCTTTTTTGCAAAAGCTAGAACCTTCAAATCTTACTACCGAGTCCATTATCGATACCAGTACTTCCAACCTTCATTCTCCAGCTCAAGGTTCATCTTCTAAGTCAACCAGTCCGAGTCCGACAGGATCCACTACCCAAGAAGATACACCTCCACCATCCTATATACCAACCAATCATCCACCACTTCCCAGTCATTTCAATTCTTCTTCAAGCTCCCATTTTCCTTCTTCTGAACGTCCAGCAACTCCAACTTCTCACCTTTCGACTCCATCAGCTTCTGCAAGAAAGCGAGGTTTAACCTTACTATCTCCACAGCAGATTTCTATTCAATCTACTCGCCAACTTAAACGAAAATCTAATAATACTAAGACATCAAGTTCTTCAACTATATCAGCTATAAATGCAACTAGCATATCTGATATTTGTACCGACAAGGTTATTGAGTTGGATAAAGTTGAGAACTAGTTTTATTAATCTTTTATTACTATAACAAATATTTCCTTCTTTTCTTCTTTTATTATATCCTTTCCTTTATTTATCTCGTGGATCAATTTGTTTCTTTATATCATATCTGTTTACATTTTTGGACTCTACTTTTCACTTTCATTTTATCGTAATATCTTTTTATCATTTTCACTTTCCTTTATCAATATACCTTTGAATTTATTTTTATTTGTTCCCTTTTCAATACACTTTCTTTTGTAGATGATTAAGCATTTCCTTGATGAGAACTCATTCCTATTCCAAATTTATTACAATTTCTAACCAGTTCATTTTTCTCTCTCACTATCACAATCTTTTTTTAGAATTATTCTTATGCTTTTTTTCTCTCATATTTGTTGAGTTTACTACAGCTGCGTTCACAAAATTCTTGTACTCTCCCTTGTACCTTAAGAACAATATTTATTTACAACAGCAGAGGTGTGACAACAAGAAATCTTCTGATAACTACTTTCTAATATACCTCTAGAGGCATTGTAAATCCTTATCACAATTTATTATAAGAAATAATCAAGCAAGCAGTAGAGTTCATTATAGGTGCTTCAGGACCCTGAAAAATGCGGCCCTCTAGCCCCATTTCTCGTTGTGATGGGCCATGGTATGGTTTTGACATACCCGGCTCCTCTTTCCGTTGAGGCCCCCTCCCCGCCTATTCCTCAGACAACCTCTGTTAAAAATAGGTGGTGAGAAACGGGACCCTGTTCCGGGAATGAGTTGGGTCACACCCCACATGGTCGTGGAGCTGGCCGGGATGCTCCAAAAAAAAGATCCCTACTGGACCTGTATAAGGGTGGAGCCTGAAAACCCGCTCTACCCCCCCCCGCCCCGCCCTGTAATGAACACTAGCAAGAACGTTAGCAAAGTGATTCTAATTACTCATAATACTTAGAAAGGTATAAGAGTTTTGTGAACACAATTGTATTACTCATAACTTACTCTTCATATTTTATTTTATCCAGTACGAAGTAATATATCACTTTTAAGTAATATAGATTTTTTCAATACTATTCCAATAAGAACTTACCTGTTGTATAGGTTAAACTTGGTACTATCCAATAATTATTTATTTTACTAGTACTTATATGATCTACTCTGAGCGGGTACTGATCCTCATTCTTCCAATCACTTGTTTCTCTATCTAATTACAATAGTTACCCGGCCCTAGTAAGCTTCTCTACCACTATGATCTCGCTTAAATCTTTTTGCACTCCATGTCTACATGACCCGCCGTAGGTGGGCACTAATCCACTAACAAACCAGGCGGGCAAGGAAGAATTCCCAAAGCCCAAGCAGGACCAAAAGGCTAGCCCCTTTGTCCAGTCTCTATCTTCGTCCCCATACTCGGATAGCTTTGCCTTTAAGGCCACAAATATCGACCGCACCGCACTCGCCAACGATGACGAGGAGTTAAGTTACGATGACGAGTCCGATGACAACTACGATGGCGGCATCTTCAGCGACAGGTACTCACCCCTGCGCAACCTCCCACCCCCACCCCCTCTGGAAGACACCATCTTCACCCCCCGCGTGAAGCCGCTAAAGCGTCGCGGCGGCTCTCCTATGTTTCTACCCACCAAAAATACCAGGTTCCGTCAAGTGGGACCCACAAGTAGGTGCCCACACTCCCGCATGACAGTGAGAACCTAATATCTCATCTAGAAGACCTAAGCTCGCCTCTGCCTGGTTCAGCGCCCGAGCCTAGAGCGGTGGGCACTCATCGTGCTCCTATTAGAGAGCCACCAGCTTGGAGGTTGGATTACATAATCGGTACTGGCGCCTATGGAACTGTTTTCCTGGAGAGCGTCCACCTACCTGGAATGCAGTCCTCTGAATTATGGGCTGTGAAGAGGATACCACAGACCCTCCCAAACTTCACTTTCAAGAGGTACCAAGCCGAGATCAAGAATTTACGAGCCTTGGCGGGAGTAAGTTTTGCCCAGACTTGTACCCTTTCAAAACCGGCATCCGGTTCAATTTCAGTCATATCATGTCTGACATGTTGTCAGCACGAATGGTTCGTCAAATTCAACTCTACCTATCAGGATACACACTACATGTACATTGCTATGGAGTATATCCCAATGGGGGATATGTCACAGAGCTTCGCGGATGACTACCTGTGGAACGAAAATGATACAAAGGTTGTAATCAAGCAGCTGCTCCACGGATTAGCAGTGATGCATAAAGAAGGGATCACACATCGCGATCTGAAGCCCGAGGTCTGTTCTCCCCTCTCCCAAACCAGCTTTTTCAAAAACTAATAGTCAATAGAACATATTCCTCTCCCTTCCGGAGAATCAGACCCATATTCTCCGTGTTAAAATCGGTGACTTTGGTACCTCAAAGCGCGTCCCACTCTCTAACGCTTCCACATACCTGAAAACAACCACCGGCACACATGGTTACATGGCGCCCGAAGTGCATGACACATCGATACCGAAAACCGACAAGGTAGACATCTGGTCCCTCGGGTGTGTCTTGTATAGGATGTTCGCGGGAAATCTCATATTCAATGATCCCTTCGAGGTCTTGAGATATGCCCTGACCGCCTCCTCCGCACCCCTCCCTCTTGACAACATTGGCCTCAGTATCTCCTGTGTCTCCTTCCTCCGTGACATTCTGCAACCAATTCCAGAGGATCGACCGAGTGCCGAGGATTGTCAAAAGAAACCCTGGATCACGAACGAAGTTGCAGAACCAGAGTACTCTATTGGAAAGGATCTCTACTCAAGGTTGTCGAAGATAAACTACCGAGCGCCTAATATGCATTCATTCCCGGGTATGGTCGCCAATCGGGCAGCGGGAAGCAGTTCACCATGAGAACCATTGGTTGCTATTAGGCAGTCCAGAGGGGAGGCTGTATCCAGGCGACGAGCTTCCTGCCTAATCTTTTTCCACACACCATCCTTCCCTTTCCCGGCTCTCGGAAAAGTCAATCATGCGCGAACAATTTGAAAGTTTGTTCCCTTGGAACCCCCAACCGTTGAAATGGGGACTCCGGCCCCCGCGGTTGAACACCGGCCTTTTTTAGATTTCCTTTTTCTATCTTCCATATTTCACTTTTACTTATCCGGGCTTGAGTTTTACTATAAATCGTGTTTCTTTTCAGATGCCCCCACACCGCGCATAACTTAATTTGCTCACTACCGGGTTTGGAATTCCCTTGTTGCTTGTCTGTAGCCGTTCCCGGATTCACTATATATTCACCCTCTCCGGGGCGTGATGGCCAGCGTGTTTTTTTAGTTTCCTTTGGCCAGGCAGACTGTTGTGGGAAGTTTTTTTGTCTTTTTGACTAGCGTTGGATAAGTTTTCTATGCCTTAAATAAAGGGTTATAATATAAGAAATAGAAATAAAAGATTGCCGTTATCATACCCCCCTCATCTGATACCCACATGATGGCAAGCCATTATTATATACGACACTAGTTTGCCACCTTCATTCCAAATTCAGCACTCAGGCTACCTACACCTTCCTTCCCCCTATTTGCTACTTGCTTCTTTCAACTTCCCAAAGCATGGAGAGGAGTTTGTACTATTGAAGCAGTATCAATACCGGGTCAGTTGCCAAAATTTCATGAAGTCAATTAAAATGCTACGAGTGATGTCCCATGACCCACTTGCATTTCAATGAAATTGTACGATATGGGCGACAAAATCCTCTGGCACCACAAGTAGCCTATTTTGAACACTAATAACTTATCTCAAAGCGATGCAGAATCGCCAAAATGAATTCCATACTGGAGATAATTCCCTCCAGTCTCTCCTCTCTGGGTAAAAATTATGAGAATTTTTCCATTACACTGTGAGGGCTGAGAGCTTGGGATGTAGATTGGATATTGTTGCAATATACCTGTCGTACGGGAATCTCATATAAATTAGAGGTATCATATTGCATCTTTTGTTCACCGGCATTCTCTCTAGCGTTACGCCATGCGCATTAACTAACAGAGGTTGCTACTTATGAAAGATACCATCTGGATCACTCTAAAGACATTGGCAGGTGTTGAAAAAATAATAATTCTAATCAATAAAGTTGAGATTTGGTGAAGGGGAAATACCCATATAGAGTGAAAAATTCGGGGGGGGGGGACCGATGACTTTTGTCGCCAAGACCGTAGTTATTATATCCAAGAGTACAATAATTGGCGCGGATATCCGTACGATGGGCTAGCTTACGATTAAATTGGCTAACTGCCCTGCACGGGTGCTACATAGAAGGCAGAGAGGCTGGGGGAGCAGATTGCGGGATTTCCTCTCGGGGCTACTTCGCCGGAGGCCTTTGAGGGCATGAATAGAGGCAAACCTCGGACGGAGGTGTGGAAGCATGATCCAGTTTTCATTTTGCGTTCCTCTGT
>Ga0307510_10012555_pt1 | contig 10046 bp, 8 predicted proteins | sample 12_EM_MG_FD_207224 | JGI IMG/M metagenome (GOLD analysis project Ga0307510, IMG submission 207224) | Populus trichocarpa ectomycorrhiza microbial communities from riparian zone in the Pacific Northwest, United States - 12_EM | ecosystem: Host-associated > Plants > Roots > Unclassified | place... | reverse complement strand
AAAACAATATCATATTAAATTAATTATATAAGAATCATATTCTAGTTATACTAGTAATACTTTATAAGAGAGTATTTAACGTTTAAGTAATATGCCATACTGTTACTATAAGAAAATAGGACAAAATATAAAATTGTATTAAACTCTAAGCAGTACATTGGGTAGGCTATATGTAAATACTACAACTAGTACTTAGTAAAGCTTGACATTTACTTAGTATAATCAGTATAAAAGCGAATTTTTGAATTAATTTTCCAAAGAATAGAATATGGTGGATAAAGTGATATATTTTAAACAAAGTTTATGATATCTATATTGGACTATTCAGCTTGAATATATTAACAGCTATTGGTAAATTCTAACATTCTGAAGCCTTTATATACAGCTTGATATGTTATACTTGTTTTGTCAAACATCTTTGTCTTTGTTCCTATATTAATTGTAATTACATTTCGTAGTAGGTAGTTTATGTTTACTTTCCTATATTATATCAACCTTGTGTGCAAATAATATACCTTAATCTTCAACTGCTACCCAAATAACTCTTTTAAGATATACTTCAATTTCAGTTTCTAGATATATAAGATCGATTTGTTGGTCTTCTTAAGAGAACCTGTGTTTTTCTATCTAACATAAGACTAAAAAATATCCCTTATAACTTACTAGTTCACAGACAACATTTTATATCTATTGGTGTTCTTTTTTTTACTAGAATCATGTTTGCATACAGTAAATTCTATTTATACTTTATTTTTACATTTTACAATTTATTTTATAACTGAGAGAGATGTATTGAAGGGATAGTGGGTGATTCTTTTGGTTGCTATAGAGGGGTATGGAAACTTATTAGACATCGGTGTGCCCATGTGCCAGATCTGGTTGCTTCTGGTGCGTCCAGAGACCCTGGCCTACACTGGGTTCCGTCCGGACACATGCAACTAAGCAACCCTCCCTCCCATCCGTTCTGACTTAAACCTCAACACCATCGCACCTCAGGATTGACCACTACCACTGATTCTCCTTTCAGCCTTTTTTGCCTTCTAGCCCAGATGTGAGAAAGGGGTATTTCTTGGCAAAGAAAATATAGTTAGTGCTGGCGCCTGGTGAGAAAGCCATCATACCCTTAAGCTTAAATTTGAGCTAAAGCCCTACCCGAGTTCTATTTTCAGAACTTTATCTTTGAGGAAGCGTAAATGCCAGCTCACTCCAGTCTGAAAGCGAGTGATAGCCATAACACTCTTAAGTCTAGCATAGTGCCTGGTGGTTTCTCGGCACTTAGCCTCAATCTGGACGCAAAGCGACACTCTTTTCATCACATCACTCAACATCTTCACTCCGGGGCCACAGCTGCAACACTCCACCACAGCCACACAATAAATCCTGAATCCGACACATGGAGGTTCCTGGGCTCGATGGCAGCTAGCCAGCGGTATAAGATTCATTCCCTGAGGGCTATTATTCATGAAGTTACAGGGCGGAATGGAGTTCTGGCAATCCCAGAACCCGATGACAGATTCCTCCACAACTACTGCCCCGATCCTGGATCTGATTGCGGGGGATTGTTGGGCTCGACGCCAGCTACGCAGCGGTATAAAGGACGTCTCTGTTGCATCAAACTCATGAAATCGCTAACCCTTGTGGGGATTGTCTTTATAGATACCCCAGCGCTCTCAGAGCTTGATGCCAGATTCCTCCATAACCATGCGGCCGAATCTGGATCTAATTGCGGGACATTGTTGGGCCCGATGCCAGCTTCACAATGGTGTATGGTCCCGCCCTCCGCCAACTTTATTCATGAAGTTACAGGGCCGAATAGAGTCCTGGCGATCTCAGAACTCGATTACAGATACCTCTACAACCACTGCTTTGATCCTGGATCGGATTGCGGGAGGTTGTTGGGCTCGACGCCAGCTAGGCAGCGGTATAACGGACGTCCCTGTCGCATCTGAACTCATGCAATTGCTGACCATTATGGTGCGGGTTATATCTATTGGTCCCCTGGAGCTCCCAGAGCTCGATGTCAGATTCCTCGACAACCACGAGGCCGATTCTGGATCTGATTGCGGGAGGTTGTTCGCCTTGATGCCAGCTTTACACTGATGTAAGTTCCTCCCCCCCGCGAACTTTATTCATGAAGTTACAGGGTCCCGGGGCAGGGGTTGAGTTAGCTGGAGCTGTTGAGTCTCAGGTAAAGTTCGAGTCCTGGGTAGGGCAGGGGTTGCATATGAGTCTCATGATCGGTCCTGTATATTAGAACAATAGCACACTACTAGTAGTAAATTTAATACACTGACTCGGAAAGGATGAAATCTATTGTGACTCAGGTCAGGAAAAGGTAAAGGGGGGACCCTTCAAGTTCACTTATTTAAGGAAGATGAGTAGTGAATGCGGTGTATCCGGAAGAGGGAGTCCCATGTCAGGTTGCATTCTGAGGATTAGGTGCTGCATCTTGTGCGTCCTGAGGATTAGGTGCTGTGTCTGGGGCGTCCTAAGGATTAGGTGCTGTGTCAGGTTGCGTCAGGTGTGTTGTGTGGTAGGGTGGTTGCATTCTGATTCGCAATTAGCGTTTGGGCATCACGTGCGTCAGACGCACAGGACGCACAGCACGCACAGCACGCAGGGTATTATTTTTGCTGATGTAGTGATTAAGCATAGAGAGCCTTTCTTCTATTTCATGTGACCTCAGTATAGGTTCTAAAATACTAGTGTTTCAAGAGGATCATTACAACAAGTAAGAGAATGTAATGATATTTCTGAAAGAAGTTGAGCACTATTACTCTAACAAGGGGCTTTTAGAAAGAGAAAGATCTGGACCGCTCTCACATGCTTACTTTTTTATTGCTTCCTAGATGATACTCATGCGTTTATAATAGAACTACAAGGATCTGTTCTGGAATAATAGAGAAGGTTATCCTCTCCTTTGGTCAAGAAATATCACACATACTAGAGCCTGAGCCTGAGAGTTTGGAAACTATTATCCCTGAATGCATGACTATCGCGGTGACTACTAGGTTGTTTATACAAGGAATGCTGCAGTGGATAAGCTACTCTGGGGTTTCTACTCCTAATGTTAGGCTACTAGAAAGTGAAATCTTAGATGGTAGTATTACAACAGATGAGAGCATGAGAGTTCTATTGAGTATTGTTTTTGAATAGAGCTGTGTTTGTTATGGGATTTGGATAATTGCTAGATTGTACCAAGAGATAAAATTTACAGAGAAGAAGCTAAGAATAAAGAGAAAAGAGAACTTGTTGATTAATCAGTCAGTATATGAGTTGTAGTAACTTGAGAAGGAAGTCGATATGGAAAGTGTGGAGATCATGGAGGACTACAATAGCTTAGCCAAACAAGACCTGATGGGAGAAAGGTATTATTGAAATATATTGGCGCACACCCTACCCCGAATCATGTTACTGAGTTGATGTCTTATAATATCAAGAGAATTGAAGAATAGAGATGCTATGTTGTTACTGATATTTATAGTTTTGGTGGAGGATGTATCATTTAGGGATTGGATGAAGGGTTTGATGCGAATGTTATAAAAGATTGGTTAAAGGGAGCCTGAAAGCTTGTCCATTCATTTGCACATTTTTCTTTTGGCTTAATTTTTTTGTTTGGGTGCCTTCGAGAAGATGAGAGAGAGATTTGTCATTTGGGATTTGTTTGTGAGGTGTGGTCTATGTTTGTTGGCCTCTTAGGGGTCAAAGACTAGACAAAGGGGGTACGCTTGTAAAGTAGGTTTTGTACTAGGATAGTCTGATGTTGTGCATAGCCTATCTGGTAGTGGCACACTTCATGTAATAGTACTAGTAGGTCTTGGCACAGTGGTACTTTGTCTATAAATATTACCTTCCTGTATTTTTCGTCTAACAACCAACAATCATACAGGTATCAAGTTGTCAATTTTCAACATTTCCTTTCCTTCTCAATTGGTTCAAGCACCTCAGTCTATGTCTTCCCCTTGTGCAAGCCTTTGGGCAGCTAATCTTTAGAGATACTCTCTACAGATTTGTTGACAGATTTGGTGAGAGGCTACACTGTAGGAGATATGAGAGAAATAAGGCATATACAACACAGGATCCAACCAAGGAAAGGCTTTGAAATACTCACAGAGTTGTATTTGGGGTCAAACAGGAAGTGTGTTAAGCAGTTGGGTAAGAATGGCCTAAGGGGATTACTGCTGGTGGATGATGGAGCGTTTCAGCTCAATTGGACTCACTAGTTCTTTGGTATGAGGTGCCTAAAAGGCAGATGAAGAGAGATTTTAAATATTCCTCGGGCAGAACAGCATGCCTGACAGGGTGAGACATGATAATTTAGGATATGAGTGGGGGCCAGTGGGAGATAGCCGAGGATGGCTTTAGCATTACAGCCTTCGGCTTGGAAGAAAATGTCAGAAGGAATGACTTTGTAAGTTGGATTTGTCATTTACCCTAGGTGTTATTAGCCAATTCATCCTCAGCCTACGCATTGTTAGCCTAAGCCTTGTTATCATTTATTCACTACCATTATAGAAACCCTCTAGTTGATTTTACTACGTTTTCCCAAACACCCCTACTCCAGAAAGCATCAGGGAGTACAGTGCTCCAGGTGAAGCATTACTACTGCTAATCTGCCACATGATTCTTTTCTGGTTCGCCAATAGATGGGCAACTAGCATGGTAAAGTTTGTTTCATCGGTTCTAAGGTTTAGCTGTACCCAGTAATCCAGGTAAAGGCTACTTCTGAAAAAAGGATCATTTGCCTATTCAAGACAATGTCATAAATTGTGACTAAGGAAGGCAGATTTCACATGACTAATACTTATTAGTCATAAGGCATGTTGGATTTCACATTATGACATTACTTGACTCATAATTCTCACATGACTGGGCACTTGCGAGTCATCATTATATTATGATTGGTTGTTTGTTTCATGACTCACAATTGTGACGTCATATGATGTAATGACTTTCGCACATAACTCACATTATGATTCATGGGTTTCACGCATGTGACTCACTCGAGCAGATGACTTGGTTTATGAGTTTTGATTGGTTAACGGAATGTGCGCGATGACTATTATGAGTTATTGATGGATTTCGCGCTATGACTCACTACGAGTCATAGAGGTTTATGTAAGCGCGAGGTGATGAGTCACTAGGGTTAGGGTTGTGGGACGATGCCTATATAAGGTGCTTGGTTCTGACCAAGGGATAGGATCTTCACGCAACCATCTAAGTACTTTTCTATACTAAAAGATATTGCAATACAATTACTCTTTACTCTCTTTACAAACACTCCTCCTCTACCAGAGCCTACGCGCTAAGAACCCGGAGACTATTGTGATAGTCTCGACGGGCTGCCCGAACATAGGACTATTGTGATAGTTCTATCAATCAAGGCAATCCATCCATCTTACTATCTGACGAGATAGTATCCTTCGACGGATGACTTAAGACAAGCAAGCCAGTTCCGTACTATCTGAGCAGATAGTACTTCCATAAGCCTTATTATAGAATTGGGAGACTTGCTTACTTGGGAGACGACTATCGTTGCCTGTTTCATAACTACTTAGCAATAGGATTGTTACAGACAAGTTAACAGTAGATGAGCATTTTTGGTATAATGAATACCAGAGGCTGCTTTGTGAGTATTTGGACAGGACATATGTTGATACAGGGAGATGAAAGATACAAAATGAAGTGTAAATTGAAGGAAGGAATGTGGCCATCATGGACCTATGAATGAAAGTTGGTGACCTGAACGTAATATTCTGACTTCCCATTTTGCTGCTATTTCTAACAGGTATTTGGGATAAAATTGCATCTAAGAAATCAGAAAGGGAGAAGATTGAAGAAAGGCCTAATATAAGAGGTGCTTTAGGTAATAGTTAAACTATCTACATGTAGCAGGATACCTTTATACTGAGATTATAATACTGAGACACTTTCAAAGTGGCATGGAAAAGTTCGATATAAATAACTCCCCACCAGCCTGTAAGGGGCAACTGAACAGGATTGTGAAACTGCTCAGTTTTCGCGAAATTCTGAAATAGGAACTCAAACACTAAAGTCTTTACAAGCACGATACTGATCTTTGCATAGCAGTCATGTTCCATAAGAGGTCAAGACATGCTCATAGTAATACCAAGGAGATCATGATTGACCACTGCAACTACAGGAGAACTTAGACAGCGGTAATTGTAGCCTTTCTCAGCTTGCAGGAAAGTTGGAGGGATCAAGTGAGAGTTACTAGTACATGGGAAGAGATACCTAGACACAAGGCTCTTAGGATGAAATGAGGCTTGTGGTAAGATCTGATCAGCTTGTTTGCTCAATACAACTTTTCTCCTTATACTGAATTTAGTATTGCTGTAAACGCTCACATATAAGGCCAGTGTACTATCTTGTTATAATGATCTTTCATAGTAAAGCGCAGTATATTTTTCTTTTTTTTCTTCCCAGCTGATAAGTCATTTTGCTGTGACTGCTCTAACTCTTTTGCAGAAGGGGAAATTTCGATAACATAGCCCACAGATCTTCTATACATGCCTCTAAGATAAATCCCAAAACTGGAGAAAGTAAGACCTAGTGGCAAACTTGTGCCAAATATGAAATCTGTATATTTATTGGTGATCTTCTATGAGATTCTATTCACTTGACTTACAATAGTATGAGCTTCCTGAAGTCCACTAAGACAATAATAGACAAGTATATCTCACTTGCAACTAGATCTCACTTCCTCCAGGTTTCCAATTGCTCTTTAACAGTATATGTAGTATAGTTGTAAAGTATCTTACTATTACCATCCCTCAAGCTGTTGAGATATTCAGTCTGGATTGCAATGTCTAGCACGAATCTCTTAAAGCATACAGGGGAATAAAAGTTTATGAGATATTTCACAGTACAACCTTTGAGGAACAAAAACTTAGCATGTACAATAAAGCACAAAATGAACTGATCAGCAGTACTATGCCTCTATTAACCCCATATATTGTATCTCTGTATTCTTAAGCCAAGTCTCTCTTAGAATTACTAACATCCTCTGTTAAAAATGAGAGTTTGTGTGAGATTGTATGGCTCAAGGTCTACTACTTACATATCAATTGATAGGTCTAATAAGTAACTTAACTTACTCTCTGAGGCTAGAGCAGACTTGCTTTGCGATACATCTATTCATACTATTTCTTGGCCTAGAAGAGTACATTTATACAAGGTAATGTAAAACCTCTGCTGCCTGATTAGTATTAGTTCTATGATATGTACTAGTATCTTGTGTTACTGGTACTAGATTGAATTTTGGCCTGGCCAGGGTTGGAGTGATATTCCTTTTGACTATAGTTGTGTTATATGAAAACTCATAAACTTTGGTTATTTATTATAATCATGAAAAGAAGGTGGCTACTCGGCAAAAGTAGTGCCATGCCCAGAATACACTATAATCAATATAGTTTACTCATGCGATGATGGCAGTAAGCTATTCTATATAGATTTACTCCAAGTGGCCAAATTGGTTAATTCTCAAGATTGTAATCTTGGCTGAAAGTCTCAACAGCAATAACTAGTCAGTAATGGACATTGTATTTCTTAAAGAATAGTCATATTTAGATCTATCAAGAGTGTTGGACACTAATCTATTTTACCTAGTTATGGGTTACTAGTATTATGTCACTATTTTTACATGTTGAAAAGCAACAAAATTTACTACAACTAACTTACTATCTATCTGAAGAAGCTCATATTTGAATAGTTTAATATCTTGCACATGGTAATAATCAGCATGAAAAAGGAGTAGTAAAATAAGATAAACTGCACTTTTGGAACACATAAGTGATGATTGATGATTGAATAACTATGTTAGATAATCAGCACTGGAATAGATTTCTCGTTAATCTTTCCATATAGCAAGTATTGGGAATAGGCAGTTGATAGACTATAGGTATGAGAAATGTAAATTTTGATTAATAAAAAGTAAGCTACAGGTTTGAAAAGCAGGGTAAATTGAGATACTTGATATTTAAAAGGAAATAAAACATATCAAGAGTTGTTATATTGGCATATTTCTTCTAAGACATCAAACTTCGTATACAACTACCTTAATAACCTCACTTTAATATATATTAATTGGAAGCTTATTGAACCCTTGCTGCTTCCTTAGTCGCTATTTCTTTAGTACTGATATTTTCTGTATTGTGAATTTCATTTATGCTATTTTCCATACATACCAAAAGCTAATCCATCGAATACTATCATTCTCTCAAGTAAGCAGCATGTTAAGACACCATTGGAGGTAACAGAAAGCCAGAACCCCTTTTGAATTTTTAAAAAACACTTTCTACTTTATACTTTTAAGCATAACTTGTTCTATATTCATATTTGATTTATTGTACCTGAATTTGCAATTCAGATATATTTCAGATGAGCATACCAACTATGTCAAAAATGTTTAAGCTAGACAAAGTATTAGTGGTGAATGAAAGTAGTATCATTGCCTTATTTGTAAAATATTTGTAAGGATTAAATATCGTTTTTGCATAGTAAATATAAACAAACAGGAACTTTTTAAGATGAAGGGAATCTTAAAGACATAGGGAGAACAAGGAAGTAGAAAATTGTGGTATGGAGAGTATAAATTTAATTGTTCATGAAGAAAATGGTGGATTTCTTGAGAGGGTACATATAGAATAATATTAGCTGTATTAGAAGATTTAAAGCAGAATAACATATATCTCAGGATTGCAGAATACTGGTAAAGTCAACAAAAGGCAAATATTCATTATATTGGAGCAGCTATTGAATGATAAACAGTGCATCTTTCTCGTCCGCTCCACCTCCAGCGATTGAAATCTCAACACCACGGGAAATCATCGTGAGAGTGTCCTCTGCCTCTGATCTTCCCCGCCCGTGGCAACTGCTCGGGGGTTTATCACGCCTTCATCACCCTCCTGGCTCTGGGGCCTTTGGCCTCCCCTCCCGGGGGTTAAGGATTCCTTTCTGGTTCCGTTCGTCTTCTTTGAGCACGCTCGCGTTGATGTTCCTACCCTCTACCCCGCACACCGCGACGCGTCTCGCTTAGCATTTTGCACGGTCAGCAACCCTCCTTCCTCCGTCAACACAGGGTCGCTAGTTTCGGACTATCGGTGAAGTAGTTGCCCTGGTGGCCCTGCTCTCTGGTATTGCACTCTCTCCTGAGTTGGAGGATCGGTATGGTCGGCGTTTGAAACACTGTGACTCCGTCTCCGTCTTCCGTATTCGTACTTCTCGGTTGTTTGGCGAGCCTTCCTCCTCCCGCTTCCCACGCGTCAGATCCGCTTGCACCGTACTGCTACGTCCTTCTTTAGCTGGCACCTTATCTGCCCCCTTGGCTGGCACCCTACTGCCCCTAACGATAGCTGGTACCTTCGCTGCTGAGTGGTTCTCCTCGCCGGGTGACTCTCCTCGTCCTCCTCCCACTCCCGCGATTTACTCGACGGTCGCGGACCTCGCATTAGGTTACGCTGTGTCATGGTATAGCACTACCTCCTTGGCCCATGCTAAAGTCCGAAGCATTGCCGATTACTGGGGACAGTCCGTCCCCAACCGGCCTGCCCCTGTAGCCCTTTGGGTTTGGGGTTCAGTGCGATTCCGCTAGGGCGTCCGCCGATAGTAGTTTTATCTTCCCTCTCCGTCGGCACTTGGTACCGTAAGATTCTTTTCTTTTGTTTTGGGGGGCCCGCCGAAGGGTTTGTGTCTTTCCCTGGTTTCTTTTCTATACTTGTCTTTCCTTACGTGTCTGGAGGAGGGTATTGCTTCGTCTTGCTTTCGTCTTAGGTGCTATGAGGGGGGAGGATGGCCTCTGGTTTAGAGGGGCTTGATTTTTACCATGAGGGGGTGAAGCGGGTCGTTGGATTGTTTGCGGGTTTTGTTTCGGTCATAGCTAGCGCTCCACAATGTTTCTTGTACCTTAATCAACGAATACATGGGTGCATTTTAGTGAAAAAGGTGAAACTTGCCAACAACAACAAAGTAAGTTGAATGGCTCTAAGAATTTATTACCTGATAGAGTAGCCTCTGGGCTTCTTAAA
>Ga0307510_10012553_pt1 | contig 10046 bp, 13 predicted proteins | sample 12_EM_MG_FD_207224 | JGI IMG/M metagenome (GOLD analysis project Ga0307510, IMG submission 207224) | Populus trichocarpa ectomycorrhiza microbial communities from riparian zone in the Pacific Northwest, United States - 12_EM | ecosystem: Host-associated > Plants > Roots > Unclassified | place... | reverse complement strand
GTTTTTATCATTTTTTCCAATGTTTTCATGGGGGGACGATGATTGTCGTGGCTTTTACACCTCTCCTTGCCACGGTTTTTAATCGTGGGAAAACCGCACCTGGTGGTGGTTGCGGTACAAGGGCCCCTGTTCAGTATTTTCAGTAGCAGTGTATGCGGGATCCATATTCCGCGGACTTTGGTGCGTAGAATTTGTATCTGTGTCCTTGCCGGACAATCACCCTTTAGCTGATAGAACGATCAGCAATCTCGCACCTTTGAGGTCGCGTACCAGGGCGGCATTGCCACGCTCAACATTCAATGCTTTCTCTATCCGTCCCAGGATGTCCCGTGGGATGCCATAACCGCCTCTCATCTTCGCTCTCCGTCACCCCGCTGCACCAGTATAGCACCAAAGCCAGCCCATCTGCCTGCACGCCGCCCACACTCTTCATATTCTCGTAGTTGTGCCCACGCCACCGTACTACTACTGCCCCAGCGATATCCAAGGGGTCGTGAACTGCTACGTGCTCGACCACTTTGCGAGACCCCACAAACATCAGGCCACACCCTACTTATTGGATGGGAAACAATCTAGAGGTGCTCGGCAGCATCTGCCCGCCCGCACTTTCTGCCCCACATCGTGCTCGCTCTACCTGGTGAGCGTACCCGCCGTCTCGACCTTTCCAAACTCACCGGATTGTAGGCCCGACATCCGTCGCCTGTCGCCTGTCCTTGTAGGAGGGAACCAAGATCCTTTGCTCATTTTCCCAGACAATGCCGAGAGCCCTGGTTTTCAGGCTAATGTCGTGGACACTGTGAACGGAATCGGGCTAACCGAGGCAGGCGTCCCGCCCAATATCTTCAGAGGCCCGACCGAATACGCTACCATTTCATCTTATCGCGTCATTCGATGTCCCGGACACGCAAGCAAGGCGCGGCGCGTCTGTGGCCGTTCAAGCACTACATCCTATATGACACGGCTACAGCAAAAGCGAAATAGATGACGTACACCATCCTCGCAAATATGTACAACTCTGAGTTGGCCAAGCGATTCAAGGAGGACGAGATTCTTACGTGCGGGCTGCCGAGGCAGTGCCATTGGCGTTCGCCGTTTAGATCAAGCTCAAGCATGAATGTCCGCCCACCCTTGTCTGAGTTGGGAAGGGCCCGCCGTTGCAGAAGATTGCGACGACTGGATTGGGTTATCGTCTGTGTGGTCGCCATGTTGGAGAGTATATGGAAGTAGGTGGTCATGGTTAATGAGTTGGTATCCTTGCAGCTGATGCTTCCTACTCATGAAAGCTCCGCCCCCATCTATTCATTCGGGTTCCACCCGCAAATAAGTTCCACCGTAGCCGACATACCATTCTCCGAACAAGAGGACGAAGAGGACATTGATAAGGCATCAGCAGATCGCAGTCCCGGCAGACTTTCCGCCCCACAACGATCTCCACGAGCGAGCCACAGAAGCGCCGGGTCTCCTCGGACGCGGCCCGTACCGACCCGCTAGCGCGGATTCGCCGCGCGGCGCTGGACGTGCTCACCGTCCTGCGGTAGCTCGAAGAGAACGCACGGATTCCTCTTTCGGACGAGGCATACGATGTGGGCAGCAATCGCAGCTCGCCTTCGCGCGTCTTGTCGCCGACGGAGCTCTCCGACGTGCCCACAGACGCGTCCTTTTTCGTCTCGGTCATGCGCGTGGGCGGGCGACGCGAGTCGATCCTCGTTTGGGACGAGGAGGAAGACGATTTCAACGTGGACGAGGAGGACGAGCGCGTGCCGCGGGAGCGATGGGACGAACGGCTCGTGCTTGGCAGCGGGTGGCTGTACAAGCAGGATCTCAAGATCGAGCAGCTCGGGAAGCAGCAGGACGCCGTCGCGCAGTACCTCGACACCGTCGACGAAGTGCTATTTTACGGGACCAAGGGCGGCGCTAGGGGGTGGGCATCCGAGATGGAGCGCGTGGATAGCCGGGAGAAGTTGGAGCGGGAGGCGCGAGGGAAGGTCCGCAAGTCGAGCGTCCCATTTCCTGAGATGGATTCCATCGCGTCCGAGTCGACCACGGAACTTGTTGAGAGCGGGGACTCCGCCCGACGGGTGGCATCTGCGGATATGTTGGACACCCTGGAGGATCTCTCGGTCACGGAGGAGCCCGAGGCGCTTCAGACGCTCGCAGAAGAACACGGTCATGTTGACTACGCCGACGGATCTAGCGTGGTCGATAACGACCTTCTACGGTGGGCACAGCGTAGCGCGTTCTCGGACGGTGAACTCTCGCGCACCCACGCGCTCCTCGTCGCGCTCCTTCCCGCCTCCCTTCTGCCCCACCTATCCACATCACCGGATCGGGGCGACTCCTTAAATGCCTTGTCATCTGGTCAATTGCTTTGCGTTGCTTACAACATCGGTGCCAGACAGTCTAGAAAGCCATGGGGATACATCAACGACGAGTCGATCCACGATATAGTCGCTCTTGAGGACGCGCTTTCGGCCTCCGCGGCCGATGGGTTGCAAGCGGAGAAGGGTCGGAAATGGTGGACGTTCAGGCGCACGGATAACCTACGCCCGTGAGTCTTCCCGCTCTTTTTATCAAATCATGTGTCTCGAGCTAACGATGGATATGATGTTGTCCATGCAGCGCCCTGAGGCTCCGCTATATGCTACCCATCATCTCCCCTGCCTCACCAGATGTACCGACGATGCCACCGACTCAGACGTGTCAGACAAGTGCTATACCTGCAGCACCTTCTCCGTCGACGCCCAAGTTCTCCGAGTCGCCGATCTTCTTCGATGCACGCGTCGTCGCGCGTCGAGACGATGGCTGGGAAGACATGCTCGAGCGCACACTCCTCTGTTGGACATCTGCGGTAATTGAAGAGCGCCGCAACAGTTGTCGATGATCAATCTTCAAGCGGTTTACACATATGTCTATAATACTTGCCGTGTACTGACTGACCCTCTCTTTTGTCTGCCCAATCTCTGTTCCTTTCCCGATCTCTCTCTGGATGTCTCGAGAATTATCCTGCTTCTTCTTCAAGTCCCACCCTCCTTTTTGAATGCGGTTTGTTATTTATTATTTATTCCTCTCCTCCAGCTGTGAGCTGCCCACCGTCCCTTTCGTTCAACTTTAATTGATACGATATTACATTTCGTATGGGACCTGTAGTTTTTCTTCTTTTTATATCACTGTTATTACCCGCGCACGATGTTACCGAAGGCAATGTTGATACCTCATTGGACACAATACGAAGTCGCTCTCTGCTACAATTTAGAATACATCTCGTTCTCCCCTCTGAGTCTGAGATCTGAGTCTTTGAAGGGAACAACCGGGACAACCGGCCCGGTATCGAGGTTGCCCTTGTGGCGGCAAATGACACGGATGCGATTAGCCTCGACTTGTCGCTGAGTGAAGTGAAAGTAGCGCATGCAGCGCATTCTCTCTGCGGCAACACTCACTGCGGTCGGGCCCACATGCAAAGCATACCTCAACTCCGGTCTCTGTTCCATCTCCGTCCGCGGCCTGCCTTACCTCCTCGACGCGTTGAACAGCCCAGAGAGAAAGCACCGACAGGGCGTCGTCACGGGTGAGTATCAAAGGTCCTATTTCTTACTACGAGGGCCATGACTGAAGTTATTTCTCACATGCGACGTCTCAAGTCTGTAACCATATCTCGACGTGCGCCATTTTAGTCCATACATCGCTGCTGTCTTGCACGCGGTCAAGACCCAGTCACCCAGCGCCCGACCTGTATAATGCTTAAATGTGGTCGTCGATATGACACTTCTAGGCTTGACGATCCCCTCACATGGGGAATCCTCCCGCACGGATGTACCTGCGTCCACACATGATGCGCTGGACACTCGGCGCATCAGACATCATGTTCATGAACCCGTAAGGCGCGGGCCCTGCTCCTCTCTCCCTTCTCTTTGCCGAACTCTCGTCGTTCATAACCCCCTCGAACGCTTCCCCCTCCCTAAAAACAAAACCAATTTTAGTGTCTTTTCGGCCTTTTTTCGGAGGGGACAAGTCATCGAGACGTTTCGCGGATCGGGCATATATAAACCTGCCGTCGACCTCTCGATAGAGAAGCCACGCGCGGGCGCACGGGTGAGTGTCCCGTTTTTGCTTCTTGCCTACTCATCATCGTCCTCTGCGCTGGAACCGCTCGCCTGTACGGTTGCATAGATTCACCTTTTTGCGGAGAGCAAGGTCCGTCAATCCGACACGTACAAGGCGGATCCCCAGACGGGCATCGCGCGATTGCAGCGATTCAAGTGGGGAATGTGCGCCAGTTCTCTTATCTCACACAACCGAGACTTACCCCCGACCTCTATATCATACTCCCCCACACACAAATCATAAACACGTTGTTTTGGCGCTTCCTCTTCGTCGTCGCTACCACGACAATCGTCCCGCTTCAGCGGTTGCATCCTGATGGAGACACCCCGCATTCCCACGATTATCCCCATGTGGATCACCGGTGCGTCCTCATCTCCCCAACATTCCCGTACAACGAAGCTGCTAACGAAAGACGACGCGTGCTCCCACCCCACCACAAATCCCCTTCGCCGATCAATTGGGCTATAGGCTTCGACAAGCTCATGCCAGAAGGCCGCCGCGCGCCATGGCGTTTCTTCCCTCGCCCCGGCGCCAGCCTGAGCGTGACGTTCGGCGCACCATTACCGGAAGCGTCGGTACGCGCCACGCTGGGGATGGGGTCTGGCGTGCGCGGGTCATGACGCGATGACGGTAGCGATAGGTGGTACGTCAAAAGAGGAGCGGTGGTAGAGATAGAGACGCGGATTGCGATCACGGAGCTCGTGCAGCGTTCTGTTGACGTTCTTGGTCGGCAGGTGTCTGGAGACTTGCTCACTGGGCCACCATACCAGCATCAGCAAAGGATATGAAGGGGATTTTATGTTTTGTATACTTAAAAGAAGTCATAGAAAAGGTTTCCTTTCTGAAGGGTGCATTGGGTTTCCGTGAATTATGTCGCCATCACTGTGCCTGTATCGTCATCAAGCCAGTTCCTGGCATCAACTCTTAATTATTAATTAGCTAACTTGTAGGGTGCCATTCTTTCCATCACACCTTGGATCCCGGATTCAAGCTTGTCGCGAACCCTTATATTTTTGCACCTGTCTTTTTATGTGCTGTTACCACAGGGTTACACCTAGCCATTCATAAGGTATTGCATGGTGTGTGGAGTTGAGAGGACAAAATTAGTAGTTTGCACAGCCTGGCTTGGCTCAAAGCCCTGAAGCCTGGACAGCCAGGGATGTTCCTTTCTCCATCCATCATCTCCCAAGATGCCACTAGCAGCATGACAGAATATGCACATCAATGGCAACTTGTCTGACCTAATGCCATTGACCCATTTCTAATGCAAATGGCAAGATCTAGAATTGCAAACTTTGCATCAGTGGGCTGCATGGAAAGAAATGGCAGGGTAAGGTAATGGAATGTCTGAGTGATGTCTGAAAATGAAGGGGAGGTATATTAGGGTTGTTCAAAGTTACCATTATTGACCCCATTATTGGGTCCATTATTTTCACCATTATGTCGTTTTTAGAGCCAATTTTTGATTAATAGACTAAATAATGAGAAAATTAATGAGCAAATAATGGTCAACTTTGAAACCCACCTCCAGAAAAATGTCAATAATGGGCTGAATAATGGGCTCCCTTTGTCTTGTAGACCCATTGGCATGGTTTTGGCAGCTCTGATTTCTTGGGTCTCCGACCCACCATCGCAATGCATTTAGGGCCGGACATTGTGTGCACTTCAGAGAAAAAAAAAAAAAAAAGTAATTGCAAACAACAGTCTCACTTCTGTCAAACAGAGGGCAGTCACACAGAGAACATTTAAATCAGTAGATTTCTGCATGCACTCCACAAGAGCAGGAGGTGTGGTTTATATACATTTAAGTAGCTACAGATCTCTACTATAGTAGGGATGGCAATAGTGTCGGCATTGTCAGGATGCGATGTCGGCATTGTCAGGACGTGATGGCGGTGTTGTCGGGGTGCAGTGTCAGCATCGGCGTCGTCAAGATGCAGTGTCGGTGTCGTCGGGACGTGGTGTTGGTGTTGAAATTGTGGACATTCAGGCAGTGTCGGCGACTGTGCACGGTACACCCCACCCCTCCCACTCGATGTGCCCCTCCTGAATATCCACGAGCCACTCCCAAAGTGCGTGTGGGGTGCTGTCCTCTCCACCGACAATGGTTAACATGATGTCCTGCACCGCCTTTGCCTTGCTGCTTCCACATTGCCACCAATACCGCTGTCAGCTGCTGCGCATCACTGATGCCGCACCAGGGATACAATGGCTGCATGCCAATGCGAAGACTTCACACGGGTGGCAGAGGCTGATGCCACAAACTGGACGGTCAAGCGCCTCGGATGTGTATAGAGTGAGCGATTGGGGGGGTTGGGGAGCTGTAAGGCTCCCTCCAGCAAACTCGAGACATGACGAGATGTGATGATCTGCGAAGGTGAGGAACAGCAAGGGGTGGGGACATATGAATCGCAAAAGAACAAGGACGAAACAGGGAGTCTGCCAGCGACAGACCCGCCCGGCAATGTAGGTGGGTTGCATGTCTTGTGTGTGATGTTGGAATCATGGATGTCAAGGTGGCGTGCACTTGTGATGTGGTGTCGGCCAGCAAAGGGTGGGCCACCTGTGTGTCGTCAGCAGGATACTTTGAGGTGTGACAAGTATGGGGGCAAGGAGTTGAGACCAGGGGTGAAGATGAGGATGAGGAGATAGCAGTGTAGCGTGCAATGGTGGCACACATGTGGTCGACACTGAGGCTACAGTCACTAAAGTAAAATAAAACTGTCCCAATGTGGCGGGTGCCAGCCTAAAAAGGGCTTATGACTAAGCTGGGATGAGAACCCTTTGGGAAGACTTTTCAAAAGGGCTCATTACTAAGCAAAACTGTGAGACCGGTGTGCCCATGTCAGTGTCGCACTGGCACGTCGCTCACTGTCCAGCCCAGTACCCAAGGCCCTCCCAGTTGCTTTTCCCTGCCCACAGGTGACTTCCTCCCCCTCCTAGGTTGGGTTTTCCCCTTGCACCTCACTTTTTCTCCTCAGTCTTTTTTTTTCTCCCTTGCAGGTAACTTTTTTTCCATTGCCGCTCACTTTTTTTGGCGAGCTTGACCCAGTCCCTGCAGCTGCAAATGCTGTGCTTCTTTGAATTACTGCCACAGCGATGCCACTGCGAAGCCCCCGGAGCGAGTCCCCTTCATTTTTTTTCTGACTGCTCGCTTTTTTCCAGGTTCCTTTTTTTCTGTGGCCAACCAGTCCCCTCCACTCCACAGTGAGTGCTGCTATCACTCGGTTGCTTTGCCCCTTGCAACACAGGCCAAATCACAACCATCATCACTGCTCCCACCCCCGATGCCATGCCACCAAGGCATCTCCCATTGGTGAGTGCCTCACTGGGTCGCTTTCCCCCAGTGTGCTAACCAGACTCCCGCCTCGCTGGCACCCTTTTTTCTGTGTCCTGTCATGGTGGATCATTGGCCAAGGCATGTTTGCACTCCAGGAGATCAACCAGATGGAATGAGCGATGTGCTCCTACCTGGAGTGGCAGCTCAATGTTGAACCTTGACGCTGCACAATTTTTAATATCGTGTTCAGCAAGATTTCGCCATCTCCAACTTGCCTGAAGCCATCGAAGGGGACCATGGGACGTCAGCGGCACATGCCCCTCTTCCCCACCATCCTCACCTCTCTGAGTGAGTGCTACATTTTTTTTTTCATGTTCTGACCAGTCCTGACCTCTTCCACCACCCCTCCCACCACTACTGGCACACTCAATCTGAAGAAATGTGGCACAAAACCGATGGCGACAACCTCAAGCCGGTGACATTTCGATTTCAAGCACCCTATCTTTGACTTTGTATCAAGTCACCCCTACCTCTCTCACAGCTCGATTTGCAACCGTCGGAGCCACTGTCATCCCTCCTAGTTCCCCTGTCTGCCCACATCATGCCCATGTCCGCTTGGACACCCGACCTCCTCATACCAGTATGTCCCACATCCTCAGTGCTCGAGTTCCCCTCTCCTATACCACCCTCACCGCTGCCCCACTCCACCAGCCCAAAACTGCAACAACATTGACAGGAGGTGAGTATCCTTTTTGCCCCTTGCTTGCTTGTGCATCCTCTCACCTCTCCCCCTCACAGGTCGAATTATGGCCATCATAGCCATGCCATCATAGCCTCACAGGTCTAACGACCCGGTGCCTGCAAACTGCCTGCCCACACATCAGTAGTACGTGCACAACACAACAAGGAGGTCACACTTTTTGTGCATGTTCAAATATGTAAGTCCATTCTTTCCCCTCCCCCAGTTCTATGTTGCTTATCCCACCCTCCCGATTCTATCTTCCCGAACGCCACTCTTGCATGCCTCCCTGAGAGCCCCCACTGAACTCTGCCCAGAAGCCAAATCAGCCATGCCATCGCAAGGTCTCAATGAACACCACTGCCTGCACCCACTGCACCCTACCTCTTCGACCCTGTGGATGGAAAGTCGCAACAATGAAGAGGAGCTTGGTTTTCATGATGGTCAAATAAGTGAGTCTACTTTTTTTTTCCCTTCTGTGTGCTTGCCCGTCCCATGTGAATGGATCAGGTAAGTCAGAGTGTTAGTATGTGTGTAGAACCACCAGTGTCATATAGGATAGTTGGCTGATAATATAATATTTGAATCTCTTAAGTCCCCCTATGGCGAAGCCCCCCGCATTTACTCCTGTGCCGTAGGCGCAGAGTAAAGGCTTGTACAGCGGACATGCACAAAACAAAGTTTGGACCATTTCCAAATAAAACTCCAAACAAAAATTGGTTTCATTAATGTGAGAAGAATAATGGCCATTAACAAAGAAGGAGCCTTGATGGTCCTTAATTGAATATTGGCCATTAATCATTCCATTATCATTCACCATTAAAAAAATAAGGAAACAATAATGAACACAATAATGGACCAATTAATGGTAACTTTGAATGACCCTATTGTCATAAGCAGTGGAACTGTGGAAGCAGCAGGATGTATTTGCTTTTATAAAGTTTGAAGATTGCCATTTGATTGTTTGCAGTTCCCACATTGCCTTAATGATAGACAGTGCCTAAAGTATTGTCCTTGCTTTAATCATAAACACAGGAAGCTTGAGACTTGACAAGCATCTAGAGGACTACATAGCTTCTGATATTCTAGGCATACTCAATAAGTAGTAAAACTCAGATGCCACACTCAAGGGGGGCTCAATGGTGACGGTAATGTCTAGTAGTAGGGCATTGTAAGGTTGCATGTTCAAACCCCTCTAAGGTACAGTTCATAGGGGTTTTTTTCTCTCTCTAAGACTACCGAATTGCATGGGCTGCCCATTAGTGCCGTGCCTAACGAGCATCTGTGCCACACCCACATGACTGTTGCTGGATGCCCAATGCAGCAGAATCCTCCCGTCCTAGTCCAGGGTTGACACGTTGGCGCCGTGCTCCACGAGCATCTGGGCTACATCCACATGACCCCTGCTGGACGCCGAATGTAGCGGGGTCCACCCGTCCTTGTCTTGGACTGACACGTCGGCGCCGCGCTCCACGAGCATCCGGGCCACATCCACATGACCGCCTCTGGACGCCCAATGCAGCGGAGTCCACCCGTCCTTGGCCTGGGTTGACACGTCGGCGCCGCATTCCACGAGCATCCGGGCCACATCCACATGACCCCGGGACAACGCCCAATCTAGCGGAGTCCTCCCGTCCTTGGCCTGGGCTGACATGTCGGCGCCGCGCTCCACGAGCATCCGGGCCATATCCACATGACCGCTGCTGGACGCCCCATGCAGCGGAGTCATCCCGTCCTTGGCCTGGGTTGACACGTCGGCGCCGCGCGCTACGAGCATCCGGGCCACATCCACATGACCTCGGGACAACGCCCAATGCAGCGGAGTCCTCCCGTCCTCGGCCTGGGCTGACACCTCGGCGCCGCGCCCCACGAGCATCCGGGCCACACCCACATGACCATCTCTCGACGCCCAATGCAGCGGAGTCC
>Ga0307510_10012552_pt1 | contig 10047 bp, 4 predicted proteins | sample 12_EM_MG_FD_207224 | JGI IMG/M metagenome (GOLD analysis project Ga0307510, IMG submission 207224) | Populus trichocarpa ectomycorrhiza microbial communities from riparian zone in the Pacific Northwest, United States - 12_EM | ecosystem: Host-associated > Plants > Roots > Unclassified | place... | reverse complement strand
GGGGGGAGGCAGGCCTCGACGGCCAGAATGTCGGTAGGAGTGCACGCGAAACAGTTCGTCGACCACCTCTGGATCTTATGCCAGAAGGCCGACATCTTTCTTGTCATATGAACAGTCGGTCTGAACACGTCCGCGCCATAACTGAGGATCGGAAAAAGAAGCGATGATGCCAATCTGTGGCACAGGAACGGGGGGAGACCCATCCCAGGTGGGGAGAGCCTCTTTACGGCCACGAAAGCAGCTTGGGCCTTCGTCAGCCTTTTGGTGAAGTGCGTAGTGGTCGAGATCGAGGGCGTGAACCAGTATCCAAGCCATCGGACCTCATCCTTGGGGGGCAAGATTGAGCCGTCTAGGTGTATAGGGGAGCGCGACACAGGACCTCTGTCTCTGTTTGTCCTCCAGTGGATGAGCTCAGTTTTTGGGATTGAGAAGCCGACGCCCAGCCGGGCACCCCTGGCCTTCAGCACCGCGTATCGTCTTTGGAGGGTCTGGATGTTACACCGATAGGACGTAGAGGAAGCTGTCAGACCGAAGTCATCGACATAGGAGAGGGTGAGACCTTGGGGGATCTCGCAGTGGAGTCTGGACACATAAATCACGAACAACAGCGGGGAGACGGGGGAGCCCTGCGGAGTGCCCACAGCTACTGGGGCAAATACTTTAGGCGACCCCTGGTATCGGAGGCGGCACGTCCTACCAGTGAGGAAGGACCTGGTCCAGGAAACGAGGTACGGGTTGACAGCCTTTGCCTTAAGCATGCTGCAAAGAGTTGAAGAGTTCACGTTGTCGAATCCACCCTTGATGTCCAGGAAAAGCGTTGAAACTTGCTTCCCGGCCATCTGGAGGGTCCTCACCTCGTGGGTAAGTGTGGTGACCGCGTCGGAGGCCGGAGTCAGGATCGGATCAGGACGCGGCATATATAGGGCGTAAGATCAGGAAGAAGTGAGCAGGCGTCAGGAAGAGAGAGATGCGGATTGTGGGATCCGGACGAGGTCGGCAGGGTGTGAAAACATTAGGACGCGAGATCTGAAGATGAGTGAAGCCCTGACGTTTGCTGAGAAGGAACCGGCATCAGGGCGGGAGAGTCACAGATCTGACGCAGTCAGAACGCAATAGCGGAGGACCCGACGCAGTAGGAACGAAAGAGTGGTAGATCAGGGGGAGTCAGGAGGTAAGAGAGGAGCACCAGACACAGTCAGGACGCACAGGACGTAGGGGTCTGTGTCCGGATGGCGTCAGGACGGATGGCGCTAGGTGACGCAAAGTCGGGACGCAACGTCGATCCGACGTTACGTCCTGATTTGTGATTGGCATTCCGACATCACGGGCGTCAGCCGCACGCGGCGCACAGGACCCAAGGTATTATTTTTGCTGATGAACGTCCTGTTGTATCATACTTTCCCTCCCATTGAACCATTCACCGCCCCACCCAGGCGAAGGCCGTTGGCGAAGGCCCCCCCCCTAACAAACGAGGAAGTAGCTGCGGCCCTCTCCAAGGGCTCCCCCACTTCAGCCCCCTGACCGGAAGGCGTGCCCTACTCCACCTGGCAAAAGGTGACCAAAGTCAACCCCTCCATCCTCCTCCAACTATTGTCCCTCTGGTGCTCCTTGGCTACCACCCGGCCTCCCTGAAAGAATCCAACAACACGGTGCTTGCCAAGCCAGGAAAACCCTCCCATGAGTCACTCTCCTCCTTCAGGATAATTGTCCTCATCCGTGCAGTCTCCAAAATCGTTGAAAGGCTAACTGCCACCCGCCTACGCAAGGAAGCCAGGTGGAGAGGTCTCCTCCACCCCAACAAATGTGGATCACTGCCTGGGTTCAGCACTTATGATGCATGTCTCACCCTCTCCAACCACATAACAACCCTCCAGAGGCCACGCCTCAAGGTGTCGTCCATATTCTTGGACATCAAGGGGGGGTTTGATAATGTCGACAACGCGATACTAGCCCGCACGGTTAAGGAAGGCGGGATCCGCCCCTACTAGGTCTCATGAGTCTCCTCGTGGCTCGGCGAAAGGAGCAGCAGCTTGGTCTTCCAGGGGGCCCCTAGGAGCCGAGCATCCATCAACGTCTGTGCACCCCAGAGCTCTCCGATCTCACCTCTCCTCTTCCTCCTATACGTGGCTCCCCTCCACCTCACGATTCCTCGAGGGCTGATGATCTCCTACTGCATGATTTGGCCCTAACCGTCGCCTCGCTCTCGTACCGCGGGAACCTCCGTCGCTTCCTGAACCTCATCGAGGTCCTAGAAGCTAAGGCCGCCTGCCTGGGCATCTCCTTCTCGGTTCCTAAGACGGAGCTCATACACTGGAGGACCCCCAGCCAAAGACACTCACCAATATACCGCTCCCCTATCCAGATTAAGGGGTAACTCTTTCATCCCTATGACTCTGTCTGCTGGCGCGGCTACTGGTTCACGCCAGACCTCGACTCATCCCCCCACTTCACCAAGCACCTGGCCCTAGCCCAGGGAGCCTTCGCACCAATCAGACGCCTCAACCCACATGGGCGGGCCTAGCCTCTTACCTCTGTCACAGTCTGGCTACGTCACTAGTAGCCCCAATCCTCCTCTACGGGCCGACCTCTTCACGCCGCGTTTGGCAATGACCGCGGGCCTGGAAACCTTCTGGCGAAAGGTCCCGAGATGGACCACAAACTGCTTCTCTGCAACACCTACGGGGATACTCTCGGAGGAATCCTGACTCCCCCCAATCCCCCTCCTTGTCTCTGAACCCCAGAGGCCAGCGGCGCTCAGGGTTGTCTGCTCCCCGCTCAAGGTCAACCCGGCAACGGCTCGACTCCACGAAACTTCCCCCTCGCTCTCTGCCCACCGGGCACCCCACTCATATAGAGCCTTGACACGAGGACTCAAGTCCGTCTACCTCCCTGTAACAGGTTTATTCCGGTCGAACGAAAATAAAATAGGACCGGCGATAGACCTGCTAGCACTGGTGCTAAGGGAGGTTTCAAGGGACCGGTAGCTAGAAGGATAATAGTTGAAGGACAAATTAGGCTAAGGGACTCAGGGATTGCCGTTCAACTAAGTGTATTCTTAGACTGAAGGTCTGTCGAAGTCTGCTGTCTCCTGCTAGCCAGGAGACTGGTTTTTCATACAAAACCCAGGAGCGATAGCCTTCCAGCAATCACGATCATTACCAGTAGCTGCGCACATACCGGAATCCTGTAATCCTGCAAGACCAAAGAAAGAAACAAAGCTCAGCCTCCCCCAGTGCTACATGACCATTCCATACCCGGAATCCTAAATATAAACTTCCAGCAAAACAAACTAAACATAGCAATTCGATAGCATAGCCTATCTGACTCAGAGACGGTGGCGGAGCTGAAATCAAATCAAATAATCCACATATAAATCAACTAAACATAGGAGATCCTGCACTGCCCGCTCCTGTGTACCGTTACCGGAACATGTACCCATGTTACATTCCCTTATTCTGAAAAATCAACAATCATTCCAAAGTCTTCGCTGTCCTCAGCGCTCTCGTCGGTGTGCCATAGGAGGCTGTCGTCCTCTGTGGGGAAATAGTCCTGCTCAGAGCTGCTAGAATGATATTCCTCATCGTCATAGGGTTCCGAGAAGTCGTCTGGGCAATTGTTTGCGGTGCAGGGTGTAGAGGAAACTTCAATGGGTTCCCAGGAAGCTTTAATGTAGTGGGAGGTGATCTGGGGCGTTGCTTCTGCTGGGTGATTAGCGTCCCAGTATTCCTGTATGAGTTCCAGGGAGTGGTCGAGGTTCTCGATAGGTTCCCAGGAGTTGTCTGCTCGCTCATAGCCTTTCCAGTGGACCAGGAATTCGTGCCTGTTGTTCTGGCGGCGGTCGTCGAGTATCTGCTCCGCTTCCCATTCTTCTGCATTGTCCATTAGGATGGGTGCTGCCTTGTCCATTCTGCGGGACTTGAATCTATCGGGATCGTTCTCTCTGTATTCTTTAAGGAAGGAAACGTGAAAGTAGGGTTTCTGGCGGGCCATTCTGGGCGGGAGGTGTAACTTGTAGTTTTCTGTGTCAGGTAGATGTTCTAGGACCTTGAAAGGTCCGAACCAGCGTGGTTCTAGTTTCTTGGATCGTCCAGGAGAGGAGGTATAAGGGCGGCCTCTAACAAGAACTCTGCTGCCATTCTTGAAGGGCTCCGTTAGGGGTTTGCGGCGTTTGGCAGCCTGGACAGTCTGGCGGAAGGTAGCATGCTTTCTGGCCATGTGTACTTCCATTCTTGTCGCTTCGTGGGCGTTTAAGATATCATCCACTGCTGGTACCTTGCTGGCGGATCTCTGGACAGGGTTGAATATCTTCCAGGGGCGTCCATACAGTGCATGGTATGGTGAGATGCCCAGAGATTCATGGGGGGCGCCGTTCATTGCTGCGGCCATAGCGGGGAGGGCGCCAGACCAGTTATTCTGTCTGGGGTTAACGAAGTTCCTCATCACCTGTTTGACGGTACGGATCCTTCGCTCAACCTGGCCATTCGTTTGGTGGTGGTATTCGGTCGCCATCCAGACCTCGATACCAAGGGACTTCATCATTTGTGACCAAAACTTAGAGGTAAAGCGAGAGTCCTGGTCAAGGACAATGCTGAGAGGGAGGCCATGGACGTCCAAGATGGTGCTGTTGAGTCTCTTGAAGATCTTTTCAGAGGTAGCAGCGTCCTTGCGTGGGATGAGATGTGTGTAGGAGGTAAAGCGGTCCATTATGACCATGATAGATGTATAGCCATCGGATTTGTTAAAAGGGCCAGCGAAGTGTATGCCTAAGGATTGGTAGGCGTCGTCGGGGTCAGGGAGGGTAAGGGATCGTCAATATGGTAGTGTGGTGGGCTCGCTGTTAATCTGGCACTTATCGCATGACCGACAGTATAGGACAAAGTCCTGGCGCATTTGTGGCCACCAGAAGAAGCAAACCGCATATGTGTAGCATTTGTAAGCTGAGAAATGTCCGAGGCCTTCATGGACAGTCTTGAGGATCAAATGCCGTAGGGATACCCCCTTCTCAAGAGGTCCTACCGGTATCCAAAGGTTTTCATACCCATTGGTGTTCTGGGCAAGTAGAAGGCCATCCCGGATGGGAGAGTGCAATTTGTTATCTGTTTCCTTGACCCTGGTGTAGAGGGCGTCGGTCTTAAGGGCTTCTCTAACTCGCTGGGCGAGGATAACCATAAGGCGGGAGTGTAGGGTGCTTAGGAATTGGTTGGCATTGGTTGCCTCATCGGAGTCATAGCCTGCATGGCTGTAAAGGGGACTAAAGGCCGGCGAGGCCATGGGCGGTGTGGCGAGAATGGTATCATTCATACGAAAAGGCGGGAGGCTTTCTGAGAGGTATCGGATATCGGGAAGCGAGCCCTGGCCTGCCTCAAGGGCTGTATTCGATGTTGAAGCCCTATCCTGCTCTTTTCTCTTTGTCTTCTTACTCTGCTTCCGGGCCTTAGGGTCCTTTGGCCAGTAGCCTGCACCTTCTTTTTCATTCTGATGTATTTCACACCCATCGTCAGTGCATGACATCCAGCTCATTTCTGAGTGTTGTCGTTCCATTACACTAGAGATTGGGAGAGTTGTATTGTCACCCCAAGAGTTCCCAAACGATATTCTGCTATGGTTGCTGGCTGTGCTCAATGTAGCTGGCGAGGAGGCAGAAGCCGTGCGCTTCTGAGAACGGGTTACTGCATTGCTAGTAATTTCATCCATGAGGTATTCAGGGCGGCAGCGACTGATAGAGTCACTGCTGGTTAGGGTAGGAGAGGTTTGGGCTTTGCCTGAGTGGTACATGGCGTTGTCTGATTCTATGCTAAAATCGGTAGAAGAGGCGTAGCTTGTATTGATCTGTAGGGGTTGGGTAGGGTCAGGTAGCTCAAGGCAGTCATAATCGATAGTGGCGTCCTTGAGGCTTATATCCAACGGCCCTGGGCTTCCCTCATGGATTCTCGATAGGTAGTCTGCTAGGAAATTCTTCGCTCCTGGCTGGTATTCTATTTTAAAATCAAAGCGACTGATGTGCGTTAGCCATCTCTGCTGGCTTCCATTGAGATTCTTTTGTGTCATGAGTTTGGTGAGACTCTCGTGGTCTGTAACCACTGTATATTGCCTGTGTAGCAAATGGGGGGCGAAAGCGTCCATAGCCTCAATGATTGCAAGCGTTTCCTGTTGGTATGTCTGCTGAGCCTGGCGTGGGCCCAGGCGTTGGTTCCTGTGTGGTTGGTTCTGGGGTATCCTCTGTGGGTTCTACTGAGGGACGATTATAGGCCCTACCGGACCTGGTAACGCTTGTGCTCCTGCGTTCTGCTATTGGGAATGTAGCACCGGAGCCGGGAGTTCCTTTCCCTGCCGCTCCTGCTTCTAACTAGTTATCAAGATACTGGAAGGGTGATCAATCCTACCAGGCTGTTCCCAATCCTGAGAACAAAAGGTTTTCACCTGCTGTAGGCAAAGAAATGTAACTGGTTTATTCCTGTCTAACGAAAATACAATAGGACCGGCGATAGACCTGGTAGCGCTGGTGCTAAGGGATGCTTCAAGGGACCGGTAGCTAGAAGGATAATAGTTGAAGGACAAATTGGGCTAAGGGACTCACGGATTGCCGTTCAACCAAGTGTATTCTTAGACTGAAGGTCGGTCGAAGTCTGCTGTCTCCTGCTAGTCAGGAGACTGGTTTTAATACAAAACCCAAGAGCGATAGCCTTCCTGCAATCATGATCATTACCAGTAGCTGCGCACAGACCGGAATCCTGTAATCCTGCAAGACCAAAGAAAGAAACAAAGCTCAGCCTCGACCAGTGCTACATGACCATTCCATACCCGGAATCCTAAATATAAACTTCAGCAAAACAAACTAAACATAGCAATACGATAGCAGAGCCTATCTGACTCAGAGACAGTGGCGGAGCTGAAATCAAATCAAATAAACCAAATATAAATCAACTAAACATAGGAGATCCTGCACTGCCCGCTCCTTTGTACCGTTACTGGAACCTGTACACATGTTACACTCCCGGTGAACTGGAACACCCCCTGACCCGTCCCCCCCATCAGGAATCACCTCCCGAGTGATGTGGTGGCCCACAGAATGATACCCTTTGCCCACGGGCTGTCTAGGATGCCTATGCTAAACACACACCTCATCTCCACGGTGAGGCCCCTCCCTCCTCAGTCCCTGATGGACAAGACATACGCCGCCCTGAAGTCAAGGGTAAGGAAGGCTCTGCTCGAGAATTGGGCAGACCTCTTCCCAACGCCTGAGTACTACGTTCACCCCCCGTCCTCAACCCGAGGCCCTTTAGGAGCATGGGCAAGTTTATCGCAGGACGGATCCACCAAATGAGAGCCAGCAACAGTTATCTGGCAGCCCACCCTACCTAGAAGACCCCCGACGCAGATTCCTCCTCCCTGCGCAGTGGTTTGGAGCCTGAAAACTTCAAAAACTCCATCTTCTCCTGCCCCGCCAGACAGGGCCCCAAGTCTCGCCTCCTCCACGGCCAAAGGGCAGTTGGTCACCGGGACCCGCTTTAGACCTCCCTCACCCTCCTCAAGAGGCTCGCTACCTTCATCAGCGTAACCTCAACGGGTTCTCTGCCGACGATATTCCCGCCCTCCACGCCCTCCTCTTCCCTCCCGCTGCTTCTCTCCCCCCCCAGGGTGCCCCCCCAGTCTTTCGTGTTTTTTCGCTAGCCGAGGTATAAGTGCCAGTGTATTGGGTTGTTTCCTTGCATTACCGATGTAGGCTTTCTATGTTTAAACAAGTTAGCTCTTCGTTTTGGCTTACCTTGGTAAGAGGCCTTTGGCCCGGCGGAGGAGAAACCTTCACGAAAGTGAATATTTACTGGAGCCGTGACTTTCCTTTGTTTATGTTTTTTGCTTTATAGGTTTTGTTCTCTCTATAGCTCGCGCTGCATGAGGCTTTTTGTACTTAAAACAATCAACCAATGATTACAAAAAAAAGAAGAAATAATCAAGAGATAGGCCACGAACCATCTCTCCTCCACCTCCGGCGATTGAAATCTCAACACCACGAGAAATCATCGTCACTTTCCTCCACTCACCTTTCTGGTCCCAGGATGACTCCGGCCTAGGGGTTGACGTTAAGCCACCGCCCCTCCTCCCCTGGGGCCCGTTGGCCTCCTCTCTCTCGGGTTCCTGTTCTTGTTCATCATTGACACCCCCTCATGATGTTCGGTTCTCCCCCTTACCCCGTGCTCTCTTTGCACCTCGCTTACAGTTTTGCACCGTGAGAAAGCTTCTCGCTTTGTTCACGGTCGGCGTTACGGTTTCGGAGTCTTGGTCGAAGCAGGCCTCGGCTGGGTGGGCTTGTTCCTCTGATGGGGAAACACTCGGTTAGTAACATCTCAGTCCCACTCGGTGTCATGGTGATCCTAAAAGCCCTTGATATGGCCCGTTTGTCGGTTGTGGCTAGCTAGCGCGCGATTCTTCGCCTCACCGCTTCTCGGTTCTGTCCGCTGGGACCGTCACTGTAGGCTTTCTGCGCCTTGGCAGGTACCCTACTGCTCCCCATCGGCTGGCACCCTACTGTTACACTCCTGCTGGCACCCTAGGGCTCATCATCCTCGGCTGGCACCCCCTCTGCCAAGTGGCTCCCCATGCCTACCACCCCCTCCCTCCTGCGATGTACTCTACGGTCGCAAACCTCGCTTAGATTATGGTTGATTATGGTATTCCACTGCCTCCTTGGTCTCTCCTAAATGCCCACGCGCCGCTACCCTTCGGTCAGTCCCGACGGTGACAGGGTAACATGTGTACATGTTCCGGTAATGGTACACAGGAGTGGGCCGTGCAGGATCTCCTATGTTTAGTTGATTTATATTTGGTTTATTTGATTTGATTTCAGCTTCGCCACTGTCTCTGAGTCAGATAGGCTATGCTATCGTATTGCTATGTTTAGTTTGCTTTGTTGGAAGTTTATATTTAGGATTCCGGGTATGGAATGGTCATGTAACACTGGCGAAGGCTGAGCACCGTTTGTTTGTTTCTTGCTTTGGTCTTGCAGGATTACAGGATTCCGGTATGTGCCCTGCTACTGGTAATGACCGTGATTGCAGGAAGGCTAACGCTCTGGGGTTTTATATTTAAACCAGTCTCCTGGCTAGCAGGAGACAGGAGACTTCGACAGACCTTCAGTCTAAGAATACACTTGGTTCAACGGCAATCCCTGAGTCCCTTAGCCCAACTTGTCATTCAACTATTATCCTTCTAGCTACCGGTCCCTTGAAGCCTCCCTTAGCACCAGCGCTAGCAGGTCTATCGCCGGTCCTATTGTATGTTCGTTAGACAGGAATCAACCTGTTACATTGTTTGGCCTTCAGCAGGTGAAAACCCTTTGTTCTCCTGAATGGGAACAGCCTGGTACGATTGATCACCCTCCCAGTATCTTGATAACTGGTTAGAAGCAGGAGCAGCAAGGAAAGGAACTCCTAGCTCACGTGCTACATTGACAATAGCAGAACGCGGGAGCAGAAGCGTTACTAGGTCTGGTAGGGCCTACAATCGTCCTTCAGCAGAACCCACAGACGATACTCCAGAACCAACCACACAGGAACCAACCCCTGGGCTCACGCCAGGCTCAGCAGATACACCAGCAAGAACCAGTCACCTCCTTCCATGAGATCTAGATACAGATTCAGACGAAGACAACAACCTCACAGCTGAGGAACTCATTCAAAGAGAAGCCCGGCAGGTTGAGGAAAGAGCAGCAGCAACAGCAGCAGCACAGCAAACTTCGGAAACTGAACCCCCACCAGAACGCTCCACTACAAGCAGGTGGCGAGCACCTAGCATTCTAGGAGTCTTTGGAAGTCAGACACCAACTAGAGGGCCTTCCCGCGAGCATAGAGAGCAACAACTACCTGCTACATTCATCCTAGACACACCAGAAAGACCCTCAAGATCCAGGAGCGCCAGAGAGCCCCCTGAACGACCAGATCCACCACCTCCAGCCCCAGACCCCCCTACAGGCACCATGGCAGACCCCGTGGACAACCACCCCAAAGCCAGTCCCAGGCTACCCCGTGAACTGTAGCATTACCATGGGTT
>Ga0307510_10012550_pt1 | contig 10047 bp, 4 predicted proteins | sample 12_EM_MG_FD_207224 | JGI IMG/M metagenome (GOLD analysis project Ga0307510, IMG submission 207224) | Populus trichocarpa ectomycorrhiza microbial communities from riparian zone in the Pacific Northwest, United States - 12_EM | ecosystem: Host-associated > Plants > Roots > Unclassified | place... | reverse complement strand
ATTCTTAAGTTTTAAAAGTTATTTATCACAAGAGTCTTTTAATTGATGTTAATGTTGATTTGGATAATACTAAAGGGGTGGTTAACTCTTTAAGTTGTAAGTCAAGCTACTTATATGCTAATTACTCGGGGTTTCCTATAGAAGCTAATTCGAGACTTTATTCCACTTGGAAACCAGTTTTGAAAAATATTAGGTCTCATCTTCGAACTTGGAAGGGTAGGATTATTTCAATAAATGGAAGACTTTGTTTAATTAAGTATGTGTTATCTAATCTTCCACTTAATTATTTGTCCTTGTTTACAATTCTTTCTGGAGTGATAAAGAAAATAGTCTTCATGTAATGAAAAAAAATTTAGAGTGAAGATATGAATACTCAAAAAATCAGGAAGGTAGCTTGAAATTCTCTAATTAGGCTGAATGGTAGAGGTGGGGTTTGGAATCAAATCTTTTTTGAAAAAAAAACAAAACAATATTGTTTAAATAGTTATGATAGTATAATAATGATGTTGCTAAAGCTTGGATAAATTTTATAAATTAAAATATCATCTTGATAGTAATGAGGTGGTGCCAAAGTTTTCAGGAAATCTTCAACTATTTGGAGTGGTATTTGTGCAAATATCAGAAGTGTTCTCTTGGTGTGCAAAATATAATTTTTATGGCAGTGGGAAATGAGAATGACATTGTATTGGGACTGGTAAAAGATAAAAGAAGAGAAATTATTACAATTGCTATCATAGGGTCTCTTTATGCCAAAATGTTGTTAACAAGAGAGTTTGGAAAACCAAAAGGTGTATTTTTTGTTAAGAGTTGTACTTTTTTTATTGAGTCTTTTTTTTTGCCAAGAGAAAAACCTTTTCGATCAAATTAATATATGGTACTCTAGTGCTCCTTCAAAGATAGAGTTTCATCTATGGCTTTCAATCTTGAATAAATTACATGTAAAAGACTTCTTGCATTGAAGAGGTATGTTACAAGATAATGATTTAAACTATTCTTTTTGTAAAAAAGAGATTGAAACTACAAATCATATTTCACTTTATTGTTAAATAGTTTTGAAGTTGTGGTCTCTGGAGGTAGATTAGTTAAGTCAACAATTGACCTTGTCTCAATCTTTGGATGACTTTTTCTTATTATAGAATGGCATAGTATGGGCATCTATGAAAAAAAAAGATGTGATGTTTGTTTTTCTTTGATATAGTTTGGTCTGTTTGAAATGCCAACAATAATTTGATTTTTAACGAGAAAGAAACATACTGGGATAATGTATGTTATTCTCTTTTTTGTCGGGTTGCTACTTGGGCAAAATGTAATGATGAGAGTTTTTACTATACTAAATTATATTTAATTCATTAATCATATGATTTTTTATGGTGGACTAACATGATAAATATGAGAAATGATTCTTCTTAATAGATATGTTAAAGTGAAATGTTAACGTGTCTTCAAATGGCAAACTACGGCCTTCAAGAATTGGTGGTGTTTTAGAGATCATGAAGGGAAATTCCTTTGTTTTTTTTTCTTGTTCAACAAATAACATGGAATCTAATGAAGCTAAGGTCTTAGAAATTTGAAAACCTATGCTTATGAGTATTGACTGATGCTATGTTTCTACAAATCAATGGGTTGTTGAGTTTGATTCTTACAATGCCATTACTTGGATTAAAATGGAAAATATTATCCGACCTTGGTGTTTGTAAACTAAATTCAATAATATTTTAAATGCATGTAATATGCTTCCTTCCATGTGTTTTGATCATATTTATAGAGAGAACAATCATATAGTGGATCATTTGATCAGACAAAGAGTTATTATCATGTTTGCCTAAAATACTTGATCATATTTGAGCTTTTTAATTATAACTATTGTTAAATAGATCTGATAAGTTATGCATTTGAAAAAATATTCTAATGCATGACGGAGACTGGATTTGAAGATGTAACGTTGCAGATAAGCCATCGAAGAAGGGATTATCTTTAGTGCAATCGGTCATCAGATTATCGATAGGATGAATACCTGACAAGGGATTGATGAAGCCAGCTAAATCGGGTATTAGCTACGGTGATTTTGTCTCAGCTACAATAATAGCCCTGCCACTTACTCATTATGCACACAGATTTTAAACATAAACTTAGGCATTTCCAACGTGATAATAACACATGCATGATCAGATTGATGGATTTGTAGAGGTTTCGGAATGGCTTTGCTCTTTTCTTCTGCAGATTGAAGGGATTAACAATATGATCAGATGAGTTAGCCAATAAACTCAACGATTTAGGCACTGCCAAATTTAACTAGCTGGTATAAAAATTAAAAAAATCTTGAACTGAAAGCTTTCATGTAGATGATGGATTCATATCCAGTCAAATTGTCTTTGTTATCAAATTATTTAGGAGGGGGTATTAAGAGTTGTGTGCAGGAACTAAAAGGGGAAAAGAAGAAGAAAAAAACATTAGTTTTTTTCCATCTCTTTAAGTTAGCTCCTGCAATTTTATGCTACGTGTGTTTATATATATGTATGTATGTATGTATAATAAACCTAACAGAATAACTGTTTCTTCAAAAGAACCACATTTTGCCGCTTCTCTTTCACAATCCCCCTCTTAGCATCAAAGAAACTGGATCTTGAAGCTGGAAGCACAATGAATATTGGTCACTCCAACGAATCCAGAGATCAGAATGATGAATTCAACAAAGAAAAAGATACAGAAGAGTTAAAGGAAGATGATTCTCAGGAACAAGGGATTCTTGGCGTTGAAAATCTAGATGAATTATCTGCTGAACAGTATTTCAGATTTTGGGATAATGAGCTTGTGCTTGTTGAGCTGACCACTCGCCTTGAAAACGTGCCTCGTTATTTTGCGATTTTTGACATTAATATCAAAGAATTAGAGAAGAGAAGTGATACTGAAGACAAGAAAATCAGGGAAGTAATTGAACAATGGAGGAGACGTGAGAAAGAAGTAACTGAGAAAATTGATGGCTTAGTGAAACGCTATATTCAAGCTCTTCTAACAAGATATTCCTTTTTTTTTCAAGTTTTTCTTCGAAGACATCGGTTGAGGGCAGAAAGAACCCACCTTGAAGAAAGCATAAAGATTGATCAAGCGAAGGAATCCGGTGATCTTGGTGAATTCAAGGAAGAAGAAGACAATGGGAATAAAGGGTTTGCTGAGTCACGGACTTCTGAACTTGATCAATCTAGTGAAAGGTCTGTTGATGGACATTTTTCATCATATATGGGAGAATGGGATCAAGAATGGCAGGAACTGGGTTCTGGATGGGAAGAAGATTATAAAGAAAGTGAAGAAGGTTATGAAGAAAATGGAGAAGTCAAGAATAAAGAAGATTTTATGCAGTTGATCGCTTTGACGGTGAAGGTGACTTTTGATCAGTCTGAAGAGTCCAATCCTACATATGTTTCAAATATCATAGGATTCGGTGGAAAGGTATATGAGTTGATTCATGGAAGGAAAGCTGATTTGAAGAAAGCTCAACATGGTTCCAAGAAGATGAATCTCGTGAAGTGGCTAAGAGGCAGTGTCAAATCTGATGAACATTTGGAATTAATCCAACCCGTGAAGGATCAAGTGGTTGGACTGGCAACAAAGGCGTCTTCTCTGCTTGCCACTCTCATGTTCTTAATGTTGGGGAGTGAAGAAATGAAAGCGAAGTTACCAGTTTTGGAACTTTCAATCAAATGGGTAACCGAAGCTGGGGATTCTGTGGTGACTCGCACGATTATTTCTCTAATGAAAATGATAGTTGAAGAAATGAAAAGAAAATCAGAGAAGGGGAAGTCAGTTGTTCCTGATCGTGCTCCCATTGATCTAACAATATTCACTGAGTTTTATCAGCTGATTCTTCTTTTTCTCGATGGGATAGAGTGTTTGGAACGTATTCTAATGCTCGAAGCAGAACCTTATTCAGATTCAGATGAGTCAGTGAAGAATTTGTTGTGTTCAGTGAATGAATATGAGACGGAATATTCGGAAAAGGTAGAATCAGGGATTAAAGAGATACATGAATTGAAGGGGTTATATTCAGGAAAGCCAGAAGAAGTGACTGTACATCATGGCCTGGAGATAAAGATAGAAGAATTGTGGAACAAAGTGTGGAATTCAGAGGAAGATATGAAGAGAGTGATGTAGCTGAGTAGGATAGCTAGCAGCACTGGCTGAGATGTGACTAGAAAAGGGGAGTTGAATTGGTTTGGATATCTTTGTCTTCGTTTTCATTTCTTTTGTTAAACTTCTGATGTTTGATCGTTCGTTCTGCCTAAGAGAACTTAAACAAAACCTTCTTCTTCACAATAATGAATACTTGCTAATGCTTCATGCTTACATTTCATGCTTCAGGTTTCTGAATTTTTTGAGTGCATCTTTCCTTGTAGAGGCTGCTACGTGTTGTGATAATTGTATATATGCTCTTGCACGCCATCTGTGTTTGGTTATCCAGGAAATTTATATGTCAGGTTACGCTTATTTTCATGTAAAATTAAATGCAATTTTGAGCATCTTCCTAGTGCAACTGAGGCCCTCTAAAATAGCTAAGAGGAAGAAGAGATGCCACGCACATTTCAGTCTTATGATGCACTTGATCAATATGAATTTTCTAATTAATTGGAAGAGTAAGATCCATTGATGAGTTAGAGTTTGCAAATTCAGATGCTCCAAGGGTTTCTTCTTTGCCTAATTCCCTAGCTATTCAATAAAATTACCGATAATTGGATAAACTAAAAGGCATGGTGGCTTTGGAACACCAAATCGAAGTTTTTATCAGGCCTTGCAGAGCATCTTTGATGAGTGGAAGCCAAGTCTAATTGAGATGATTTTCTTGGAAGTGAAAGATTATGTGCATGAGAAGATCACTTTTGTAATCATGTTATTCAAAGGCTTTTTGAACCATGCGATGAAGCCTAATTCCTCAACTTATTATCTCTCATTATTATATTATTATAGAAAACACCAAAAAAGATATGTGTTTTATTTGAACTGTTCACACACTCACAAAACAACGTAGATTTACTATTTATTTTTTGATAATTCATTTTGGTTTTTAAAATTTTATTTTGGATGATTTGATCCTAATTGAATCGAGTTGCTTTTGATTTCTTAGGTAATGGTGGAATTAAAAGAAGAAGGACTGAAATGAAAAAAAACATTAAATATAGATAGCGTGCTAGAGATTTCGTAAAACATACTTTTACACCCTCAAAATTCAACTATAACATTATTTATATAATTTAGATTCCTTTAATTTTTTTTTTAAAAAAAGTCACTTTATGTACAAAATTTTATTTGTACTATTTTTCAGTTCTTGGCTAGAAAGAGGAGAGAGAGAGGAGGGTCGTTGAATTCTGATGGCGAGAGAAAATAATTGTTCAAGCCATTTTCAACCACCAAAATAGATTTTTTTTTTCCACGGGTTCCATTCAATTAGATAGGTTTTATGGTAGTGTTTTAGAGCCTCAATATTTCCTGAAAAAACATATCTAAGTCAAGGAAAATAAATTTAACTCCGTTTGATTTCAGGTTTTTGGACCATTTTTTGGTTTTTTAGGTTGTTAGGTTGGTTTGTTGGTGTTTAAAGGATGTTGATGAGAGTTTTTTTGGTTGAAATGGCTTAAAAAATTGGGTTTTAAGGGCAAAAGAGTCACTGCCCTATTTTTACAGCCAACATTGTAATAGACTGATAGTCGAAATATGGGCTTACAGACAACACGTTGTTTGCCTTGGCAAAAAACGTGTTGCTGCGTATTTAAAAAAAAAATAGAGGTAGACAACATGTTATCCGCCCCTTTAAAAAAATTAAATTAGTCCCAAGCATGCGAGTCTGGCTTGAAAGCCCACCCACAAGCCTGGGCTTTTCCTTGCAATGGCCCAGGCGCCATAGGCCGGCATGCCTAGATTTTTTTTTTCCCCTCTTATGTTTACATATATATTTAGGTTAAGTATGAATTTAAGAAAAATAATTTTTTATTTAACATGATTGAGTCCATAATCCAGATCACAGGTTTGACAAGTTAAGTCACAACATTCTGGCTATTGTACTTTTTTTTTCTAGTTTTGCTTTTTTTACTTACAACCTTTTTTAATTTCTTTTTCAAAATAATTTTTAAATTTATGTTTTAATTAATATCACTCATTTGTTGTTTATTTTTATTTTTGCTTATTTAACCTTTTTTAATAGAGATTTTTTAAAAATTATTTTGTATGTATTTAATTTTTGAAGAAATTTTTTTTATTCATATGTTATTTTTTTATATCTTTTGTATCGATGAACTTTATTTTATAAAATAAAAAATATTTATTTTTGGATAATATTTGTAATATGTGCAGCCTTGCATAACATTTCTTTTCTTTTTTTTTATTCAATTAATTTAATATGTGGTCTATTTTTATTATCGTCTAAATAAATGAAAAAAATTATTTCAATAAGCAAATCTAGCAAACACAACCAATAAAATGTCTCGTCTTGCGGAATTAAATATCTTAATATATATTTGTCTCTCAATTTTTACAGTTTTATTTTTAGTTATTATTAATGACTTTTTTTATTTATTATTAAACATAGTTCTAGATTTATTTGATTATATATATGTATAAAAAAATTTATTTGAACTTAGAATTTTTTTAAAAAAACTACTAAAACATGTCTTAAAAGCCTGGGATATACATTTTTTTTAGGAGAAAAAAATATTTAATCCTCGGCGGAGCGCAAGTCAAATAACTAATAGGAAACACTAAAAAGTATGGGTTTTTTTACTGTAGATGGGCATTGTTCACATACTCACAGAACACTATAGACTTACTGTTAATTTTTTAATAATTCATTTTGGTCCTCAAAGTTTTATTTTGGTAGATGTGATTATAATTGAAGGTCAATTGCTTCTGATTTTTTAGGAAATGGTGGAATTAGGAGAAGATGGACAAAAAAAAGGCACCAACACATGAGTGGTCTACTAGTGATTTCATGAGAAATAGACTTAGGTTCTCAATCTTTAAAAATAACGCAATTTAGGTCCTTTTAAATTTCAAAAAAATCACTTTTGATATAAAAGTTTATTTGTGTTATTTTTCAGTTCTTGGTTAGATAGAGTAGAGAGAGGGGTCACCAAATTCTAATAATGAAAGAAAAAGTCGTCGTTCATGCCATTTCTAACCAACAAAATATTTTTTCTTGGTGTCCATGGGTTCTATGAGATAAGAGGGGCTTGATGGTGGTTGTTTAAAGTCTCAATGTTGCCTATAAAACATATATAAGATGAGGAAACCAAAACTAACCTGGTTTGGTTTCAGGTTTTTTGACATTTTTTTTTTGTATTTTGAGTTGATAAATTAGTTTGTGTGTATTCTAAGGGTGTTAGAAGATGTTTTTGGGTTGAAATTGCTTCAAAATTAGGGGTTTTTTGCCAAAAAAAAAGCATTGCCCTGATTTTTCGGCCACCACAGTGGTGGCCAAAATTTGAGCTTGCAGACAACACGTTGTCTGCCTTACCAAGCGATGTGTCGAGTGCTTAATTTTATTTTTTTTCAAAACAATAGGGGAGGAAGGCAGGTCATCCGCCTCTTTAAAAAAATAAAAACTAAGCCAAGGCCCAAACGCCTAACCTTGAAGGACCACCAATGTGTCGGGGCTCTTCATTACAGTGGCCCAGGCGCACTAGGCCATAGGCACACGAGTTTGGGTTCTTTTTGGCATTTTTTCATTTATGTTAAATATAAATTGAAAGGAAAAAAATTTATTGAACTCAGTTGAGTCTATGACCTAGATCATAGATTTGACGGGTTAAGCCACAACACTTGAGCTATTATTTATTTTTCTAACATTGCTTTTTTAATATATATATATTTTTTAAATAATATTTAAATTTATGTTTCAATTAATATCATTCCTTTGTGAGTTTTTTTTCTTATATAACCTTTTCGGGTAGATTTTTTAAAAAAATTATTTTATATGTATTTAATTTTTGAAGAGATTTTTCTGATTCATCTATAATTTTTTTTTTATCTTTTTGTATAGATGAACTTCATTTTCAAAAATAAAAAAAAAATTATTTTTAGATAATATTTCTAACATGTGCAATCTTGCATAATATTTTTTTTATTTTATTCAATTAATTTAATGTGTGTCTATTTCTATTATTGTTTGATTGAATAAAAAATTAATTTTAATAAAAAAATTCAGTAAATACAACCAGGTCAATATCTCGTCTTGCAAGATTAAATATCTTAATCTATACATGTCTCTTAATTTTTTCAATTTTATTTTTAATCATTATTAATGACTTTTTTTCCCGTTCATTAACACAAATAGTTCTAGATTTATTTAATTATATGTATGCATAAGTTTTTTGATTTACACTTAGAATTTTTTTAATGTACAAAAACGCGTCAAAAAGATCTGCATGTACTATTTCTTTTGTAGAAGGAAAAAAATATCGAGCCCACGGTAAAGCGTGGGTAAAATAGCTAGTATAAAGGTTATTTGGGTTATGCTTTTATATAGTGGGGTATGTATATTATTTCTGGATTAGGTTAATTTTGATTTAAATTTTAAAATAAAAAATTGAATGGCTTGTAAGTGATTACTAATTTTATTGAATTATTCTTTTCATAGAGGCACGTGCGATTCAAAAGAGGATAGAGCATACGCAGGCACCCAAGCAAAGATCTTTGTTTAGATAAGTTTTGATATGTAGATCAATCACCTTATCCAAGAACCAAAATGGTTATCACTTTATTCAAGAATGCTTAGGCAACATTTCACATTTTATGATACTAAGGCTACACCCTCTCGTGAGTATATATATATTTCTATACACTTAATGTAGAATTTCTTTATATGTTATGGCTAATTATTGCAAATGCTTTCACTTATGCAATGAAGGTAAATGGTATGAACCATGTTTTCATATAGTTTTCATAATTATCATTAAAGTCTTTTATATATTTGCAACATCCCATTAAAGAAGCTGTTTGGAAATACATTTCAAATAGTATTTCATGAAGATTTGAATTTGTTTTTTGTTTAAAAATATTTTTTATTTTGTTAAATCATTTTGACGTGCTGATATAAAAAATAATTTAAAAAAAAATATTATTTTAATATATTTTTAAATAAAAATTACTTTAAAAAATAATCATTACCGTAATAATTATACGCTCCCGAATTATATATCAATTAATAAAAGCAGATGTTGTGTTTTGAACGGAGCTTTGGATCGTGCACGAGGGGAACAGAAGGATTAGTGCCTTTTGGTTAAAACAAGAGCTAATGCGATGTTCCTATCAGAAAATTCTTTTGGGTTTGTCCTTCGGCTTGCTCGTGCCTTCCCCGTGACTCTAATCAAGTAAAGTACCTTTAGGGCTACACGATGATGCAGAGAAAGGGGACAAAAAAACAGCATTGGGTCTCTGTTTAGGTGATCTTTAGCTCTGAACCTGTTACTTTGCATTGATCAACTCTGCTCAGCTTTTGTTTATCTTGTCTTTGGATTCTACCACCACACATTATTTGATAAATTCCAGAATTTAACTTCCATGCATTCGACTCTCTAATACATCTGATTTTGTTTCCATCTACTATTCTTTTTAACTTAACTTTGAGAGGTATAACTGGTTAGGTCATAAATTTATTCTCTAGAAATCACTAATTTGAGTTTCACAAACTTCAGGGTCACTAGAGGCTTACATGATCATTAACTTCAAGACCCGTAGAATTAATCGAGATACGCACAAACTACTCCTTAAAAAAAAAAATTAGATGACAAGTTCCTTTTAGGTCCTGTTTACGGTTCAAGACTGTTTTTAAACATTTTTGAATTTTTTTAATTTTGAATTAATTTATTTTTTTGTTTTGTGTTTTTTATTATTTTGATGTACTGATATTAAAAATAAATTTTAAAAAATAACATCTACTGTACTCCTATATTGTCACTTATATCCCTATCCGTGGCTTAGTTTTAAAGTAATCAATTGATTCTTTATATATTCACATACATTTTCAAATTATGTATATAGACCAATGAAGTTCAAACTATGTTT
>Ga0307510_10012547_pt1 | contig 10048 bp, 8 predicted proteins | sample 12_EM_MG_FD_207224 | JGI IMG/M metagenome (GOLD analysis project Ga0307510, IMG submission 207224) | Populus trichocarpa ectomycorrhiza microbial communities from riparian zone in the Pacific Northwest, United States - 12_EM | ecosystem: Host-associated > Plants > Roots > Unclassified | place... | reverse complement strand
AAATCTTCAAAAATAAACTTCTTTTTTTTGTGTACATTATGGATGAAAAATATTAATTTTATGTTTCTATCCAAGTGTTGGACAATTTTTAAAGGGTTCATGTTTTTTTAAATTGAAGATGTTGTTATATAATTTAATTGTTAAAGTTTGTTACAAGGAGAATTTATTCTACAAAAATTTGAAATATATGATCATAAGAGAAAACTTTTGAATTGATATATTATGTTGTAAGAAAAGAAAATACTATATATGTAAAAGACTTATTGTCCTTTTGACTATCTTAATTTGTGCAATTTTGTAAATGATTTCTTCACTAAAATTAGAGATTAATACAAAAAAAAAATTGAGGGAATTTCAGGGATGCGTGTGGTTAATGTTCCAAAATAGAAAAAAGAAATATAGAAAAGATACAAATACATCTGGTTAAAAAGACGAAGATAAAAATACAAAATAAATATGTTTTTAGAACAATTATAAGTGCATTCCTATATTTTTATAAAAGGCGCATGAGTCTAGCATGGTTGTCAAGCACATGTGCGTGGGTCATGCCAGAACCAAACGTGGGGCTGACATGGTTACCAGACCCAAGCGCCTGGGTCTGGCAAGCTATTTGTTGCTTTTTCTTAACAATACATCAGAAGTCAACAAGGAATTATTAGTTAGATGTCCTGAGACCATTCAACACATTTGCATGAATATTTTGGTCCTCAACAAAACCATTATCTTTGTCTGGCTCACTAAAATTATACAAATTCTAGGCGCCAAACCCAAGCTACTTGGGTCTGGCAACAAGTGTACTGTGGATCAAGACACAGTCCACTATAAATTTGCACAGTGAATTTTCCAAGCTCTGAAGGCTTGATGTGAGGCTAATGTTGTCTTTTCATAAAAAATTAAATTATCATTTTACTTTTTTGTTAAAAAATTGAAGCCCTGGTTGCAAGGGCATTTCAGTATTTTTCATAGGCTCAGCGGTCATTAAACATTCATGTCAAACCCAAATTACTTGGGTGTTAGATCCAAGTACCATGAGACTGACAGGAATGCCAAATCCAAGGCTTTAAGGCTGACATGACTATCAGATCCAAGTCGTTTGGGTCTGTCATTGGTTCCAATCTCAAGATGCTTGGATTTAGTATGTTTGCCAGACCCTTATTATTTAGGTCTAGTAAAGAGTTAAGTGAAGAGTTAAAAAAATTAACTCGATGTAGTAACACTATTAAAATATATTTTTATACTTTAAATACTTTTTTAATATTAAAAAAAATAATATTAACTTATATAAAGTAATTGGTCATAAAACAAACAAGCAAATAAAAAAATAAATAGCCCGCCATCTTCAAAACCTAAAACCCTAAAGCTAAACCCAAGAAGAGAGAAGACAGAGAGACCGTAGCTGCGCGCAACTTTAATGGCGAGTAACAGCCCAACCTCGAGTGAAATGCAAGCTTCGGTAGCAGCGCACAATCATTTCTTTAGTGAGCTTTTCTGTCGTTCCATTTCTGTATGTTTCTGTGTGTGATTTCAATTCGCGGCTTAGCTCTGGTCTAAACTTAGAAATTATATTATTTAACAATTAATTACATCTAAAACCGTTAGGGCGCTGTATTTGGCTGTTGAATATTGTTTAGGGCTTGAAGATAACAGAAGAAAGACTAGTACTTTATATATATATATATATATATATATATATATATTTAAATCTGATGTTGTTGGTGAAGTATGGAGAGAGTTCTGTTGGGGAGCTATTGCTGGTGCTTTTGGGGAAGGAATGATGCATCCTGTGGACACCGTAAAGACACGAATCCAAAGTCAAGCTATTCTTAGTGGAGGAATTCAGGCACGAATCATTATTTATTCTTGTGTTAATTACTTTGATCTCACTCATTTTATTTTGTGTTCGCCAAACCTTCACCTCAAAATGTTTATTAGCATTGCTGGACCATCTCTTACAAATGTTTTAATACTAGCAGACCCCCAAGAGCTTGCTTCAGATGGTTCGAGCAGTTGCAGTTACGGATGGAGCAAGAGGTATATAATAGTTGCGAATATTAAATACTAGCAGAGCCAGAAGAGCTTATCAAGTTGCTTTGAGCTGATCATCGTTTAGGCTTTTATAGAGGTATAACTCCGGGGGTTACTGGATCTCTTGCTACTGGAGCAACATATTTTGGTTTTATTGAGTCTGCTAAAAAGTGGATCGAGGAATCACATCCTAGCCTTGGGGGCCATTGGGCTCATTTCATTTTTGGAGCTGTTGGTAAGTTCTGCTGACTCCCTGGTTGTTTATGCATTGATTCACAGTTGCTCCATCTTATTGTCATGGGAAATTTCTACTTCTTTTTGTGTGAACATAAAAATCAGTGACATTTCAAAATAGTGACTTAGTTTGAAGACTGTAGAAGCTTTAGAACTTGAATCACTCATTGTTTTCTTTGTGTATCTACTGTATAAAAAACTTGATCTCTGAGCATCATTGACAATCATGCATATGGCTACTTGTTCCCGTGTGTTGTCCTTGGAGGTATCAAGTCTTTTTTTGCTATAATCTGACTCATCAGCCATGTACTTCATGGAGAATTCTGATTTTCTGTCTTCTTGCTCCTATGCATTTCAGGAGATACACTTGGTTCGTTTGTATATGTTCCATGTGAAGTAATGAAACAACGCATGCAAGTACAAGGGTCAAGAACATCTTGGAATTCCAGCATTATTAAAGACAGCATCTCCAGGAAATCTGGTGAGCAAATTTATGGCTATTACACAGGGATGTTCCAGGCTGGAAGTTCAATATTGAAGGAGCAGGGGCCAAGAGGATTATATGCTGGGTAAACATCAGAAATGCTTCTACTTTTTGGAAGGTCTTTTATTTTATTTTTGTGTGTGTTGTTTGATTTGGTATTTAGACTAACTTATCCTTATCTACACATATCTTATATCAATTTCAAGCAAATGCTTTCATCAGTAAATCGAGTAGAGATTTTTACTTCCAACTAAGTGGCATGCATCAAATGAGGTAGTCAGGTTACCACATAGTGCTCTCTGTTTCTCATATCCAACCTGTAATATACCTTACAAAGTAACTTCAACACATTGGCTCAATGTTTTCCAACTCAGTCAAGTCTGATTTATTATGAAGAAATCAACAAGGAGTGCTATTTTGATTGACACTTGTATAAAATGATTCTCTTTATTCTTATGGACTGAACAATTTTTCGTAGCTAATGTAAAATTCAAGTAAAATACAAACCAGGATACCTGGATGATGTGCCTAAGTCTCCTAGTTTGCCACCATATACCCTGTTGTAGGCACGGGAGTTCATTCAACAGAGCTATATCTTAGTTGTCAAGGGATCAATGCTTCCAATCTTGTAATGTATGTTTGTTTTCTTCAGGAAACTAAACTAGTTTCTTGTATTAAGCAAGTTATTAAAATTTAACTGTATCTAATCCAGATCATATTTATACTCTTTTGAATCTGAATGATCCTCTGTGCGTTTGTCGAAGCACTATTTTGAAATATCTTTTTGGCAATGTGAAACCATATTCGTCTAAACTTGTGAAAAGAAGTGCTGTTTAAGATAAGAAAAAAAAATGAAGGTGTCTTAACCTTGAAAGGCCTTGAAATCTGTCCAAGGTACGCGGCTCTATTTTTACGCTGCCACTTAAAACTGGTAGATGCAAGTTTTAGCTGCAAGATTTCTATGTTTTACTTATTCTAGGTTTTAACTTGTAATCATAGGTTTTTTAGGCAGCAGGTACAAATTGTCAAAAGAGGTGTTTGACTCAATAACTATCTGTATTCATGTACTGATTTGTTTGGCAGATACTGGTCTACGCTTGCAAGGGATGTGCCCTTTGCTGGCTTAATGGTATGTAAATTTATTTTGAGAACTTACTGTATCTTACCCTTATCTCATTTTTTATTTTCCATCAATTCTTAAAATTTGTGTCCAAGCTAATTGACAGCTTCTGTAGAGCTTATTTGAGTTATTTTTGTTTTCATTATTTGCAGGTTATGTTTTATGAAGCCTTGAAAGATTTGACAGAGTATGCGAAACAAAAATGGATTCCCAGTTTAGATCACCATATTAATAGTTCTGTGGAGGGACTTCTCCTGGGAGGATTGGCTGGAGGTACGTGCTTTACTTCTGCTTTATCTGAAGCAGTGCTTGCACGGCAGAGCCAGCAATCTTTTTTTCAATGAGGTCATTATTATTTTAACAATCATTTCTTTTATCTATTCTGTCATTATATAAAACTAGCGAGCCATAAAACATCTTCATATGATACAAGTAAAAGATTCAATACAATAATTACATCAATAACAAAAATATCATGCCTTTGACAAAGAAATACTATTGAAGCCATAAAAATTTAATGTTCGGAATTTTGATCTACCAGATTTATGGAACGCTCAATTAACTGAATGTCCTAGTTTTAAACGCATGATTATTGATATCTAGAACTATGTGTAAAATGAATGGCCATTTCCTTCTTTCTTTATTTTTATGAGTAGGGGACAAGGTGATAGAATCACAGAAGATATAATTGATGAAGTATGTTATATGGAGTAAAATGATAGGAAAAATAAATAAAGAAAGAAATAAAGAGGTTAATTTTAAGAGTTGAGGAAATTTGTAAAGGAGGATAACTACCCTTTATGGGCAAGGAAAAAACAAGGAAGAGTTTACTAGGATGGATATCTCCACCGAGAATTTGAGCAGTTATGACCATGGCTCCACCACTGGGTGCTTGGAAACCTGAGGAACTAGTTCAGCCTGGCTCTGAAATGATATCAAATGCAAAATGCAGTCTTCATTCTCCAATATCAGCATCAATAACGATGTTTTTATACTTCATTATTTACAGGGGTTGTGGTTTATTGTTTCCCAAACATTCTTCAAACATTTAAAGTTCAAATTTTCTTATTCCAGCCGGCACTCAATCTTGTATATGCAATAATTTATGATTCTTCAAATTGTAAGCAGGTTTTAGTGCCTATCTCACCACTCCCTTGGATGTGATCAAAACAAGATTGCAAGTACAGGGATCAATTATAAGGTACTACTACGTCAAATTAGACATGACAACCAGAAGATAATTTTGGAGTTGTTATTTTGCATGATAACCATTCTTTCTTGCTCTTTAAGAGTGAGATTTTCAACAATAATAACTGAAAGCTGCGAGAGCACGTGTCTTTTAATGTCCAGTATCTATGTTATAGCTTCCTTTTGGTTGAACTCAATGTTATCCTGGACCTCTCTCTGTCTTTCTGACTCTTGCGCCAACATGTGTTAAAGTGCAAACACTTGCACAGCACATCTGTTTTATAAGAGGCTTTCTCTAATGCAACACAATCTTGTTTATGATGTATGTTTCTGCCCCTCTGTTCCTTGCCCAAAAGTGTGTTTCAATGGTTAGGACATGAAATAACTTGTTGTAGGCAACCAATTGACATTTTACCCAGTTGATTTCTGAAAAATTTTGATAAATACAGGGGATGGCTACCCCTGACTAATCAAAAGGAGCAAGAGCAAAAAATGGGGACTTCCTTTTCTAATTTTTATCTGGATGAAGCTTGGCTAATTGTTTAGCTTGGTCCACATGCTATGTTTGTGTTTCAGATTGAAAGGCAGATGTAGTTTTGAAGGTAGTATTGTTTGCTAATGCTGTTGTGAACTTGCAGGTACAATGGCTGGCTGGATGCTATTCGCAGGATTTGGATGATGGAAGGGGTCAAGGGATTGTTTAGAGGAAGCGTCCCCAGGATAACATGGTACATCCCAGCCTCTGCTCTTACCTTCATGGCTGTGGAATTCCTCAGGGACCAAATTCAATGAAAAACTGGACGATGGAAATATGCAAGTTGCAAGCATGTCAATAGAGAAAAAGGGATCATCTTTGTGAGAGGTAGCTTAGAACCGAGCTGAACTTTTTCAGCCATCTTTTCCCCCCCTGCTAGACGAGCCACTGTACCTGATTTGAAGTCTACCGATTCTGTTGGCACTGAATTTTGTTCTTTGATGAGCTGGTTGCAGTGAAAGAAACAAAATTTTGAAATCGGCCATGTAAAGTAAGAGATTTTTAGTGTTTGAAAGGGAAGAGAAGAAACAACATTAGTTGAGGGATTTGCCTTGTTGACTTGCAACATAGGGTGGACCTGGTGAGATGTTGTAATACTTCAGGGATGAGACTTTCTGCTGCTAGCAAAATAGAAATGTTTTCGGAGCTTCTTTTGTCAAAACATGGTGTCTATCTCTTTTACAAGCAACCTTAATTATTTGGTAATAAAGATGGGAAAGGTAATAAAGATTAAAGATGGATGATCAGCAGAAATAGGTCAAGAGCTTGTTGGGAAATTTGCACTGAGGACACCAATTTTAACTTCAATCAAGCCGTCTTCTCTTTGGTCCACGTGCTTTATCATTTAAGTCTAGATTTTGATTTTTATCAAATAATAGCATCAAATTTTTTTTATTTATTGAATCAATTCAGTATGAAATTGAATATATAGCATTTAGTTACTGTTTTTTTTTTAAAAAAAAAAAAATAGCCGAGACAAAAGTAAGTTTGGTAATGAAAACAAAGGGGAAAAAAATTGTCTCCATCTAGTGAACAGCTTTCTGGTGTTGTGATTGTACTTAATGCACTTGTTTCGATATAAGTTTTGATAACCCCTAATTATCTTTAGTAAGAAGTAGAATTATTAACTAGTGTCGTATGTATTCTTTTATCTTGCTATCAAAACGGTAGTTGTTGAAGTACATTTACTAACAAAAACTATAGTTTGTGGATAAAATACTATAGTAATATTTATTGTTCATTTTATAATAATTTATTATGAATTGTAATAATACATTTTTTCAAAACTTTCATTTTGATCTTCAAACCTTTTTTTTTTTTTTGCATGATTGAGTTATTTTAAATCCAGATTTAAACCCAGTTGCATGTTTCTTTGAAGGGAATGGTTGAATTGAAATAAAGAGGACTAAAGTGAAAAACATGAGTAATATAGGGTGGTGGCTTTGATTTTTTTTAAAAAAAGTTTATTTTCATCCCCCATCTTTTTTAGCTATTAGATGACCGGTCCCTATAATTCTTTAAAAATTTATTTTGATACCAAACTTTATTTATCTTATTTTTTAGTTCTTTTTTGTGGAGAGAGAGGGGGTCGCCAGATTCCGGTTAGAGAGAGAAAGTTGTTGTTGGTGATGATTTCAGCTACCAAAATAGTTTATTTTGATGTCAACTGGTTTTATATGAGGGGAGAGGGGGGAGGGGGGGGGTTAAGATTATGTGTTTTTTCACCTTGAGAACGACTAGAAAAACATATCTGAGTTCGGAAAGATTTTTTGTTTCGGGTTAATTTCGGGTTTTGGGTGGTTTTTTGCGCTTTTGGAGGCCATGAATTGATTTAACAAGACTCCTAGATGTTTTGGATAAACAAATTGGCTCAAAATAGATTTTTGGATGAAAAAACTATGACCCTGTCTTTACAACCATACTAGTGGCTAGATTCTGGGAGTTCCAGACGACACGTTATATTTTTTTTGGACAATTGAGTTCGCCCCATTGAATTAAGAAAAAAATAAATGTTGCTTTGCAGGCTTTTTATTGATGGGTCAGGCACTAAGCTTGACTTATTTATTTTTTGTTTTTTTTATCTTTTTTTAAATAGCAATTATTTTTTAATTATATTGAGTGTGTTTAATTTTTTAAGAGGTTAGTATAATTTATTTGTAATTTTTTTTATATATTTTATATAGATTAAATATTTATTTTTATTTTTCTTTTATATTTTTAATATGCGTAGCCTTACATGATATTTTTTCCTTTTATTTTTTCCAATAAATTTTATATGTTTGTCGATTTATATTACAAATTAATTTTAATAAACAAATTTATTAAACACAACAAGGTAAATGATCTATTTTTTCTTTTAGATAATGGTTTTTTCTCATGTTATCGCGATCACACACACACACACAATATCAACTAAATAAGATGACTTTATTTTGTCTTGAATGCTAAAGTTAGCCGAAAGTATGCTCTCAAAAATAGAAAGAAAAGTGGCATAAATATCTCCTTTAGATAGTCCCTCATAATCTCCCTTTTGAATAAGACAATCCTATAAAATAAAAAAAACAACAACAAAAGAATCACAAGCTTCCTTGCCACCACATACATTCCATAATAGATATGGAATCCTTGTAAACTATGAATGATAGTTGCTGCCATAAATATCTCTGTTTGAAATGAGATCCTTGTAGAATAGGTAAGTCAACAGCTATCACGCATGCTTCCAAAAGCACCAAGAAATCATTGTATTGACTAGAATTTATAATACACAAAGAAACAATGTTTCTTTATTTTTCAGACATTCCCGACATATTTCGGTCCAGACTTCAAACATGTCATTCTCTCTTGTTTAGATAAATTAACTGGCCTACCATATATCGATGGAATTGTATGAATGTCTATTTTCCAACCGATAAAAATCTTAGTAATTCCTTTTGTATCTCTAGATATAGTCCAAAAGTAGATGAAGGTCCAGATAGACAGATTTGATAAAATTCATCCAGTAAATTCAACCATTTGAAATAATCCCTTAATGAACTCCGATTGACCTGCAATTTTAACTCGATGTAGAACAACATGTCTGAAAAAGACTGTAAAACTTTTAGCATGATCCAACATTTGAGTTGAAATGTATGCTTGATAGCATAAAATTAGACAAAAAAAAAATTTACACCAAAATCTGAATCTGACCTTACTTGGATCATATCATTAAGTGAGAGGCTGGTTATGTAATGATCATCTTATACATCATACCCAAGGCAAGTTTCTTTGTATTTGTTTTTTAAAATAAAAGGTACCTATTATGTTTACATGCTAAGATTTTTTCTAAACTAATATATATGTTTTTGTTATTTAACGAAAAAAATTACTAAGACCTAAGGAAGTGGTTTGAGACTTAGGCTTAGCAATAAGACTTAATCATCACTTTTGATATTCAGACGATGGATTTGAGAGGATAGTAATGGTTAATTAGACTTTAACACATTCTATTTGATGTCCACAATAAGACTAAAGATTCATGTACACCCAACCCAAGTTCACTTACAACGATAGAAAATAATGTATCCTAAACCTAAAAAATCCTAAACCATTTGATTATATATATAATCAAATGTTGTCATCTTAAAGTTGACTCCGCAAATAGGATAATGGTTTACTATATAGCCTGAGAAATGGATCAAAAACGTATTGGTAATGATGCCCTCAACCTATAAATGCATATTCACACACAATAAAAATTATATATGTTTTAAAAATAAAGTAACATATCAACAATCTTTATTGTCTTTTATCTTCCAAGTGATAAGACCCGTTTAAGAATCATATTATTTTTAGGTTGATTTTCAGATAAAGAAAACAATCAATATACCCAAATAATCAGACAAAAAAAGAAAACTCATTTTTTATTATATATTTTACATGAAAACAATAAAATCAACTTTCAAGGGATAAGACACGATTAAAGATCTTACCATCCCCGATTAATTCTTTAATAAAGAAGATAATCAATATACACCCAAATAGTTACCAAAAGAAAGCAAAAATAATTTTATATATATATATGATACACTCAACCATTTGTTTAAAAAACCATTGAAAATCTTTATTACAATGAAAGCTCCATGATGAGCAAACATACACATCTATGTATAAAATTTCAGACCAAGATCAAACAATTTCACCTAGATAATCCTATTGATGCCCACCCTTCCAACTATACCATGGAATTTTGATTCCTGTTTTATTGCATCTTAAAAAATAAACTTTTGTTGACTTCATACCTTGAGGTTGCCATATAACTATGTGAGCCCCAAGACTTTAGATTTTTATCATAGTACTTATAAAAATTAATAATATGTTTCAAATATTCAAAATAAGCAAAGATTCATTCAAGGTACAAAAAAAATCTTCAAGAGTTGTTGGAATCAGGAGGAAGTTGCTAAAACCAGGATTGGATAATGGTGGT